>Ga0210020_1003242_pt1 | contig 12729 bp, 13 predicted proteins | sample CryGeymeta201514_FD_183980 | JGI IMG/M metagenome (GOLD analysis project Ga0210020, IMG submission 183980) | Groundwater microbial communities from Crystal Geyser aquifers in Utah, USA - Crystal Geyser metaG 2015-14 (SPAdes) (version 2) | ecosystem: Environmental > Aquatic > Deep subsurface >... | reverse complement strand
CCTTCTTTCCATGATTAATTGCCAAACCCCACCGCACGTTGTTCTACAATCTGCCCATATTCATCCTACCCGCCCATAATATTCAACCAGTCTTTTCTGCTGCTCACCCGGCCTTTACCTGCCCAGATACTCTTACAGTCTTTCTCTTCCTGTCAGTCCGGGTTTCGCAGCAGTTTAAGGATTAAAACCAAAGATTAAAAGCCAAAGGCCTGCTTACAGCAAGCCAAAGGCGGCCAGCCAGTTTCGCCTTTGGCTGGAAAGATGGCTCGCTTCACTCGGCCGCTTTGCGGCCTCGCTCCGCGAAAACCATAAATCTTGAGGGAGAATGGAGAGAGGAGGAATTAAAACCCACCCACCCGTTCACTTGTAGTTTGACTTGAAAGAAAGAAAATATTGTATTTGCTGGCGCGCCCACCCCCGCTCTGCGCTTGACTTTTACTTTATGGTTTTGTATTCGCTTCACTTTTGCGTTCCGCTTCAGATAAAATAAAGTAATCCTTTGAAGACCGAGGAGTTGTTCCAGCTTCACGGGGGTGCCTTATCTGGCCTGCGCCCGGCCCTTCAAAATGAAAGTCAAAGATAACTCAACCTTTTAATTATTATCTTGTTTCTTTTAATTCCAGCCACGCTCGCCGTTCGAGATAAGACTCACGACTCGCTTCCTTGCGGGTTTCAGGTTTCACCCCGTGCTCGGCCAGCCGCCATTCCTTTTTATTACTTTAATCCGGACTACCCCGCTTCCGCTTATATCTTTACCAGACTTTGTTATCGGCAGAGTTGCTGCTCCTTTTGGGAGCAGTGTCCCGACTTTACGTCGGGACCCCCCGTCGCGTCGCTTCATGCACTTTTAAAGTCAAACTGTTATCTATACCCCAATATTAATATACAGTCAGTGGTTATTTTTTCTTTTTTCACTTCGGCGGCAGGCGCCAGCAAGATTAATATATTTCTCCATGAAGTCAGGTTAATTTCGCCAGGCCAAATCGCCACCTGCCAATTAAGGCTTACTGCCGGGCGAGGAAAATTCCTGACAATTTTTTGCAGCTGGTCTACATCCCTAGAGAAGTCCACCTCAATCCAACTGTCTAAAACCCGGTGTTTAACTAAATCCGCTTTTCCAAAATCAAAAAGCTGGTCATCAAACCACAAGAAAGGAATTTTCCAATCAATCGCTTCGGTTTTAAACACTTGCCAGTCAGTCGGCCGAATTTTGGCAGCTAGTTTTAAAGTCTCCGGTTTAAGCCATTGGCTTAAATGGTGAGTGGTATAGGAAAGATCACCATAACAATGAGTGGTAAGCCAATAGGCTTGGTATTTACTAACGACGTATTCCAAAAACTCGTGCACATGCCTCGCCGGCTCCCGGTCATTTGCCATAATCACTCCGTCAATATCCAAATAGACATTCATCACCCTAGTATATTATTGTTTTACTGGTTTTAATGGACTAATATATTCTAATGGCCGCCCACGTTGTCCGTAAACTATCGACTTCCGGCAAATACTCCAAAGCCTTAAATCTTCCCCGGGAATTTTTAAAACTCTTAAGTTGGCGCCAAAACCAGAATCTATCTGTAGAATTAGACAAACCTAAAAAGCGTTTAATCATCAAAGATGCCAAAAGATAATTCTCGCCAAGCCAAACAGGAAAAATTAGGGAAGTGGGAGTAATCATTATGAAATTTTCAAACTACAAAATAGTGCCAAAAACAGAAATTGGACAACATTTCCTGACTAATAATAAAGTGCTTGAATTGGTGGTAAAACAAATTCCCCTGAAATCTAAAGTTTTGGAAATTGGCGCCGGACCAGGACAACTTACCGAAAAGCTGGCTGAAAGCGTCAAATGTGTTGAGGCAGTGGAAATTGATAGGCAGTTTTTACCTCTTCTGGAAGCAATCAAAAAAAAGCAGAGCCAGGTCAACATCATCATCGGAGACGCTCTGGATCTTGATTTTAAAAAATATGCTGATTTTTGGATTGCCGGTAATCTTCCTTATCATATTACCGAGCCTTTGCTTGCAAAAATTATCAATCTACCAATTAAAGGTGCTGTTTTTTTAGTCGGTCAGTCTTTTGGGCAAGAAGCAACGGCATTAATAAATAAGGCAGAGCATTTTGGCAAATTATCATTGCTTGTTTTTACTTTCTTTGAGGCAAAAGTTTTAGCCAGAGTAAAAAAAGAAGATTTTGATCCGAAGCCAAGAACGGACTCGTTGTTAATCGTTCTTGTTCCCAGAAAAGAAAGTGAGTATAAAGATAGGTTGCTTTTTCTGTTGCGTTGGTTGATTTTAGGAGCCAGGAAAAGCGCTTTAATTAAGAATTCTTTAAGAGAAGGATTAATTAAATATCAGAAGATAACCAAAAATGAAGCCAGGGATTTAATTGCTGATTTAAAACTGCCTAACGGTTTACTGGAAAAACCCTTTGAACAATTAAATAATCACGAATACCTTCTTTTGTATAAAGCCTTAGTCGGTGAATAAGTTAAGATACATTTGCGACATTGACTAAGTGGATCATTACGCCCACAGCCACCCCATTTTTAGTAGAATACGCGGATTCAGGAGGTATGCGGATATGCTTTCCAATCTGCGTCGTTTTAGTAAAGATGAGGTGGCCCAAAAAAGGCTAGAGATTATGAATTTCTACAGTCAGTTCGGAGAAACGGCCGCTAAACAGGCCTTTGGGGCCGACCGAAAAGTCATCAGCCGCTGGAAGAAACGGTTAAAACTATCCGGCGGGAAGCTGGCCTCATTACTGCCTGTTTCTACCCGGCCAAAAACAGTCCGCCGGCCGTTAACCAACCTGAAGATAATTGAGTTTATTAAAAAACAAAGGGAGGATCATCCCCGGATCGGCAAGGACAAACTTAAGCCTGATCTTGATGAATACTGTCAGGCAATGGGTATTCCTACTGTTTCTGCCTCCACCATCGGCAACATCATTAAACGCCACCGCTTTTTCTTCCAGAAAGCCGGCCGGGTTTACCACAACCCTAACTCCAAATGGGCCTTAAAACAGGCTAAAAAGAAGTTGCGACTGCGGATTAAACATTCACCTAGGCCACAAGAATACGGCCACATCCTCTCGGATACGGTGGAAAGGATTACCGATGGGCTTCGGGATTACTTCATCAGCGCCATTGACGCTAAGTTAAAGTTTGCCCTGACTTTAAACTACAAACGTTTAACTGCCAAAAACATGAGGGATTTTTATTTTAGGTTTAAATCTGTTTACCCGGCTGAAGTTAAGATTTGGCAGTCGGATAACGGGAGTGAAAACCTGGGAGAATTTGACCAGCAATTAACTGATGACAATATTCCCCATTACTTTATCTACCCAACGTGTCCTAAAATTGACACCTTTATTGAAAGATACAACCGGACGATTCAGGAAGAGTTTATTGATTACCATTTAGATACTATCCATGATAAACCGGTCTTTCATCAAAAACTGGCCGAGTGGAACATTTACTACAATGCTAAAAGACGCCATCATTCCCTGGGACTTAAAAGCCCTTTAAATTATTTTGTTGACAATGGAGGAATGTCGCAAATGTCCTTGACTTATACAATCGGTTGACATTAAGGATGATTAGCGATACTATACATTTGCGGTAGCAGGGCCTCAGACAAATAAAAGTCTGTGCCAACAAACCCTGTATGAAAAATAACAAATTAGGTGCTTCAGTCAAAGAATTGGTAAAGAAACTGATAATTTCGGTTAGGGAAAATCCGAAGCGGGACGGTTTAAAACAAACACCGGAACGTGTTGCAAGGGCTTATAAAGAACTTCTTAGCGGTTACTCTCAAAACCCAGAAAACACCTTAAAACTTTTTAATAGTAACGGATTCCATGAATTGGTAACCGTTGGCAATATTGATTTTTATAGCCTTTGTGAACATCATATGCTCCCGTTTTTCGGAAAAGTTCATATTGGTTATGTTCCTAACAGGAAAATATTAGGACTTTCCAAATTTGCCAGAATTGTAGAGATTTACTCAAGACGCCTCCAAAATCAAGAAAATTTAACCAAACAGATATTTGATTTTATTTCAGAAAAACTATCTCCTAAAGGCTTAATTGTTCTTATCGAAGCCAAACACTTATGCGTCAGTATGAGGGGGATAAAAAACAATGGATTCATTACTAAAACTGTTGTTAAAAAAGGACTTCTTAAAACCAGGCAAGATTTATACAAACAGTTTTACCAAAATATAGAAATAAAATCTTAAATATGAGAATTTCAAGACAGATTGAATGGGATATGGGGCACAGAGTGACTAACCACAAATCAAAATGCCGGAATTTACACGGTCACAGGTATAAAGCCGAAATTTGTGTTGAAGGTAAATTGGTCAACATTAATGGTTCTTCCGATGAGGGCATGGTAATGGATTTTGGAGATATCAAAGAACTGGCCAATAAATATATTCACGATATTTTAGATCATGGATTTATGGTTTGGGTAAAAGATAAACCAGTAGCGGAGTTCTTTAAAAAAAATCCTGACCAAAAGCATATTTTTGTTCCGTTTATTCCAACCGCTGAAAACATCGCCGCTTGGATTTTTGTCCAGCTAGATAAAAAAATTAAAGATAAATATAAAACTGGCTTAAAACTTTACTCTGTTAAATTATGGGAAACTCCTACGAGTACGGCTGTTTGTACAAGAAAAGATCTATGAAGATTTATAGACCAACCGTTTTGGATAAACAAAGAATTAAACCAATCCCCAATATGCTAAAAGTAAGCGGCGATCAGGTATTTGCTACGTTCCAGGGTGAAGGAATCACTGCTGGACAACCGGCGGTTTTTTTAAGACTTCATTATTGTAATCTCGCCTGCAGTTGGTGCGATACAAAATATACCTGGGATAAAACAAGAAAAGAATTTTGGCAGGAACCGATTGATTGGTCATATCCTGAAGCTGTTACTAAAATTAAGGCAGCTTGGCTGCAAAAATTTGGTTTAAAAACCCCAGATTCTAAAAAAAGACTGGTTATTACCGGCGGCGAGCCATTATTACAGCAAGCAAAAATCGTCAAGCTTTTACAATTTTTACCAAACTGGAGAGTAGAAATTGAAACAAACGGAACAATTATTCCTTTAGCGGAATTGTCCAATTGCCAAATAAATTGCTCTCCTAAGTTAGAAAATAGCGGAAACTTGCTATCCTTGAGGTTTAAATCGGAAGTCTTGAAACAAATTAATTCACTGCCTAATTCTTGGTTTAAATTTGTTGTTGTCAAAGCAAAAGACCTGGAGGAAATTGACGAAATTGTTACCTGTTGCGCGCTTAATCCTGAAAAAATCCTAATTATGCCGGAGGGTTATACGGTAGAGACTATATCTGAACATTTAATTCAAGTTAAGACGGAAGTTCAAAAAAGAAAATGGAGAGTTATCCAAAGAAATCAAATTATTTGGTATGGCAATAAAAGGAGAACTTGATATGAAAGCCATAAACAGAAAAATTGCCGTTTGTACTGTCAGCGGAGGTTTGGACAGTGCCGTGGCCTTCGCAATACTTGCAGATAAAGATTATAAACTTCATTTTATTTTCTTTGACTGGGGCCAAAAAACTCTCGAAAAAGAGCGGAAATGTGCCAAAGCATTAGCTAAGCACTATAATGTCGATCTTAAAATTGTCGAGATCCCTTTTCTTAAAAGTTTGCCCGATGTTTCTTTAACTGCCAAAGAAACTTTAACAACCGAAATAAATGAATATGTACCTAATAGGAACGCGATTTTGGAAAGCCAAGCTGTTGCCTATGCTGAATCTTTAAAAGCGGGCATTATTTGTGTCGGTTCAACGGGAGGCGATCATATTTGCCCTGATAACAGTCCGAAATTTATTAAAGCCATGCAGGCTTTAATAAACCAAGGAACGATGTTAAAGCCGCCTATTCAAATAATTGCTCCATTGATGGATACGGACAAAATCGGAGCCGTGAAATTAGGAATTAAACTGAAGGTCCCTTTTGAATTGACTTGGTCTTGCCATAATAACACCGATAAAGCCTGTGGTAAATGCAGTAATTGTTTAGCCAGACTTGAGGCTTTTAAAGTTAACAATATTTCTGATCCAACTAAATATCAAAAATAATATGGCTAAAATTAACTGCAAAAAAACAAGACACATAGTGATAGGTTCGGATGCAAATTATTTACATAAAGCCGTTGTCTTTTATAAATCACTGTCTAAATTTCATAATAATTTTGTTTTACATATATTTTGTTTTGACGATATAGCCTATAAAGTTCTAAGAACTTTAAATTATAAAAATATCATTACTTATCACACTTCTGAGTTTGAAAATAAAGAATTATTGAAGGTTAAAGCTGCAAAAGAACGAATGTATGAATATTACTGGACATGCAATCCGGCTGTGGCCATCAAAGTTATCAAAGAGCAAAAAACTGATTTTATTAGTTTGGCTGACTGTGATCTGATGTTTTTTCAATCTCCTGAGGTAATTTATGATGAGTTTGAAGGGGCTGATGCAATCATTCAGCCGAATAATTTTTCCTATCAGCATGTCAAGGATTTTATTCCAGTTGGATATTATTGTACTTCTTTTCAGTGTTTTAGAAATAATGATAATGGCAGAAAAATATTGGAATATTGGTATAGGCAATGTCTAAAATGGTGTTCGGCGGAATTTGAAGAAGGACGGTTTGGAGACCAGAAATATCTTGACGATTGGAAAATCCGTTTCAAAAAAGTCAGCGAGGTTGCCAATATCGGCACCAATGTCGCACCGTGGAATGTCCAGAAATTTAATTTATCTCAAAAAAACAACCAAGTCGTCATTAATAATAAATGGCCGCTTGTTTATTATCACTACCACAGTTTCAGAATGAATTTTTCCGATTATGCCTACATAATCACCGGTGACAGGGAAAATAGCTATAAAATTTCCAGAAATGTTATCAATTTAGTTTATAAACCGTATATTAAGGAAACAAGGAAAGTTATTAAGAATCTTAAAAAGATTAAAGAGTATCAAGATTATGTAAAGCTAAATCCAAGAGGAGTACAGAAAGATTTTCAAGGCAGGATATTAAAAAAATACTCTAAAATTATATGAGCAATTTTTCTAGAGATTATGATTGTGTGATTATCGGCGGAGGAATATTTGGACTTTATGCCGCTTCTTTTCTTTCCGCAAAAGGAACAAAAGTTGCCATACTGGAAAAAGAGAAAACTATTTTTGAAAGGGCCAGTAAAATTAATCAAGCCAGAGTTCACAGAGGTTACCATTACCCCAGAAGTTTTGCCACTGCTCAAAAAGTAGCCAATTATTACCATCGTTTCTGCAATGATTTTCACTTTTCCTTATTAAAACCATTTAAACAATATTATGCTGTTTCGAAAAAAAACTCAAAAATTTCTGCTGCTGACTATATCCGATTCTGCCGCAAAATAAGTATTCCCTTGAAAGAAATTGATCCGTGTTTATACTTTAATAAAAATAAAGTCAGCGCCGCTTTTGAAGTGGAGGAATCATGTTTCAATTATTTAAAAATTAAGGAATATTTTTTAAAAAAATTCACTAACAATAATAAAGTTGACATCTATTATAAAACTTTTCCGGCTTCCTATAAGATTATAAATTCACACTATATTTTAAGCCTGAATAATACCTTAGTTAAATTAAAAACCCCTTTTGTAATTAACGCTACATACAGCAACATTAATGAGATTAATAAAATGTTTGGTTTTGACAACTATAAAATTAAGTATGAACTGTGTGAATTAGCACTTGGCAGAGTAAGTAACGGATTCTCTCGAATGGGATTAACCGTCATCGACGGTCCGCTTTTCTCTCTGATGCCTTTTACTGACGGTAATGTCTGTTCTTTGTCTTCGGTGCGTTTTACGCCAATAAGTACATCTTATTTAAAACCTCAAAATATTGAGTGCCGGAGACGCTCGAATTGGAGAAAAATGGAATCTTTGGCCGGAAACTATTTAAAACATGACTTCCGTTTTAGATACAAATCCTCGATCATCGACATTAAACCTATTTTACTTGCCTCAGAAAAAGATGATTCTCGGCCAACCTTGATTACCTGTCATTCGAAAAATCCGTTTTTCATCAGTGTTTTAGCCGGTAAAATTAGTACAATATATGATCTTGAAGAAAAGTTAAATGAAATAATATGAAAAAATCACATTCCGTTATAAATAAGATTAATAAAAATATAGTTGACGAAACAGGTATCAAGAATGTGGTTAAAGTCTTAAAATCTGGTTTTCTCTCAAAACCGGAGGGCGGACCTTATGTAAAATTATTCCAAAATAAAATGTCGCACTGGCTAGGAAAAAAGTTCTGTTTTGCGACGACCTCAGGCACATCTTCACTTCATGCGGCGATAGCTTCACTGGGATTAAAACAGAATGATGAAGTACTTATTCCGGCACTGACTTACATTGCCGACGCATCAGTAGTCATCCAGGAACATGCCAAGCCTGTTTTTGTTGATGTATCTCAGGAGGATTTTAATATCGCTCCGGCAGACGTCCTAAAAAAGATTACCAGAAATACTAAGGCCTTAATTGTTGTACATATGTATGGCCAGCCGGCCCGGATGGATGAATTAAGGCAGATAGCCAAAGAAAATAAATTGATCTTGATTGAAGATTGCGCTCAGGCAGCCGGAGCCAAGTATAAGAACAAGTTGATTGGATCATTTGGGGATATCAGCTGTTTTAGTTTTTATCAGACAAAACATATTGTCTGCGGCGAAGGCGGTTTAATCGCCACTGATAATACAATATATGCTAATATTCTTCGTTCAATCTTAAATAACGGAATTAAGAGGTCACGTCTGGAAGATTACGATTATGACAGGATTGGCTTTAATTATCAGATGACAGAAATGCAGGCCGCCTTAGGCATCAGCCAATTATTAAGACTTAACCAATTAAATAGGACACGTCGAAAGCACGCCGCGATTTATAGGAAAATCTTGTCCGAAACAGACATCTTTTTTCAAAAAGAAAACAAAGACGGTTATAATGTTTATTGTTATCTGACAGGATTATTGCCAAAAAAGCTGGCTAAGAAACGAAACTTATTCTTAAGCAGAGTTCTAAAAGAAAAGATACCGATTAAAAAACAGTACCCGTTGTCTCTTACGGAAACAGAAATATTCCGGAAGATGTCGGACGTCAAGTTGTTCGATACTCCGATAGCTAAGGATATCTCAAAAAGGATTTTTAATTTATATGTTAATCCTGGCCTAGAAGAAGATGATATTGTCCATTTTGCTAAAACAGTCCTTAAGATGTACCAAGAGATCGAGCAATCATAGAGATTTTATGCTATAATAAAAAATATATGCAAAGAGGAATCGTCAACCAGCCAAACTTTTACTTACTACCGCTGCACTAAAGCCGACCGGAATATTAAATGCGGCCAAAAATATCTAAACCAGGACGATTTAATTCAACAGGTTAACGACTACATCGACGGTTTTCTCTGGCCGCCAAACAAAATTGATCAAGCTCTGACGGTTTTATCCGAGCAAAAACAGCAGGGATTAAAAAATCAAGTCAGTAGCCTGAATTACACCCAAGATCAAATCCGCGAGCTTGACCAACAAATCAACCAATTACTTGATCTTAGATTAAAAGGAATAATCAGTGATGAAGAATTGTTAGCCAAGAAGAACGAACTGACAGCCAAAAAGTTGAGCCTGAAAGCTAAAAACGGCCAGACCGGGATTAACCCCGATGATAGCTTCGAACCGGTCGAAATTGTGTTCAAAAACCTGGCTGTAGCCAGTAAAATTCGTGACGACGACCAAAATCTTTACCAAAAAGCGCAGTGGCTGAAAATGACCGCTTCGAACCTATTATTAGAAGATAAAAAATTAAAAATTACCCGAGAAAAACCCTGGGCGGCGCTCGGCGCCGCCGCGCCAGGTCGCAATTTGGGGTGACTGAGCGGACTTGAACCGCCGGCCTCCTGCTCCACAGGCAGGCGCTCTAAACCAGCTGAGCTACAGTCACCATAACTATATTTTATCATGTTTGTGCTCGCACTGAGCGTAGCGAAGTGCGCCTAGAAGGAATTGAACCTTCGGCCCTCCGCTTAGAAGGCGGATGCTCTATCCGCTGAGCTATAGGCGCATAGAGCGGGATAGGAGAGTCGAACTCCTCTATTCAGCTTGGAAAGCTGACGTTGAACCGATCAACTAATCCCGCTTCATCGCTTCGCTCTTCAGCGCCGGCGCATTTTTTTCCGAATGTGGTCGGGGTGGGCAGACTTGAACTGCCGGTCTCCTCGTCCCAAACGAGGCGCTCTACCAACTGAGCCACACCCCGCAGTGTGCTTACCCTGAGGCTAAAGCCGAAGGGCTCCGCACCGAGCGAAGCGAGGTGGCCTGGGCGGGAGTTGAACCCACATCCGCTTGCGCGGACAGCATTTTAAGTGCTGCGTGTATACCAATTCCACCACCAAGCCAAGCTGGCTAATTATATCAAACCGCCAATTGAGCTGCACCCACAATCCCGCAGTCTTTAATCTCTTTAAACTTAACTTTATACTTGGTCAAACTTTTCACCGTCTCTTCCACTGTTTTCCGGTAATTATAACCAACCCAAAATAAACTGCCTTCCATAACAAAAACCATGTCTCGCTTTTTAAAATTAGCCATGCCCGCAATCTGGCAGGAGATTAACTCAGCCGAATACTTAAACAGGTCTCTCGCTAATAATTTATCCCCGCTAATTTCTCCTCTGGCAACTTTATCCATCTGGTGGGTGGACTCAATCATCCCCGATTCTTTTTTCCGTCTTAAATTATAATGCTGGAACAAATACGCCCCGGAGACTTCCTTTTCAAATAAAGCCTCTCCCGGCTTAATTGATTGGGCATCAACCTGTAAACCGGATACGCTCTGCGGAAACCGGTCAAAATTAGCCGACTGTAGATTAACCAAAGTCTGCTCATCCAGAAAAAAGGCAAAATTCATCCCTGTCCCCACAATCCCGCCCGCCAATCCTAAAGGCCCTGCTGTCCCTAAACCCGACAAAGCCAGGCAAATTGTATCGTTAGCCAAAGTCACTATAATCTGTTTATTAAATTTCAGCTTAATAAATTTTTCAATCTCCAACCCGACCTGCTTGCCGACTAACCCGAAAAAAGCATGCTCTTTACTGCCACTGATCAAAACTCCGTCCAAGCGCCCGTTTTCCAATACAGGTTTTAAAGGATAAGCAAAATTGAGCGCCAGCACTTTAATATTCTTTCTTAAATGTGACTTCACCAAAGCTAATAATGATTTTCCGGTTGCAAAAATCGGCAAATGTTCTTCCTCCAGTGACTCCACGATCACTCCCTGCCCTTTTTTAAAAACCAGCGCGTTCTGACAGATTGACCCGCCGATCTTCAACACCTGAAATTTTTCGCCGTCTTCAACCAACGGGGTCAGGGAAAGCCGATGGATAATAAACGGCAGGCTGGTGGTTTTGCCTTTGGCCGCGGCTTTGATTTCGTTTTGAAAGTTCTCAGCGATTTGCCTGTAATTGAAAATCTTTACCATAAACTTTATAATACAGCTCTTATGGGCTCAAAATCAATTTATTTGGGTATTGACCTGGGCACGTCTACTATCAAAGGGCTGGCAATGGCTGATGATGGTCAAGTTTTGGCTAACTTCCTTAAAGAAACGCCGATGGTGTCGCGCCAAATAGACTGGGTCGAGCAAAGCCCGGAATTCTGGTGGAGCAGTCTCTTAGAAATAGTCAATCTGCTTAAAACTAAGGTTGATCTGAAACAGGTTAAAGGCGTCGGCCTTTCCGGCCAAATGCACGGTCTGGTTGCTTATGACTCTCATTTCCATGCTTTGCGCCGGGCGATCATCTGGATGGACAAGCGTTCTTCGGCAGAGGTGGAAATAATCCTAAAAACCTTTGGAGTAAAATTTTATCAAATTACCGGCAATCCGGTTTTTACCGGTTTTTTATTACCCTCTTTGCTGTGGCTAAAAAAGCATGAACCAAATATTTATCAGAAAATCCACCAGATTTCCTCGCCCAAAGATTACCTTGCCTACCGATTAACCAATGTTCTGCGCACTGAACCAACCGATGCTTTAGCCACCGCCTGTTTTGATTATCACAAAAATACCTGGTCGGATAAAATTCTCAGCGCTTTTAAGCTTAAACGCTCCCTTTTCCCCCCAATCCGGCCCACGCTTGAACCCTACGGCGGGATTAGTGAACCAATTGCTAAGATTACCGGAATCCCGGCCCAAACCCTGATCTTCGGCGCCAGCGATCAGGCGATGTCGGCGATGGGCACCGGCCTGATTAAACCCGGCCAGGCCTCGATTGCCATCTCCACCGGCGGCCAGTTTTTGGTCACCGCCCCCCAAGGCCTGGTCGACCCCCAGCGCCGTCTCCATACTCTAAATCACGCCTTTCCGGATATTGGCCTGTACATGGCGGCGACTTTGTCCGCCGGTTTTTCTCTACGTTGGTTTAAAGATCTTGTCTGCGAACAAAAAGAAACCGGCTTTAAAAAATTTACCGAAGGCATTGCTAAAATTAACCCCGGCGCCGACGGACTTATCTTTCTGCCCTTTTTAGCCGGCGAGCGCACTCCCTATTTCAATCCTAGCCTGCGCGCCGCCTTTATCGGCCTGTCTCAAACCCATAAAAAACTCCATCTTGCCCGGGCGATTATTGAAGGGGTTTCGTTTTCCATG
>Ga0210020_1003236_pt1 | contig 12743 bp, 5 predicted proteins | sample CryGeymeta201514_FD_183980 | JGI IMG/M metagenome (GOLD analysis project Ga0210020, IMG submission 183980) | Groundwater microbial communities from Crystal Geyser aquifers in Utah, USA - Crystal Geyser metaG 2015-14 (SPAdes) (version 2) | ecosystem: Environmental > Aquatic > Deep subsurface >... | reverse complement strand
CGCCGTTGTCATGTATGCCGGCGAAGGTTGAGAACACGCCCGTGGCAGCCGGCTCGCCGGTTGCTGTCCCGTGCCGGGGAGTGTGTCAGGGACCCTGCGGAGGTGCAACCGGCGTCAGGACTTCATTGACTGCAGTCGTCTGGCCCGAGACAACGGTCACCGAGGCAGTCACCTCCGCGTAGCCACTCTTGCGGAGCATGACCGAGTGCGCGCCCGCGAAGACTAATGCTAATGTCGCCGGCGTAAGCTGTCCCGTCGCCGTCCCGTCCAAGAAGATCGCGGCCCCCACGGGGGACGAGTTAACGCTCAGGGAACCCGTCGTGAGCGTACCGGGAGGCGCGGCTGGGGTCAGTGTCGCGTTGACCGCTGCCGTCTGACCCGCGGCGACTGCCACCGCGACCGTGGCCGTTTGGTAGCCGCTCTTCACCAGCGTGACGGTATGCGCTCCCGCGGCGACGGCGTCGAGCGTGAAGGGGGTGACGTGGTTCGTCGACACGCCGTCCAGCAACACAGCGGCCCCCGGCGGCGCTGACGCGACGACAATGGTCCCGGTTGTCCCGGGGATCACCGGCTGAGAAGACGTTGCGGGCGACCCACCGTCATCGCTCACCAAGTAGTACAGCCCGGCAAGGGACGCTACTGCGACGAGGGTCTGGAGCGTCTTCCGCTTCTTGGAGGGTCCAATCCCCGCGTCTTGCTCTGAGGGCGCGAGTCGGTCCAACGGCTCGGCTGAGGGGTTGAAGTAGTATCCTGCCTTGTCTGTGGGGCGCAGGCTCGCGGCATCCCTCAGGAAAAGGATCCGGGCGCGGGAGTATCCCTGGGCAGTCTCAGTGACCTGCACTTCGCCGCTGACGCGCCTCTTCCGGAAGAGGTACAGCACCGCGCCCTGCTGAAGCCCCGTTTCGGTCCCGAAGCTGAGGAGAATCGACCCGTCGGCTCCGACCGTACCGACCGCGCCGGTGAAGCCCGCGCCCTGCGCGAAGCTGCTCGTGATATCCCGAGCACAGCGGCTGAGGGTGGCGGCAAGCCAAGCGTCCACTTCGCTCCCGGTTCCGCTGGGCAGGAGACAGCGACTACGACTCAACGCGCGCCCGGAGATGACATCGTGCAGGACGGCGTCAACCGCAACCATCCCGGTCTCCACCGTACTGAGTTCGACCCGTAGCACGGCGTCGGCGCCCGCCTGGCTGGCGGCGTACGTCTGCTGGTCACCGATGTAGCTGAACCACGCGGCAGCCGCCGTGATCGACTCGGTCAGGTCCTGCGCGCGGACCACCTCGAAGAGCCCCGTGGCCGTCAGGGACACCGCCAGCGCGTCCTGCAAAACTGGCCCGAGCCCGGAGAGGGAGCCGACCGTGCTGGTGCAGGGAGCGACGGCGACCCGCAGCAGACCGCTCCCCGGGGCCGTCCCTCCCCAACTGCACCCCGCAAGCACCAGAACGACGACGACTCCACTACCCACCCGCCGGCGCACCTCGCCGACAAGCATTCGGGGACAGGCGTTGGTCAAGCGGTCCATGATCTGCTGCGTTTCTCCTCCGGAAACAACGTACAGCGGGGCAGCTTGCCCGCTCCAGCTCCTCCTCGGTGGGAAAACACGCCGGGGTGGGAGCGGGCAAGCTGCCCCGCTGTACGGTTCCCCGGCGGCGTAGTGTCCAACCAACGAGGAGGCATGGATGATTCCCTCGCAAATGGGTTCGTGGTAGCGCTCGGAGCGAAGCGGAGTGCACGTTCGCCGGCCGGTCAGCGAAGCCGAACGGCGGTCACGGCTTTGGCCGCCACGCCGGCGTCCGTGTGCGCCGTCAGTTCCACCAAGTACAGCCCCCGCGGCAGCGAAGCGCCTTCGGTAGACGGCGCCCAGGCGACTTGGTTGAGCCCCGCTCGCGAGCCCGCGTTCTTCTCGACGCCGGCCACAGGTCTCCCGGCAGCGCTCAACACCCGTAGCGAGACCGCCGCCGGCTGGCTTAGTGTGTAGACTAGCTCCAAGGAGCCGCCACGCGTGGGCCGGGCGGCGAAGCCGCTGACCAGCAGCGCAGAGGAGGAACCGGCTTCCGCCCGGATCTCAAATGCCCGAGGGGCGGCGCTTCGGTTTATATAGGGGTACGCCAAACCCGTCCGCAAGGGAATCGTCTTCCCTGCGGTCAAGTCGGTCAGCATCAGGCGCTGGCTCTTCGGCACGCAGCTCAGGTCCGGCCACGACAGGGTGATCGTTTCCTCCACCTGGTTCGACTCCACAGCGAACGACCAACTGCCGCCGACCGACCGAGAAGCAGCCAGCACGCTCGCGGCGAGTCTGGGGGCGCCCTCGCTCCGCGTGCCGGACGTGAGGTAGAGGTCGACATACGGCGCGCCGCCCACCCGGGGCGGGTTCAGCAGCGGACTCCGCAGTTGCCCTACGCCGAAGTAGTTGTAGTCGTCCCGGCACTGACTGCTGCGCGCTCGCAGTTGTACGAGCCAGCCTGCCGGGCTGCGCCGCACTGTGCTGGGCGCCGGGGGACCTTCCGGCCCTGGCGGGAGACCGGCACCGCCCGGCCAGTGAAGGATCGCCTCCTGTACCGCGAAAAGCCAGAGACCCGCTCCCGCCGGGATGCTCTTCAGGGCGTTGGGGAAGGAGGCGGAGTAGAGTTGGTAGCCGTTGAGCGTGAAACGGCCCTGTTCAGTGACGGGGTACCCCCAGGCGTAGTCCCCCACGAGGTTCGCGCCTGCCGCCTCCAACAGGCTCTGGTCCTCCGAAGCAGGCTGCCCCTGTTTGCGCACCAGCAGGGAACTGATGTTCACTGCGCTCCAGTGGGGGTTGCCCAGGAGGTTCCACCCGGCGTACTCTCCGGTGCCGGGACTCACTGCGACCTCGAAAGCGTTGGCGTCCGGAGCGGCGAACGTCACTTGCGCGGCGCTCGCGCCGGTGCGGAAGTAGCCTCGGCCGCGCTGCAGCGCGCTGGAGAACTGCCCGGGGGCGCCGGCAACCGCCGGAGAGAACTCCCACTTGGCATAGGTTGGGCTTGACGCAGCCGCGGGATTCCAGCGGGCGAGCGCGCCGCCACCGGCAAGCAAAGGCGCGGCCGCCAAGCCGTCCTGCGGCACCGCCACCAGCCGCATTCCCGCGGGGAACGTGTGGGTGAGCGGCGCCGCCGTCACGGTGAAGCCGGCGGTCAGCGTTCCCGTCCCGGTATCCGGGTTGGTCACCACCACGTCGCGCGGTCCCGCCGTGGCTGCCGCCCCAATTGAGAGGCTGGCGGTGAGCTGCGTCGGCGAGACAACCGTCTGCGCGGTGACGGTCACCCCCACCCCAAAAGACACCGTCGCGCCTGCCTGAAAGGTGTCCCCCGCGAGGGTCACGGAGACAGAGCTGCCCTGCGCCCCTTGGGCCGGCGTCACGCTGGTGACCGTGGGGTTCTGGGTCCCCGGGGGGGGCGGCTGCGCCGGCGACTGCACGACCTCGAACCCGCCCGCCAATCCGCTCGACTGCCCGTCGAGGTTGGTCACCGTCACCGTCCGCACGCCAACAGTCGCAGTAAGCGCCACCGCAACGTTGGCGGTGAGTTGCGTCGCCGACACCACCGCGACTGCGCTGACGGTAACGCCGCTGCCGAAGGACACGGTAGCGCCCGACTGGAAGTTCGTCCCCCGTGACCGTGACTGAGAACGACGTGCCTTGCGTGCCCTTGTTCGGCGTCACCGCAGTGACACCGGGCGGCCCCGCGGGTGGCGGATCGCCCGGGCCCGGTGGCGCTTGGGCGAGGACTGGGCCGACGACGCACCACACCAACGCCGCGACGAGCGCGAGAGCAGGCGGGAAGCTGCTGTACGCGTGCCGGCTCCTCACCCGCTCGCACTCGTCTGCGTTGGCTCGCTCTGCTCGGGGGACCAGCATCTGATTGCACCTCGATCGTCGTCATCGCGCTCCTGCACGCGCACGGGAGCCGCCACCACGGACTCCACGCCCTCCGCGGGCGCGGCTACCATCGCGCGGCAGGAACCTGCGCCGCGACTGTCTCCGCGCCTCGCGGTTACGGCGGGGGGCGGCGGCGGCGGGAGCGTTGGCGGCGCCGTCCCGCCGCCGCTGTTGATGTTCGTGTTCACCGTGATGAACACGTCGCGGAGTTTCCTGCCCAGTACCGTCAAGATGGCGATGCAAACCAGCCCCAGCACCGACACCAACAGCCCGTACTCCACCAGCGTCTGCCCTTCTTCCTCTCGGAGCAACCGCGTCAGCATACCTGACTCCTTTCGCTATCGGTCCCGCTCAGTTGGGAGGGCGAGGCTCCCGCCGAGCCGGTTCTGCACGCTTTGGCGGCTCGGCGGGAGCCTCGCCCTCCCCGGATTCCGCCTCTCCAAATACGCTCTCAGTGAACCGTGAACGGGGTTACGTGCCTCGCCGCCCGCCCTTCGGGCGTCGCGGCTACGAGTTCGCACAGGTACTGGCCTCGCGCCAGCGCCGAACGGGCGTCGCGGGCGGTCAGCGGAACGGTGTTCAGCCCGGGCTGGGCTGCGCCGAGCTGCGCTTGGAGCAGCGTCCTGCCCGTGGCGGTCAGCACCCGCACCTGCACGGCCGCCGGCTGCGATAGGCTGAACGTCACCGACCGCGTACCTGGACCGCGGCCGTCGGGACGCACGCTCACGCTGCTGATCCGCAGGGCGCCTTCGCTGCGCGGGTCCGCGGTGATCCGGAACCGGTGGGCGCGGCCTGCCGGCGCAAACCGGTACGCGGTCTGCGTCCGCAGGTAGATTCGGCGGCTCGACTCCAGGTCCTCCAAGTACAGTGCCAACTCGTTGGGCACTTCGCTCAGGTCCGGCCACGTCAGCTCCACCCGCTCCGCGGAATTGGTCTCCACTACGAACTCCCACTGGTTGCTGGCGCCGGCGGCAGACTCTCGGAGCTGAGCCGCTTGCCGGGTGGCGGGCCCTTGCCGCCCCGGCTCCACGAAGGTAATCCCCACGTAGTCGCCTTCCGGCGGCACCGGCGGCTTGGGCAGGTCCTGGGCGCGGGACGCCGTGCCGAAGTAGTTGCAGTCGTCGCGGCGGCCGGCCTGGCGCGCTTTCAGTTGCACCACCCAGTGCCGCTCGGAGGCGGCTTTGGTGGGCGTTGGTTTGTGCACGGTCTGCGGCAGCCCCGGCGCGCCCGGCGGGTTGAACCGCAGCGTGGCGTTCTGGTTGAAGTACGTCCAGAAGCCGGCGCCGGCGGGGACCTCGTTCCCCGCGCCCGGATACGCCCCCGGCACCGCCACGAGCTGGTAGCCGACGCTGGGGTTCGGATAGCGCCAGCCGAAGCTCCCGCAAACGCCGGCATTGGCGGCGTCCGCCAGCGATCGCACCGTCCCGCCGGAGACCACCGACAGCGAGCTGAAGGTGAGTGTGGTCGTGTACGGGTTGCCGTTCAGGTTCCAGTAGAGGTAGTCGCCCTGACCGGGGTACGCGGGTACCTCGAGCGTGTCCGTGTGGCTCTCAAACGTGCCGGCATAGGCGTTCTGTGCCCGGTGCCAGTAGCCGGCGCCGCGGGCCAGTTCGGCGCTGCCGAAGTAGAGGTTGCCCACCCGTTCGCCGGTGCCAAGGGGGTCGTAGAGGTACTGGTAGTTCCAGTAGGGCGCCGCGCCGCCCATTGGCGAGTTGGGGTTCCAGCGGACCAGATACGAACTCGAGGTGTGGTCCAACAGACCGGCGGTGAAGGGGGCGAACCCACCGGGCACGGCGGGCACGGCGATCAGGGAGAACTGGTTGCCGTCAGAGCCGAGGGTGACGGGTGCCCCGGGTGGCAGTGCGGGCCCGCCGGGGTCGACGATCGTGCCGTTGGCAGTCAGGTCCCAGTCGCCGCGCTGTCCGTCCACGAAGTGGAGCGTGATCACGTTGCCGTTGATCTCTGCACCCGTCGTGCCGTCGTACAGGAACTCGTACCAGTGCGGCTCGGTGTTGTCCGCGGTCGGACCGTACTTGTAGTAGGTCGTCACGGGCGTCGCGGTGTGCAAGGTCATGGTCACGGTTGCCGACCCTCCGGGCGTCACTCCTTGCAGCGCGAAGCTGACGGCGCCCACGGGCAGGTCAACGTTCTGCGGCAACCCCGAGTCAGGGCTGGGGTAGGCGAAGGTGTTCACCAGCGTCAGCCCCTGCGCCACAGCGAGGGTCACGTAACTCCCGTCCTCCGCGTTGGGCAGGGATACCACGTTCCCTTGCTCCGCGTCCGGGATGCCGTCGCCGTTGCCGTCGCCCGTGGCCGAGACGGCGGCCTCGATGACGCTGGTGATGCCGTCAAGGTCTTCGTCCGCCGCCCCCGCGAAGTCCACGCCCGTTTGATCCGGTCCCACGGTGACAGTCTGATGGGTCGGTGTGAATACCGTCTGCTCCTTCGCCGGGACGACGGAGTAGGTGCCGGCGACGAGACCCGTCAGGTTGTAGGCGCCGGCCGCATCCGTCGTATCGGTCCGCTCGGTCGGATCAGTCGGATCGGACACTCTGACGACGACGCCTTCCAGCGGCTGATCCGACGCGTCCGTCACCGTGCCGCTGACGGCGTAGGTGTTTGCGGTTCCGGTGAAGTTGACGTCGGTCCTGTCCGGACCGACGGTCACAGGCTGCGTTGCCGGCGCGAAGGTGTGTTCCTCCAGAGTCGGCGTTACGGCGTAGGCGCCCGCGGGAGCACTGTCGAAGGAGTAAGCGCCGGTGGCGTCGGTCGTATCCGTCCGCTCGGTCGGATCAGACGGATCAGTCAGAGTAACTGTCACCCCTGCCAGCGGCTGATCTGCACCGTCCTTTACCACTCCGCTGATGGTGTAGCCGTTCTCGGTTCCCACGAAGTTGATGCCGACCTGGTCCGGTCCCACGGTCACCGACTGGCTCGCCGGGGTGAAGGCGTGCTCCGCCAGCGAGACCGTTACGTCGTACGTCCCGGAGGGGAGGTCCGGCAAGGTGTACGCGCCGTCGGCACCGGTATCCAAGGTATGCCCGTTGGCGGTCACCTGGACGCCCGCCAGCGGCTGGGCGTCGCTGTCGGTCACGACGCCGCTCACGGAGTAGACTTGCTGGGTCCCCGCGAAGTCCACCCCCGTCTGGTCCGGGCCCACGATCACGGCGAGGCTGCCAGGAGTGAAGCCGTAGGCCGCTTTGCTCGGCGTGACGTCGTAGGTTCCGGCGGCAACACCTGCGAAAGAGTAGGCACCGGCGGCGTCGGTGGTATCGGTCCGATCAGTCGGATTGGTCGGATCGGACAGAGCAACCGTGGCGCCAACCAGAGGCAGCCCGCCAGTGGTGAGGGTGCCGCTCACCGTGTACCCGGTCACCGCACCGACAAAGTCCACGTTGCTTTGGCTGGGTCCCACAGTCACTGACCGGCTTGCCGGCGTGAAGGTACTCTCCAATCTGCTCGGGGTCACCGTGTACGTCCCGGCGACGAGGTTCGGGAAAGCGTAAGCGCCGTTGGCGTCTGTCAGATCCGTCCGAGCGGTCGGATCAGTCGGATCGGACAGGGCGACCAATACCCCTGCCACCGCCGCGCCAGTGCCGTCGAGCACTTTACCGCTGACGGCATACGGGGCCGCCGTGCCCGTGAAGTCCACGTCCGTCTGATCCGGGCCAACCACGACGGGTCTGGAACCGGGAGCAAAGGTGTAGTTCGTCAGGCTCGGGGTCACTGTGTAGCCCCCAGCGACAGCCCCTGCGAAGGAGTACGCGCCCGTCTCGTCTGTCAGATCAGTCCGATCGGTCGGATTCGTCGGATCGGTCAGCGTCATGGTGACGCCGGCCAGCCTGTTCCCGCCGGCGTCGCGCACGGTGCCGCGGAGGCTGTAGGTGGCCGGCGCGCCGGTCACGGCGAAGTCCACGCCGGTTTGGTTGCCTGCTACCACGACCGCCTTCGTTGCCGGCAGGAAGGTTGATCCGAACTTGACTGGAGTCAGCGTGTACGGCCCGACCGGCAGACTCAGCGCGTAGTTGCCCTGGGCGTCCGTAGTCGTGGAGGCGGTCGTCGTGCCGGTGGCGGTCACCTGCACGCCCGGCAGGCCGTTCAGGAGCACGTCGCGGACGGTGCCGGACACGTCGAACGGGCCCAGCAGGTTTGCCAGGTTGAGTTGCCCGCTGGTGTAGAGCGACGACAGGTCCCAGCCCACTCCGTCGGGCAGGGCCGGCAGTCCCAGCGCGTCGAACGTGCCCACGAGGCTGCCCCAGTTCAGGCAGTCGAAGCTCAGCCCCGCCGTCAGGGTGAAGCCGTTGTAAAGCAGCACCTGGAGGTTGCCGCCCAGGCTCACCTGCCCGCCCACGGTCAGCACGTCGAACACGTCGCTCAGCTCAATCTGCAGCGTGCCGCCGGGTCCCTGCGTGAAGTCGCCGGTGATGGTCATCGTGCCGGGAGACTCGCCGGGGCAGACGGTGCCGCCGTTGTTGTTCAGGTTGCCGCGGAACTCCCGCACGTGCAACTCGCCGCCGTTGAGGTTGAACGTCCCGCCGTGGGTGTTGTCCACGATGTCGGCGTACACCTTCCCGCCGTTGATGGTAACCGTGCCCTTCCCCCACACGATCAGCGTGCTGGTGACGCGAAGCTCACCGTTGTCCACGGTCAGCGTGGCTGGACCGCCCGCCGCGCCGTTGTTGCCGCCGACGCACAGGTTGGTTCCCACGGTCGCCGTCCCGCCGGTCATCTTGTAAGTGCCACTGCCGGTAGAACCTTCCGCCAGGTAGAGATACTTGTTCACTTGGTTCGTGCCGCCAGTTTGCTCGAAGGTTCCCTTGCCCTGGTAGCCGATGACCTGGTAGGCCGCGTCGTTCTGCAGCGTGCCCGACTGGAGCTTGTACGTACCGTCCGAGCCCTGACTGTTGCCGACGCGCAGCGTGCCTTTGTACGTCATCGTGCCCGACCTATGACTGAGGAGACCGGTCCCACCATAGCCCACATAGGCTTGGCCCGCCACCGTTGCCGGGCCGGTCGTGGAGGAGTAGCTGTAAGTTCCCTTGCCTCCGGAGGCATAACCCAGGTAGAGGCTGCCGCGGATGTCCGCCGTGCCCCGGCTTTGCTCAACGTAGCCCGTGCCGTGATTGCCGTCGATGAGTGAATAGACGGACAGGCTGGTTGCCGTGCCGTCGTTCTCATTCATAGCATAACTGCCATAGGAACTCGCGGTGGCGTTTCCCAGGTACAGATTGTTCTTCAGGTAGCAACTCCCGCCGGTCTGCGTAACCTTGCCCGTGCCGGAAGCTCCGAGGACTGCCGTGGTGCCATTCAAAGTGCTCGTGCCCTGCAGGAGGTAGTTGCCCCGCACATCGCTGTTTGCCCCCAACGTGAGGGTGCTGCCGAGGGTGAGACTGCTGTTCTCCTGGGTGAGGTTGCCCTGCGTGACGTCCCCCACGGTCAGACGGCCCGAGAGGGTTCCCTGGGGCGCGGACTTCACGTAGAACTGGCAGTGTTCTCCTCCCTGCACCGTCATGTCGGTTCCGGTGACGCTGCCTCCGTTGACGGTGAAGGTGCCCTTGTTGACGTCGATGACAGCGCCTTGTGCATCCAGCGACTTGGTGGTCACTTGGGCGTCATAGTCCATCATGGAAAACACGCCGGGACTCCAAACTTTGAGAGTTCCGTTCACTGTTACCTGCCCGGCGTGATCGACGGTGAGCGTCGACCATTTCCCCGGGGCGTCGGGAGTTCCGCCGAGATACAGGTTGCCTGCCGAAACCTTGCCCTGGTGATCAGCCTTCAGCGCCCCCGTTCCGGTGTAGCCGACAAACACCCTCCCCGGGCACGACCACTGCGAGCCGTTCCCGTCCACCTTCACCGTGCCGTTTGCGGCGCTGCCAAAGCCAAGGAAGGCTTCATTGCTGGAGCCTGTCGCACCGTTCTGCACGTTCAACGTCCCCGTGCTGGTCTTGCCCACGTAGAGGGCGCTGGAGTTCGTCCACTTCGAGCCGCTGCCGTCCACCGTGACCGTTCCGCTGCCACCCGTGGAGTGCCCCACATACCCCACCACGTTCGACACCGTCCCGCCGCTCTGGACGTTCAGCGTTCCGGTCCCCGTCTGCCCCACCACGAGGTTGCCGGAGTTGGTCCATTTGCCGGTGCCCGACACGGTCGCCGTGCCCGTCGCGTCGTAGCCCACGCTGCCGCCGCCGCTGAGGACCGTCCCCCCGCCCGGCACAGAGAGGGTGCCAGGCCCGCCCCTGCCCACGTAGATTGTCTGTCCTGAAGCACCCACCGTCCCACCGCTCCCGGCGGTAAGGCTGCTGCCGTAGCCAATGTTCAGGGCACCGGAGGTCGACAGCGTTCGACCGGAGGGGACGGCAAACGCCTGACCGCAGAACGGATTCGAACCGCCGGTGAGCGTCAGTCCGCCACCGGTCCAGTTGAACGTGCCCTGGCTCAGATCCAGACTCGCCGTGCTCAGGCTTCCGCCGGAGAGGTTCAGCGTTCCCCCGCTCCACAACTTGAGGGTGTTCGTGACGCTGGCGGAACCGCCCGCAACGTTCAGTGTCCCCGTTCCGCCGGCTTGGCCCACACTGCCGCCGACGCACAGGCTGTCACCCACCGTGAGCGTTCCGCTGTTCACGTTGTACGTGCCTCGGCCCGTCGAGCCCCAGCCGATGTACAGGTACTTGCTGGCGCGGTTCGTGCCGCCATTGAGGTTGAACGTTCCTTGCCCGTGGTAACCAACGCCTTCAAAGTCGCCGTTCGCGTTCAGTTGCCCCGTCCCCTCGAGGTTGTACGTTCCACGTCCCTCGGTGCCATAGCCCTTCGACTTCCCCACCATCAGGTAGTCGCCCGCGACGTTTACCACACCGCCCGTCTGCCTTAACGTACTGGTGGGGCTGCCCTCAGCCTGGGTGTCTCCAATCGTGAGCTTGCCCAGAAACGACGCGGTCCCGCCGTTCGTGAGAATCAGGGACACGGGGCTATAGGCGTCCAGCACATACTCTGCACCGGAAGGGGGCTTCAGCACGCCGCCGTTGATGGTGATCTCGCCCCCTTGCAGGTTGAGCTTACCCGCGGAAGCGTCCAACGACTTGACCGTCAGTTTCGAACCGCCGTTGACATTCAGCGTGCAGTATTGGTCTTGGAGTTTCAGCACGTCCCCGACCGTCAGTTGTCCTGGAGAGTTCAGGGTGGCCTTGCCTCCGGCGACGGTCAGCGACTTGTCAACGGTCAGCGAATTGACGTTGCCGCCACCGCCACCGACGGTCAGGTTGCCGCTTGAGTACCGGTTGTAGTCCCCCACGCGCATGGTGCCCAGGAGGTGGAGGGTGCTGAAACCTTGCAGATTATTCACGGAGAGGGTGGATTCAGCCGTGTCGGTGAGGTTGCCCTGGTCCTTGGTCAGAGTGCCAGTATCCAGTCTGCCGCCCTGAAGGTTGAGGCGTGTGTCGTATCCCGGCAGAGTAAGGTTCTTGGCCTTGAGGTATCTTCCCGGTCCCAGGTTGATCGGCGATCCCAGTGGGCCGGTCGAGTTGGCGACGACGTCAAAACGCAACTCGAGCGTGCCGGAGGCGAAGTCGAAAGTCCCGCCTGGCTTGGTGAAGGTCGAAGACACCACGAGCGTGCCGCCGGCCAGGTGGAGCGCGCCGTCGCTTGCCAGAGAGAATTGGTCGGCAACCATGACAAGGCCGTTGTCCTTGATCCAGACTTCGCCCCTCGCGTCGGCATTGAGGGGAATCAGCAGTCTCTTGACCATCCACCGGGAGCCGGAGCCTGATACTTCCACCTTGGCGGGAACCTTTTCCTGCGCTGAGCTCCCCGAGGCGTCCGCGACGCCGACCTGCCCCTCGTCCGTTTCCAGTTCGGCGCCGTTTTTGAGGTAGAGCTCGCCATGACAGCCCTTACTGATGGCTAACATGGTGGCAATGAGGGCAGAGCCGGCGCCATCCACAGTGAGAATACCTGGAGCGCCGCCTCCGACGAACGCGTTGTCGGTGAGGATGACCCCATGACGCTTGAGGACCAGCGTGCAGTTCCCGTTTCAACTGACCCCTGGGATGGGAACGGAGAGCTGCCGTATATCCGCATACGGGTCGCTTCCGTCTGTCTGCCCCAGGATGGTGACGTCAATGCCCGAATCTCTGCTGTCCCAGCCGAGCTGGAGTTCATCAAACGCAAAGACTCCGTTCAGCGCCGCGGTGGCGTCCTTCTTGAAGACCGCCGCTTCATCTGTCTGATTGGGCACGTCGTCCCAGTTCCAGTTGCTGGTGTTGGACCAGTTCTCGTTGAGTCCCCAACCCCGCCAATCACAGTTCCACACCGCCGACGCCGGGCGCGCCGCACCCAGCGCCAGTAACGCCACGAGCAGCCCCAGCAGCCGACAGGCGCGCAGCGCCCCCGCGAACGTACCGATCCGGCGCCAGCCGGTCCACCGCCGCCCCGATTCGCCTCGACTTCCCTCTCTTTGGTTGCTTTGCTGCTTCATGTCGTGCACCTGCTTTCGTCGGTCCGAAGAACGCGTGGCGGGACGGCGCTCGTTTCGTCGCGCTGCCCGCGGAGTTGGCCTCAAACGAAGAAATTCTACCCGACAACTCCCACAGAACTCCCACAAGGTGGAGGCGAATTTCGAGTGGCGAGTGGCTGGGGCAAGTGGCAAGGGGCGGGGGTGGGTGCCGTGTCCTGTCCGTCCTTGCCGTCCTGTTGGTCCCTGGCCGTTCAGAGGGCAGCAGGACCAACAGGACGGCAAGGACGCATAGGACGGGGACGGCTGCCTGGCACCAACCGCCGGCTCACGACGCCAGCAACTATCCCTGCACCAACGTCCTCTGCGACACCGGCCGCGAACCGGGCGATTTCCACGCAA
>Ga0210020_1003208_pt1 | contig 12785 bp, 11 predicted proteins | sample CryGeymeta201514_FD_183980 | JGI IMG/M metagenome (GOLD analysis project Ga0210020, IMG submission 183980) | Groundwater microbial communities from Crystal Geyser aquifers in Utah, USA - Crystal Geyser metaG 2015-14 (SPAdes) (version 2) | ecosystem: Environmental > Aquatic > Deep subsurface >... | reverse complement strand
TCAGCGCCGCGCCAGCGGTAGATCGACTGCGAGGCGTCCCCCACGACCGTCAGTTGCTTGTACTTGTTGGCTAGGAGTGTCGTAAACAGGTACTGGGTAGTGTTGGTGTCTTGGTACTCATCGACAAATATATAGCGAAACATCTCCTGATATTTCGTAAGGACAGTCTTATTTTCTTGAAATAGTTTGACGCATAAATTGAGCAAATCATCAAAGTCAACCGCGCCATATACCTTGAGTTGTTTTTGATAAGCTAGATAAACTTGCGCGGCTACTTCCTGGAATGGCCCATGGGCCATGGACTGATATGACTCTGGAGTTACCATCTCCTGTTTGGCGCTTGAGATTGTACTCATGATCGCCCTGGGTCTAAATCGCTTGGGATCAATCTCCAAGTTGTTACTTATTTCTTTCACTAGCGACTCTTGATCAGAATCATCATAGATCACAAAATCGCGTGACAACCCCACCTCCTGCGCCTCATGGCGCAAGATTCTCGCCGACATTGAGTGAAAAGTCCCCACATTGGGGATCTTGGCTCCGATGATTTTGGAGAGTCTCTCTCTCATCTCACCCGCTGCCTTGTTGGTAAATGTCACCATGAGCAACTGCTCCGGGGTGATAGTCCCCGAATCTATCAAATGAGCTGCCTTGTAGGTCAGCGTCTTAGTCTTGCCACTGCCTGCCCCAGCCATAATCAAGAGGGGAGATCCAGCGTATTCAACCGCCGATCGCTGATCCTCATTTAGTTCATCCAGGTAATTCGCCATGTCATCCATAATACCCTAAAAACTTTAACTTGAGTTATACTAACCATATGCCATTTATTGTCGTGGCCAACTTCAAGTCAAACAAATCTCTTGCCGAAGCTAAAACCTGGCTTGATTCTGTTGCACCTTCTCCTAACACTGTAGTCGCCCCTGCATTCGTGCATTTGCCATTAGCTATGAGCTATAAGCCATTAGCTATCTGCGCCCAAGACGTCTCTCCCTATCCCCCCGGCTCATACACTGGCGCAGTAAACGCCTCTCAACTCAAAGAACTAAGAGTTAGCTACTGTATTGTCGGCCATTCAGAGCGTCGTCACTATTTCCACGAAACAGCTAGCGATGTTGCCGGCAAAGTAAGAGAGCTACTCTCCGTAGGTATTACTCCAATTGTTTGCCTGGAGCAAAAGGATATTGCTCCCCAATTTGCCACACTTGATGATGAATATTATGATAAATGTATCTACTGTTTTGAGCCCATGGGTGATATCGGTGGTGTCACAACAGCCGACGCGGGTGAGATCGCCTCAGTCAGATCAGAGATACTCAAATTTGTTCCCAATGCTCAGTTTATGTATGGTGGCTCTGTCAACAAAGACAATATCCAAAGTTTGCTTACTCTCAATATTGTGGGAGTCTTGGTCGCTACCGCCAGTTTAGATCCTCAAGAATACAAGGCCATCGTCGAGAAAATCGCCCATGAAGCTTAGTGTCAAACACATTTTCGGAGCTTTGGCTGTTACGCTTTTGTTGGGGATGGGTGTCTGGTATCTCAAAAACCGTACTGCCCAAAACATTATCTCAGGTGTCGTCGCCTCACCCATTGATACTCTCCAAAATGACGCCGGTCGTACCAATATCGTCATCCTAGGTATCGGTGGCGAGGGTCACGAGGGTGGCGATTTGACCGACAGCATGCTCTTTGTCTCACTCGACCTAATAGGCAATACCGCCACCATGCTAGGGATTCCTCGCGATATCTGGGTTCCCTCTATCGCCGCCAAGATCAATACTGCTTACCATTATGGTCAAAAAGATCTTGTCAAAACTGCCGTCAGTGAGATCTTGGGTGAGCGTGTGCACTACGTCATCACTCTAGACTTTTCTGGTTTTGTCAAAGCCATCGATATTGTGGGAGGAGTAGATGTCGAGGTTGAGCGCTCATTTGACGATTATGAATACCCGATCGCAGGGCTTGAAAATGCCGAGCCAGTTTCTGCTCGTTTTGAATATATTCATTTTGACGCGGGGCTTACCCACATGGATGGCGCAACCGCCCTCAAGTTTGCTCGCTCTCGCCACGCTGTGGGGGAAGAGGGCACCGATTTTGCCAGAGCCACCCGGCAAGAGAAGATTATCCTAGCTTTCCGCAACCAAGTATTCTCCTCCAGCACACTTTTTAACTCTAATATGATCGGTCAGTTAAAAGACAATCTTACCTCCTCCGTCGACACCGATTTGACGGGCGCAGAAGAGGGGAGTCTGCTCAAACTATTCATTTCCCTTGGTAACAAAGACAATGTAAGTAGTTTTACCCTCACAAATTATTTATTTACTCCCAAATCTACCAAAGAATATGGTGGCCAGTGGGTTCTAGTCCCAACTCCTTCATTGGAAGACTTACAATCCTATGTCAAAACCAACCTGGTCAAGCAATAAAATACTCATTGCTCTAGTTTGGATTGTGGCCATTGCCATCCGCCTCTACGGAGCTACTCGCCCCGCACAGTTTTACGATATTGGTACTTTTGAGGCTTGGTCTCGCTCGCTTTGGCTCCATGGACCCCTCGGTTTCTTTAGCGCAGTTTGGTCCGATTACTTGCCTCTCCCCATCCTGACCTTTGCTCCCATCTCGCTCCTAGCCGATCTTGTCCATCTTCCCTTCGGGCTTGTTTTCAAGCTCATTCATATATTTATTGAGCTTATTTTAATTATTGCTATCTCGCGCTCTACCATCTACGCCCTACCATCTACCATTCTACTTCTATTATCTCCCGCCCTAATCGGCGACTCGTCTTTTTGGGGACAAGTAGATACGATCCCAGCCCTCCTAGGACTTTTGTCTCTCTCAACCCTCTCTCCAGTTATCTTTGGCCTGGCCGTCGCTTACAAACCCATCATGATCTTGCTTGTCCCAGTTATCTGGATCAAAGATATCAAAGCGGGGAAGGCTTGGTGGCGTCTCCCGCTGTTCTCTAGTCTCATTTTCTTCTCTACAGCTCTCCCTACCAGCGGATTCGATTTTTTCCGTCACATGCTTACGCGCGTCTTTGCCCAAACTGGTACTTATCCTTATCTGACAATCAACGCTTTCAATTTTTGGTCTCTCCATCCTAGCCTTCTCTGGATCCCAGACTCAACGAGTGTTTTGAGTTTATCAGGCCATACTCTTGGGCTGGCATTATTTTTTGTTTTCTCCCTTATTACTCTCAATCGCTGGCGCATCCAAAAGTTTGCTCCCAAATATGCATATCGTATCGCCGCGACCATCTTTATTTTATTTTTTACCTTTACGACTCGCATGCACGAACGCCACCTCCTCTTTGGTCTCCCGTTCCTCGCCCTTGCCACTCAGTATCAAACCTTTCTCTTTATTCCCTATTTGCTATTAACCATGAGCTATGTACTAAATCTTTACGGCGCTTATTACTGGGTCAACCATGCTCAAACTTGGCCTTTTGGTCTCGGGATGATCTCACTCATCTCCTGGGTAACTACTGTAACTGCCATAGTGCTCTCTACTATTTCTTCCCCTCCTCGCTTTCTTAAATCACAAAAATATCTTGTACTCATCCTCCTTCTATCTGGATGTCTTCGATTTATCAATCTTTCGTATCCATCTACCTATATTTTTGATGAAGTCTACCATGCCTTTACCGCCAGGGAGTATCTAGCCAATCATAAAGGAGCTTGGGAGTGGTGGACTACTCCACCTGAGGGTGTGGCTTACGAATGGACTCATCCACCCCTTGCCAAATACGGGATGGTGGCGGGGATGTTCTTGTTTGGGGAAAATAGTTTTGCCTGGCGACTAGGCTCGGCCGTCATGGGAGTTGCAAGTATTTTAGGTCTTTATTTATTAGTCCTATCGCTCACCAAACAAGAATCAATTGCGCTCCTGGCGGCTTTCCTGGTGAGTATCGAAGGGTTGCACATCGCTCAGTCGCGTATCGCCATGAATGATATGTATATGCTCAATTTTTATATCTGGTCACTCTATGCTGCAGTCAAGTCACGCTGGAAACTAGCCAGTGTTCTCTTTGGTCTCTCACTCGCCTCCAAATGGAGCGCCCTCTACGGTCTGCTCCCACTAGCACTCGTTTATCTCCATCAAAACCAGCCCAAATACTGGAATCTAAAATCTGGAGTCTACCATCTACTATGCGCTATGCGCTATTTACTTGTAATATTCGCTGTCTATGTCCTCACCTTTACTCCCTTTATTTTAGCGCCTCACACTTGGGCAGAGTGGTGGGAACTCCACCGTCAAATGTGGTTTTATCATACTCATTTGGTAGCTACCCATGCCTATGAGTCCACCCCAATCCAATGGATCTTTGCCGCTCGCCCTGTTTGGTACTACGTCAAATACGCAGGTGATTATATCTCCAATATTTACGTCCAGGGCAATCCAGCCATCCTCTGGTTAGGGCTCGTTGCACTTATTTTACAACTACCAAAACTCAAAAATTTTCCCCATTTACTATTCACCATGAGCTATGCGCTATTTACTCTTCCTTGGATATTGTCACCTCGCATCATGTTCTTTTACCACTATCTTCCCTCCTCCGTTTTTCTGTGTGTGATCCTCTCCACTTGGCTTGTCTCTCTACCCAAGAAATATCTTTTCTCACTCTTACTTCTGACATCTATCGTCTTACTCCTAATCTCCCCCATGCTCTATGGTTTCCCTATGCCAAACACCTATTGGAATACATTCTTCACGCTCTTCCCCAGTTGGAAATAGCTAGATCAAAAGCAGTCCTAGCCCACCCAAGATGAGTAGGAGTAGTCCGATCCCGAGTGTTCCAGTGGTTACTTCCAACACACCAGCTACAGGTAGGGCGGTGGGTGCAGTCGATGGAGCCGTGACTACTAGTCCAGTTGCACCGATCTCAACACTACAGCTATCTCTCTGTCCGTTGGTAGAAGTGACCTCTGCCGTATTAGCTACCGAGATCGTGCCCGTTGCACTCACTTTGGCGCGGAATGATCTTTGTGCTTCGCTATTTGCCGCAAGCGTACCGACTGTACAAGTCACCACTCTCGTGGTTGCAACATATGTACAACCGCTATCTCCATCTACATAAGTCAAGTAATCAGATAGTTTGTCCGTTATCATCGTATCTGGGACACTATTGCCACCAGTATTTTTGGTCACTATGTTGTAGACAATTATTTGCTCATTCGCCAGTGTATTGGTATCAGTAATTTCCTGTTCCATATAATAGAACCCAGCGCGGTTACGACTATCATCCACATACATCTTTTTCGCGACACAACTAAGTGCGGCCACAGGTGGAGTGGAGGGTGATGGGGTTGGGGTGGGGGAACCAGATGGGGTAGGTGATGGGGTAGGAGTAGAAGATGGAGTAGAAGATGGCGAAGACAAAGCACATGCCACCACAAACGTGGTAGAACATGTTTGTGGTGAATCTACGACCATTATTGGTGCAGTAGTCGGTGACTTTTCCACCTTGGAGCTCACGGGACTAGGTTGAGGAGTTACAGTCGGCTTTCTCACCAAATAAACAACCGCGATAGCTCCAATAATAGTCAGAAAAATAATCAACGCAATTAGTAGTGTTTTCTTCATAGTCTTACTCATTGTGCTGTTGCTCCTTGCCACACTGGATCACATATGGTAGTGCCATTATAGGTAGCACATGCTTTGCACTGGACACCATAAGTTCCACACGCTGCGATAGTCAACTCGGCCGTACTATCGGTTTTGTTAGCCAAATCTTTCCAAGCTCCACCATCAATGTTGTAGCGGAAAGTATATTTGAGCAACGATGCTCCTGCCGCTGGAACTGTCGACCCTGCACACGTGAAAGTGATCTTGCTCCCCACAACTGGCATAGCGACATCCTTTGTCAGTCCCGTGCAACTCATGGAATAGTCGGGTGTGGTTGGTGGTTGGGAGGGTTTTTCCCCACAGACTGTTTGATATGTCTTAGTTCTAAAACCAACACTCCCTGCTCCACATCGGACATCAATTTGTTCTGAACCACAACTCGCATTGAATGTTGCGCTTTTGCCAACCTTAGGCGTGCCATCTTGACACCCCCCACTCAAACCAGAATTTCGATCACATTTCCAGTGGTAAACAGAACAATTGGTGTCTCCAGCATCGCAAGAACAGCCATTGCTATCACAAGTAAATTTACAACTTGTTCCATTGCCCCCCGTGTCTTTACTCCCACTACATCCAGCTGTTTTGACTACCCCACACAAACCATATGTATCATAATAACTAGGGTCTTTAGTATCTTTGGCTTTAGGGTCGTCGGCATTACAGATTCCATCACTATCAAAATAGTATTGTGTACCTCCACATGTACAAGATTTAAAAAATTGAGTGTCTTTTGTAGTTGAACAACTCGCTCCAAACACTGGTGATTCACCACATTTAATCACTCCCATCTCGTTACAAGTCTTATCAATTGGGATAATACAAAATCCTCCACAGGCACCACATGATACAGAGCCATCCGTATCGCAAGAAACAACAGTTGAATGACCCTGACCTTGAGTATTGCCTCCATCACAAGTACCAGAAACTTTACAAGCTCCCTTACGCCAAACCAAATTGCCTCCGTTATAACAACCATTACATTGATCTTTTGTTAGACTATCTACAAATACCCCGGCAATCGTTAATTGAGATGCTGGTAAATAATTGCTATAAAAATAAAATCCTCCACCCAGTCCAGCCAGAAGTAGGAAGAATCCAATCACTACCCCTATTATCTTTCCCTTTCCACCTTTCTTTGGTGGCTCCTCTGGAGGAACCAAAGGAGTAGGAGGGGGAGTATTTATGGGCGTTGTTGAGGGTGGAGTAGCTGGTGGAGGTGTCACAAAGGCCAGCGGTGTATCATCTCCCACCGCAACACTTGCTACACTTGGGGCAACAGGCAATTCGGGGAGTGGAGGTGGAACAACGGGAGGAACAATAGGTGGAGCGACTGGAGGTGTAGGTTGCAACGCCTGATCAATCGAATCCTGTGGGTCTGTCATAATATATTTTCCTACAGCAACAATAATGTCGCACCTATTACCATAATGACAAGTCCGGCGCCAGCCGTCAATAGCGTATTCTCAATCACGCCTGTGACTGGGACGGCAGTATCTGTTGCTGGCATTGCTTCTCGTACAATTGGTGCACTAGATGCCACGGGATTTAGCGAAGCCGAAGGGGAGGAGACAAAAGCCGGGTCCAGTGCCGCTGCGCTCGTACTGATCACAAACTCCCTCTCCACTTTCTGTGTTGTCCCACTGGTTGTGGCAAAAGAAATTGTGATTTTTTGAACACCTACTTTCAAATCAATTAGTGGCGACCAGCTCCAAGTCCCGTCATTTGCCACGGCAAATGTATCACTTATTGCTTTTTGTCCAGTCAAAGCGAGTGAGAGCATCTTACCCACCGGTCCTGTTCCACGAAATTCTGGTCTCAGTGTAGTCAGTGTCTCTCCCTCTACTCTGGGATTTAGGATAGTCACAGTCTCAGTTGTCACAATATTTACATCACTTTCGCTCCCTAGTGGTTCTACGATAAGTACCGAGGGTGTCTCCTCCACTACTTGTGCCACACTTGGCGTTTGGGCAGTACTCAAAAAATCTGTGTTCTGACCTAGAGTGATGGTGGGGACAGGAGCCGAGTTGGCTAGCGTCACCGACGACACGGATTGTAGTTGTCCAGACTCTATTGTCACGTTTGAAATCGTGGCCGACGGATCAAATTTTACGTACGACGCAAGATCACTAGTGCGGAGTGTCGAGAGAGTAAATGCATAGTTACCACCTTCTCGTACCAAGGTTGAAGCCGTCGATCCTCCAGGGATCGTGAGATAGGCAATAGCTCCATCCGCTGCTTGTTTCGAGGGTAGCTCTACTTTCCCATAAAAATTTTTGGAAGGGGGGATAGCTCCAATTACTGGTCCAGTCGAGACTGCATACGGACTCCCATTGTTGTCAAATCTCGTTTGGTTATCTCCAGACAAGATGCGAAAAGCATACGACGTACTAGGTTGTAGTTTTTCTATTGTGACGTGGTGGGTCAAGTATTTACCTGTCCCACTTGAGTCGCGCTCATCGCTTGCCTTGTTGGTGAGTTTCTCTCCCACCTCTCCATACTCAACTGATCCACCGGTCTCGACACTAGTAATCCAAGACACGCTAAACTTATTATCCGAAATATTCGTAATCCGTATTTTGCTTGGGACTATCTCGGGGTTAGTTTTGACCGATTTGCCCTGAAAAAAGAAAATAGTTCCCACCACTGTCACCACAAAAAAAAACAACCCCAAAATGGTTGGAAACCTAGTTTTTAACAAGTTCATCTTACTCCACCCGTATCTATAGTAGCACTACTGCTAGCTATTTCCTCTACTTTGACTCGACCTGAGAGTTTCACAATCATCTCTTGGTCCAATTTCGGACTGATTGGCTCTAGGATGCTACTGTCTACGTCGAGGGGAACATTTTTACTTGTGGCAATATAGACCCCCACGCCTACCCAGACAATCGAAGCCACAAGAGTCATATATCCAATATGATAAAGAGATTTACTTACTAGTATCTGGTTTCTACTTGTCATTATTTACCTCCCTTAGAACTATCCAAAGCTTGTTTGAGTTGGGCCTCATCTGCCAGATAATATGCGTTCCCTGTAATATTTAGTGCTACCTGGGATGTTTCGTTTTTGGAAGATACTTCTTTACTCAGTGTCACCGAATCAATCGAGATCACCCGCTCCATCGTGAGTAGATTCTTCAAAAACATCGAAACTCCGCCATAGCTACCACTCACTCGTACCGAAAAAGGCAACGCCACCACACCTTGTTTTTTGTTGGGAGAGAATGGGGAGAGAATTCGCGAAAACAATAAAGTAGATCCTAGCGACTCACTCTCTATAGTTGTCCCACTTTGCAAAGCTAGGTTCTCAACAGCGAAAGTTAGTGGTGAGTAGTTCGCACCTTGGTTTGGGATATCTAGATTTAGTGTGCTTAAATATGGCTTAGCTATCTCAAGAGCAGATGCAGCAGTTTCTAGATTTTTTACCTTGGAGTCTAATTTTTGCAAAATCTTTTCGGACTCGGCTATCGTCTTGCGCAATGTCACAATCGAAGTAATGGTAGGTTTAAGAGCCAGTACAATAAAAATTGCCGTCACAAACAAAGACAAAACCAGAGTCAAAGATACCTGTACCGCCGGCATTCGGTAATACCTGCGCAAATCTTGGGTATATTTTTGAGTTGGCAACTTCATGGTTTTATCTCCATTGAGATATCAAACTGCATCTGTGATCCATTATTACTACTTTCTAGTTTGGCAATTCTGATCCCACTAAAGAGTGGGTCGCTCTGGACCGTAGTCAAAAACTGTCCAAATGCGGAGAGGGAGGCAGCATATACCGAAAGTGTCAGTGTACTAGGTGAAATGGTTACTCTCTCAAACCATACCGAGCTAGGAGTAATCCTCTCTATTTCAGCCATTGTCTTCAGGATTTGTGTCTGCGAGTCCGTGCTCAACTTCGCTTGGGTCACTTGTTTTTGTGTCAGGATAAAATCACGCTCGACCTGGTCATACGACTTGATGATAGCGACATCTTTGGCTATGGATTTGCGCAAATCAGTCAATCCTCGGTCAAGTGTAAAGCGGTAGATAAACGCACCCATCACAATCAGTTGAGTCAAGATCACGCTCCACTTCCCAAACCTAAGTGACCACGAAAGGATTATCCCTAGCGTACTGCTTTCAAACTTGTCATGTGGTAATAAATTGATTGATCTTTTGTGACCAAAAAATGCGGGCAGTTTCATACCCTTAGTATAACTACTTTTTGGAAATTTTGGAAACTCTAGACTTTAGTCTTGCAGCGTGACCTTTGTTGACTAAATGATGCTTGACTGCCCGGTCCATCGCGCTATAAAGCGATTTCAAACTCTCGCTTCCGGGATTGGCCCGTGCCTCTTTAACCGCCGTCTTAAGCCGACCCCTAGCTAGGAGGTTTTGCGATGTACGACGTTTGTCCACCCGTTGTTTTTTTAGTGCTGATTTTATTATTGGCATATTCGGTAGTCTACTATAAACTAGTCATATGTTCAAGAGACTCATGCAAAACAGTAAAAATCTTATCTCCAAGGAAAACTCCTCAATCCTCTCAGCCGCCGCCATCATCATGTTTGCCACTTTAGTTTCAGCTCTCCTGGGATTTATCCGCACTCGACTTTTGATCAGTTATTTCTTCGCTAACAAGAGCGTTTTAGATGTATTTTGGGCAGCTTTTCGCATCCCCGATACCATTTTTCAGATTTTGATTGTTGGGGCTCTCTCTTCCGCTTTTATCCCCGTCTTTAGTCGCTACCTTGAACGCGAAAAAAGGGAAGAAGCATCTCTTGTGGCCTCGTCCATGATGAATACTGTCGTGGGGGTCATGCTGGTTTTGACTCTTATTATCTTGATCTGGACCGAACCACTCTGTCGCTTAGTTGCCGGGGGATTTGACGCTGAGCAAATCGCTCAGATGGCACGCATGACTCGCATTATGGCGCTCGCCCAAGTCCTTTTTGGTTTCTCATCTTTTATCACTGGCATCATCCAGTCCCACAAGCGTTTTTTGATCCCTGCTTTCGCCCCTAGTTTGTACAACGTTGGGATCATTATAGGAACAGTTTTCTTTAGTCGCTCCTTGGGTATCATGGGTCCAGCCCTAGGGGTAGTACTGGGAGCTCTCATTCATCTCTTGGCCCAGATTCCTCTTGCTATCAAGTTGGGTTTTACCTATCGTCCTATCATCCACAAACATCCAGCCATACTCGAGATGACTCGTCTTATGATCCCTCGCATGATCACTCTCTCCTTAGCTCAAATCGAACAAACCACCCTCATTGCTTTCTCCTCCTGGCTCAGTAGTGGGACTGTCACGATCATCACTATTGCTCAGCAACTGACCAATCTCCCGATTCGCCTGATTGGAGTCACAATCGGTCAGGCCTCACTCCCATTTTTTGCCAAAGAAACCGCCAAAAACAATCTCTTGGGTCTGGCCAAGATGGTCAACGACTCTATTTTGCAGATGTTGTATCTCGCCCTCCCGGCCTCAGCTATCATTCTAGTTCTGCGCATTCCCCTCGTGCGCTTGGCGTATGGAGCCGGTTCATTTCCGTGGGTAGAGACTGTCACAACGGGCAAACTGGTGGCCATGTTCGCCCTCGCCATAGCCGCTGGCTCACTCTCTCACATCATCGTCCGCGTCTTTTACGCCTTACATGATACCAAAACTCCCTTTTTTATCAATCTAGTCTCAACTACGCTCAATGTTGGCCTCAGTTACTATCTTTTATTTGTCCTCAAGACGGGGATTGTGGGGATGGCCTTTGCTATCACCCTCGCCGATATCTTAGAGACTACAATTTTGACAGTTGTCCTCTACAAAGTAGCCCAGTTCTCGCTCTCAGAGATCGCGCGACCATTTCTTAAAATGTTGTTAGCGGCCGCCATCACCGCCCTCAGTCTCTGGGTACCTCTGCGCGTCCTTGATCAGTTGATCTTTGACACCACTCATACTTTCCCGCTGATTCTCTTGACTTTGACTGTCCTAGTCATCGGCTTGACGGTTTATGTTTGTCTCTCTTACTTGCTCAACATCCGCGAACTAGAAGTGTTTGTCGCCCTAGCCAAGAAGATTGGTGACTGGCAAAAAGCCCTTGGTTCCTCCACCGAATCTCTGGAATCCTCAGAAAATCCAGTATAATAGCGCCCATGACCTCAAATATCCGCAATTTCTCCATCATCGCTCACATTGACCATGGCAAAACGACCCTGACCGATCGTTTACTAGAGTCAACAGGTACAGTGGCATATGGGGGGACTGTCCGTCTCATGGATAGCAACCCCATCGAGCAAGAGAGGGGGATTACCATCAAACTCGCCCCAGTCCGCATGCTCTATCACGACTACATCTTGAATCTCATCGACACTCCGGGGCATGTCGACTTCTCCTACGAGGTAAGTCGTGCGCTTCATGCCTGCGAAGGGGCAGTCCTAGTGATTGACGCTACCAAAGGTATCCAAGCCCAGACTATCGCCAACTACGACAAAGCCAAAGAGGCAGGTTTGACCATCATCCCCTTTATCAACAAAATTGACATGGCCGCATCCGAACCAGAGAGAGTCGAGAGTGAACTCATCGAGACTCTAGGCTTCAAACAAGAAGATATCCTATTTGGTTCTGCCAAATCGGGCATTGGTGTCCCAGAACTCCTTGATGCCATCATTGCACGCATCCCTGCTCCCGCCATTAACCATGAACCATCAACCATCAACCATTCTCTCCGTGCCCTCGTCTTTAATAGTACCTTTGACACTCACAAAGGCGTCATTGCCTTTGTCAAAGTGATCTCAGGGAGTATTAACAAAGACAACAGGAACAATCTCATGCTTTTTGCCACCCAGGACAAACTGACTCCTCTTGAAATTGGCTTTTTCTCCCCCGACCTGCCTCGCGTCGGCGAGCGACAGCAAGTCGGGGCGGGCATGCGCATTAGCGATCATATCGAGGTAGGGGAAGTGGGATATATCGCCACAGGTTACAAAGATATCCGCGCTGTCACAATCGGCGACACCTTAACTACAATAGGCTCAGATATTATCCCGATTGAGGGCTACGATCGCCCCCAAGCCATGGTTTTTATGGATATCTACCCCATCGACGCAGACAATTATCGTAACCTTATAGATGCGCTGGGCAAACTTGCGCTAAACGACGCTTCGCTCACCTATCGCCCCGCTTCC
>Ga0210020_1003204_pt1 | contig 12792 bp, 10 predicted proteins | sample CryGeymeta201514_FD_183980 | JGI IMG/M metagenome (GOLD analysis project Ga0210020, IMG submission 183980) | Groundwater microbial communities from Crystal Geyser aquifers in Utah, USA - Crystal Geyser metaG 2015-14 (SPAdes) (version 2) | ecosystem: Environmental > Aquatic > Deep subsurface >... | reverse complement strand
ATCTTGACTGTCGACCATGAACAAGGCTTGAAACTGGCCAAAGTCACGGAGTTCTTTGGTGGATCGGCGTCCGCTGATACGGCGCTGGTTGCAACGGAGACGATTGAAAAAACCTTCGAGTTTTAGATTGTGCTGGGGAAGACCGGGGATATCATAACAGTGCAACAATTCCGGGCCATAATCTTTCCAGCGCTTAGACAAGGCATGATGGAACTTGGATAGGATGCTTTTCTTTTCGGACTCTTGGCGAAATTGCTCAAGCAGATTTTCCATATCATAAGCGACTTGTTGACTATTGAGATTCTGCCGCTCGGCTTCAGAATAGGAAGACTGGGGGTAACGCAAACAAGCTGCTACTTTGCGCAGCCAAGTATGAGCCTGTTCCAACTCTGCGGCCAAAGCCTTGTTCTGAACCAAGGTGCGATCCACCTGCAAGACCAAACGTTGAAAGAATTCGTTCTCCGCTAATACACCTTCCGTCTGGCGTAGAGATTCAGCGACATCCTCCAATTGTTGATATCCTTTCAATCCGCCCCAATAGAAAGGTTTGCGACTGGCGCGGTTGACAGCGTCTCGGATAGCCGCGCGTACCTGTGTTTCAATCTTCATCAACTCCGCATCCCGAGGAGGCTCTTTTTCAAGAGTTAAAAAAAAAGCCCCGGGGGGACGCCGTTCGCATCAAGCATCCCACTTTTGGCGGAAATATGGCTGTTTTGCCCTGCTGCTGGGGTTGAAACGGCTTCTTTTCGCGATGAGGAGACCAAAACGGGAATTGCCGGGCTTGATTTTACTTGGGGCAACCCGCCCAGGCTTTGCCGCATTCCCTGACGTAATTGGGTATCATAGTTCAGTACTTCTTCTGCTACATTGCCCAGAAAGTGATCTTGGCAACGCTGATGAGGGGCATTGGGCCAAACCTGCTTCAACGCTGCTATCAGCGTGTCTTCTCCATCCGAGAGGGTCGCTAACACGGGATACTGCTGGTACGCTTGCATCCATTTTGTCAATTGGTCTGCATTGACTTTCTCGGCTTGGAGCGCTCCTACTACTGTTCCGCTCAACACTTCATACAACACATACAATAGGCTGCCACACCCTTCTGGCTGAAGTCCATCCAGTCCGAAAATTACGCCCCCATGTTTCTGCGCGGTCTCCACCAGTTTTTTATGGCTCTGCTCACTCGTCGCTCCCAACAATGCCAGAAACTGCCGATATAACTTCCCCACATTGCGCTCATTCACCACAATCTTGCGCTTGTTCAACTCACGTTGTATCTCTACCAACTGCTTATGCTCTTTTTCATGTTGCCATCCAATAAACGCCAATACATCCAAGCCGTATGTGCTTGAAGGCAAGCTGATTGACAATACGCTATTTGCATAATAATGCTCCCCACTGTGTTCGCAATCCGGATTAGCACACTCCTTAGTTTTTCCCGCCACGAATACTGGTCCCTGTAAGGTCTGTATTGTCTTGCGCATATGCCACGTGTTGCGCGCTTTCAATGCTTCTCCACAATGCGGGCAGTTCGATAAATCACACTCGACAATCTCTCGCTTTACTTCTTCAAAATGTCTCGTCGGTCGGTGGCGTGTCTGTTTTTCCATAACATTTCCTTTCGCTTTTTCTCGCTCCTACCTCCTATCTTACCCCTCTTTATGCAGTGTTTAGACAGTCAGGGCTAAATAGGCATGTAGAAGCATATCCAGCCCATATCTGGTAATAGTCTAGACGAATTCTCGATAAAGGCAAACTGGCACGCAATAGTGACTTTTGCGGTAGTGCATTAATTTCCAAAAAGAGTCCTGCCGCAACTGTGCCTGTTCTTTTATTGCCATCCACAAAGGGATGGTTTTGAATTAAGGCGTGCATGAGTGCGGCAGCTTTGGTAAAAAGATCGGGGTACAAATCCTCCCCATCAAAGGTTGCCTGAGGCCGCGCCGCTGCCGATTCCAGCAATCCCAAGTCTCTCACCCCATGCGCTCCTCCTGTTTCTTCGATGATACGCGCGTGGATAAAAAGTACCTGTTCGGCGGTCAGGTAATTCATTTCTTCGCCAATGCTTCCAATGCGGGGCGATATTTTTCGATGAAGTCTGCCACCTGATGGGCAAACACATCATCAATGCTTCCTGCAATTGGAAGCTCTACAGGACGGATGACAATCTGGCGATTCTCCTGATCCAGTTCCACCTGAACATCCGCTCCTTCTTCAACCCCCAATTGTTCGAGCGCATTTTTGGGAAGAGAGACAACAATGCTGTTACCTGTTTTGAAAATTTTCCGTACCATCGGTTTCTCCTGATGTGCTTACGCTGTAAGTATATCATCAAGTTTGTAATGCCAACCTATTCCATGATTCTTTATGGTATGATTTTCGCACACAGGTTTATCCATGGACGATAAAATCACAATCATCGAAGGTCCGCCGCCCATTTTCGAAGCCGTCAACGACGGCTGGGCCATGGGTCTCAACGAAGGCCCGCACTTCTCCATCCCCCTGCTCACGCGCCTGCGCACGTTCAACGGCCCCTCGCTGGTGGAACGCTGTTACCGCGCCTGGCACAGCCGGGCCGACATCCACCTGCACTATCGCAACGAACTCGGCCTCGAGCAGGCCGCCCCCATCATCGCCGCCCGCAATGTTGAGTCTCCCGACGGCCACGTGCTTCTGCTGTGGGTCTGCCTCGACAGCGACAAAGTGAAACTGGAATTCGACTCGGGCGAAGACGACTCCGCCGAGGACGGACTCGCATAATTCGACCGGGCCGCGCGCCCGGTCTTTTTCTAACAAGAGCAACCACCGCCCTCCCGAAAGACATCGGGACGATGTGAGCTTCGGGTCGAATGCAACTAGAGACCCGCAGTCGAAGGGCGAGTCAACGGGACGATCAATCATAAAATGACTTCGCTTCTTTCTGACACTTCGACTACGCTCAGTGCAAGCCTTTCAGCGGGTGTCCGCACCCTGACGTTTGATCGGCCCGCGCGCGCCAACGCCTTCAACCTGGAGTTGATCCTCGCCCTCCTGCGCGCCCTCGACGACGCCGCCCGCGATCCGAAGACGCGCGTCCTTGTGCTGACGGGCGAAGGGACAGCCTTCGGCGCGGGCCACGACATCACCGAAATGCTGGCAGGCGCGGGGAACATCTCCTACCGCGAGCATCTCCAGCAGACCTACAATCCGCTCATCTTGAAGATCCGCCAGATCGAGAAACCCGTCCTCGCCGCGGTCAACGGGATGTGCGCGGGCGCCAGTCTCGGCGTGGCGCTGGCCTGTGACCTGAGAATCGCGGCCGAGGAGGCCAAGTTCGTGGTCGGTTTCAGCGGCATCGGACTGGTCCCCGATAGCGGCGTCTCGCTCTTCCTGCCCGCGCTGATCGGCCTGGGCCGCGCGGCGGAATTTTATTTCAGCAACCAACCCATTAACGCTGAAACCGCCCTCAAATGGGGACTTGTCAACCGCGTCGTCCCATTCAACCTGATGGAAGAAGTGCAAGCCACCGCTGAGAAACTGGCGGCGGGTCCCATCGGCGCGTATGGCTTGGCGAAGCAGGCCTTCAACAAAGCCATGTACCCGCATCTCGAAGAAGTCCTCGCGACAGAAGCAGATTTGCAGGAGGAGGCGAGCAAGTCAGCGGAACATCGAGAGGGGGTAGAGGCGTTTTTGGGAAAACGTCTTCCTAGATTTAAAGGATAGCAAGGTGGAATACCCTTCTTCTTTTGCGTGCCTGGGTTGCATTGTTTTCATGATACTTTTTATAGGTCTCGGCATAACTGCATCACTAATTGTTCATACTGAAGATGTGGCAAAACGAGATGCATATCGTGAAATAGAGAGAAAGAAGTAAAGATACAATAAAGAGGATGAAATGAACGTGGATGCGTTTCTCGGAAAGCGCAAATCGAAATTCTAAACCGCCGTCCTGAGCGGAGCGCAGCGCAGTCGAAGGACGGGTATCTTGTGCAAGTATTGTTACAAGTACAGGCCCTTCGACTTCACTCCCTCGGCTTGCTCTCGGTCATTCCGCTCAAGGCAGTGGGTAAAAGATAAAAAATCATGCCCTACGAACCCGTCATCGGACTTGAAGTCCACGCCGAACTAGCAACCAACTCCAAAATGTTCTGCGCCTGCGCGGTGGTGGATAATACTGTCGCCGCGCCGAATACCGCCGTGTGCCCGGTCTGTTCGGGCATGCCGGGGACTCTGCCAGTGGTCAACCAGAAGGCGGTGGAATTTGGCATCCGTGTGGCGCTGGCGCTGGGATGCACCGTCAACCCGATCAGCGTGTTTGCGCGCAAGAATTATTTTTATCCCGACCTCCCCAAAGGCTACCAAATCTCGCAATACGAACAGCCGCTGGCGGAAAACGGACGGCTGGTCATCCAAACTTCCAATGGCGAACCGCTGCGCGTGATCCGCATCCGCCGCGTGCATCTGGAGGAGGACACGGGCAAGTTGACACACATCGAGGGTGGGTCATTGTTGGATTTGAATCGCGCGGGCGTGCCATTGCTGGAAATCGTGAGCGAACCGGACATCCGCTCGGCGGAGGAAGCCGTGGCGTACGGCGAGGCTTTACGTCACATATTGCGCTATCTCGAAGTCAACAGCGGGGACATGGAGAAGGGCGTCATCCGTTTCGAGGCGAATGTTTCGGTGCGGCCGGTGTTGGCGGATTACCCCTTCGACTTCGCTCAGGACAAGCAATCCGCCCCACTGGGGACGCGGACGGAAGTGAAGAATCTCAATTCGTTCCGCGCGCTGGAACGCGCCATCGTTTTTGAAATCGAACGGCAGAGCAAAATCCTGTCTGAAGGCGGGACCGTCGAGCAGGAGACCCTGGGATGGAACGAGGCCAGCGAGCGGACGTATTCCCAGCGGAGCAAAGAGGACGCGCACGACTATCGCTACTTCCCTGAACCCGACCTGCCTCCGCTCAAAGTGGACGAGGCCTGGCTGGCGCGCGTCCGCACGGAATTGCCCGAACTGCCGCGCGCCAAGTTCCAGCGATTTGTCTCGGAATATGGATTGAGCGATCTGGACGCGGCGCGACTGGTTGAAGAAAAAACCACCGCCGATTACTTTGAGCAGGCAATCGAAAATCGTAAATCCAAGATCGTAAATCCAAAATTACTCGCAAATTGGATGCTCGGAGAAATGTTCGGGCTGATGAAAACGCGCGGGGAAACGGCGGACCGCCTCAAGGTCCGGCCTGAGGCGCTGGCCGATTTGGTGGGGTTGGTCGCGGGCGGGGAGATCAACCAGGCAACGGGACGAACCGTCCTCGCGGAAATGTTCGAGAGCGGGAAGTCTGCTGGCGAGATTGTCGCGGCGAAAGGCTTGAAACAGGTCTCGGACGCGGGCTTTATCGCGGAAATCGTCCGCCAGACGCTGGAGGAGTACCCGGACGCGGCGGAAAGTTACAGGTCCGGCAAGGAAACGGCGCTGAACTGGCTGTTCGGGCAGGTGATGAAGAAGGCGGCGGGCAAGGCCAATCCGCAGGTGGTGCGGGGGGAGTTGGAGAGGCAGTTGAAGGGGTCATAAAACCTGATGAAATTCGTCACATTGACGGAAAAATGAATCTCGTGTAACCTTAGCCAGCGGTAAGGATTTTATTGAGATGAACCTGTTTCAAACATAGCGGCTTAGCAAGCGGGCTTCCCCGTCCCGGGGTGCCCGCTTATTTTTTTCTTAATCACTCCCAGGAGAGAACAATGTCCCAACCAATCAACGCTTTCAAAATGGCGCAGATACAGTTCGATGCTGTCGCCAAACAACTCGATCTCGACCCCGGCGTGGCTGAAGCGCTGCGCTGGCCGATGCGCGAGTTTTCGTTCCGCATCCCCGTGCGCATGGACGACGGCTCGCTGAAAGTTTTCCAGGGCTTCCGCATCCAGCACAACGACGCGCGCGGCCCCAACAAGGGCGGCATCCGCTTCGCGTCCGATGAGACGATGGACACCGTGCGCGCCCTGTCCATGTGGATGACCTGGAAATGCGCTGTGGCGGATATTCCGCTGGGCGGCAGTAAGGGCGGCATCATCGTGGATCCGTCCGCGCTTTCCACCAACGAGAAGGAAAGCCTGTGCCGCGGCTGGGTACAGAACATGTGGCGAAACATCGGTCCCCGCCAGGATGTGCCCGCTCCCGATATGGGCACCACCTCTCAAATGATGGGCTGGATGATGGATGAATATTCCAAGCAGGCCGGACAGTTCACGCCGGGTGTGGTGACCGGCAAACCGCTCGGCAGCGGCGGCTCACTTGGACGCACCGAAGCCACCGGTTACGGCGTGATCTACACCGTGCGCGAAGCCATGAAACATTTGAAGTTGGATTCCACCAAAATGGCGGCGGCCATCCAGGGCTTCGGCAACGTGGCGCAATATGCCGCCATCGGCTTCGTGGAAATGCTGGGCGGCAAGGTGGAATGCGTCTCGTGCTACGACCGCCACGAGAAGAAGGTCTTCACCTACAGCCACAAGGACGGCATTGACCCGCGCTTCCTGATGACCATCGTGGATCAATATGGCACGATCAACAAAGCCAAGGCCTTGAAGGCCGGCTATGTGGTGGAAGGCGGCGAAGCCTGGATCGGCAAGGATGTGGACGTGCTGATCCCGGCCGCCAAAGAAGGCCAGGTCAATGCCGAGACCATCAAGAAGATTTCCAAGCGCGTCAAGCTGATGGCAGAAGGCGCGAACGGCCCCACCACGCCCGAGGCGGATGAATATTTCAAGAACAACAACGTCTTCGTCATCCCCGATTTCCTGTGCAACGCGGGCGGCGTCACCTGCTCCTACTTCGAGAGCGTCCAAAACGACATGAACTTCTACTGGACGAAGGAAGAAGTTCTGGAGAAACTCGACACCAAAATGACCGTCGCCTTCCACGGCGTGCTCGACATGAGCCTGGAAAAGAAAGTCTACATGCGCGACGCGGCCTACATGGTCGCGATCTCGCGCGTGGTCAATGCGATGGAATTGCGCGGCTGGCTGACCGGCTCGATGTAGTAATTGGTGAGTAGCAAAACGGACGCGTCCGACGAGGGCGCGTCCGTTTTTGATTCTCCGCTTCTTTCTGGACCTTTGGCCGGGTTCCGTTTCGAGGATCGCTCCCAACCCCGAAGGGGTGATCTGATTCTAGACCGTGGTGTTGTTCATCCATAACCCCACAGGGGTGGCACGCTTCGCGTCCGCCGAATCATGTCATCCCTTTGGGATTATGTTTCCGCGCATTCATTCGTTACAATCCTGCCATCCCTTCGGGATTGGTGTCCTCGCAATCTTCATCGTAAAACCTACGGCTCCATCGGGAAGCCCGCATTAGCCCACGCGTCCATCCCGCCGAGAATGGGAGTGACTTTTGCGAAGCCATTCTGCAGAAGGAGGAACGCCGCACGGGCGCTGGTGTGCTCGTTCAATCAGGTGCAGTAGGTGATGATCCACTGCGATTTGTCGAGCGTCACGCTCGCGGGATTGTCTTCGATCCTCGTCAACGGAATGGACAGCGCGCCCGCAATGTGGCTTGCCACAAACGACTCCGTACTGCGAACATCCACGATGACAGCCTGTCCGCTATCGAACGCGACCTTAGCCATTTCCACCGTCACGCGCGGGACATCGGCCTCGGTCTGCGGGAGGTTGCCCGTCCGTGGCGGACTGGTCGGTTCCACGATCACCGTTGGCAGGGACTGGGGCGCGGCGGAACACGCGGAGACCGTCAGCGCGAGCAAAACAAGTAGTGGATAAATTTTTCTCATCAGCAAAGTACCCTGTCTAAAATGGTTGCGCCAATACGCGGGTGGGACGACTGAAGTCGTTACTACGTGGGAAAGGCCATGAACGACTAAAGTCGTCACTACGTGGGGGAGGCCATGTAGTAACGACTTTAGTCGTTTGGACGATTGAAATCGTCACTACATGGGTTGACGTCACAGCTCGCAATACCTGTCCACGTGTTTGGCGATGATGGCGATGCTATCGGCCCAGAATTTCTTCTTGCGGATGTCAATGCCGAAGCGGTCGGCCAGGTCGGCGGCGGTGGCTTCGCCGGTGGAGGCCAGCAGGTTTTTGTAATCCTGCACGAAGGCGTCGCCGCGTTCCTTGAAGATGGCGTAGAGTCCCGTGCCGAAAAGCAGACCGAAGGCGTAGGGGAAGTTGTAGAACGAGATGCCGGTGGAATAGTAATGCGGCTTCCAGGTCCACATGTATTTTTGGAGGAGATTCTCATCGAGGCCGTCACCAAACGTGGCCTTCTGGGCGCGTTCCATGATCTCGCAGAAATCGTCCGCGGAGAGTTCGGACTTTTCGCGGCGCTCGAAGACTTCCTTCTCGAACAGGAAGCGCGAGTAGATGTCCACGATGACCTGCGACGCGCCGTTGAGATGCCCTTCGAGGATGGCAAGTTCCTCCTGCGGGTCTTTGACTTTCTTCAGCCGCGCCTCGGTGACGATGGTCTCGCAGAAGGTGGAGGCGGTCTCGGCCAGCGTCATGGGCGTATCCTGCTGGAGGATGGTCTTGTCCTGCTGGTAGGCGCATTCGTTGTGGAAGGCGTGACCGAGTTCGTGCGCGATGGTGGAGATCTGGTCAGCAGAACCGTCGAAGTTGACGAAGATGCGGCTCTCCTTCAACGATTCGACGCCCGCGCAATATCCGCCGGCGCGTTTGCCCTCGCGCATTTCCGCGTCCAGCCAGTTTTTCTGGAAGGCGCGCTGTGCGAAGGCGGAGAGTTCCGGCGAGAAGTTTTTGAAGTGCTCGAGGACGAAGTCGCGCGCTTCCTCGTAGGTGACGCTTCCGCCGCCCGAGCCGACGGGCGCGTACAGGTCGTACCAGGCGAGTTTGTCCTTGCCGAGCAGTTTGGCTTTGTGATTGAAATATTTGCGGAAGAGTGGGAAGGAATCTTTCATGGCCGCAAGCATCGCGTCGAGCGTAGGATGGTCAATGCGCGCCTTCTCGATGGCAGAGTGGAGCGCGTCCGGGCGGCCGCGGCGTTTGTTGAGCGTGACCACCTCGCCCTTGACGCCGTTCAGCGTGGCGGCCAGCGTCTCGCGGACCGAGTCCCAGGCTTTGTTCTCGGCTTCGTAGGCGCGGCGGCGGACGTCGCCATCGGCATGGGTGCGCAGGTTGATCAGCGCGGGCATGGGTAACTTCTGGGTCTGGCCGTCCAGCTCAAAGTCTACGGTGAGTTGCGAGGTGACGGTGCCCATCAGTTTGCCCCAGGCGTTGCCTCCGCTCAGGGTCAGCTCGGCGGCGAGTCCTTCCAATTCCTCGGTCATCAAATATTTGCTTTGTTCGGCGGCTTCCTTCAAGTTGAAGGCGTGCGCCAACGCGGACGGGTGGTGCGGCAGGGCCCCGTCGAGCGCGGGAGCGATGCGTCCAAGCCAGGCGGTGAAGCGGACGCCGAGTTTTCGCAGGGGGACGGCGGCCTGCTCGTATTCCGACTCGAGCCGCTTGGCGACTTTGTCGTGCGAGTTCGTGTCCACGTGGAAGGCGACGTAGGAACCGACCGTGTTGTTCAGCAGGTAGGTGTCGTTGAAGCGATCCACGACTTCGCCGAGGATGTGTCCCAGTTCTTTGGGCGGGGTCTTGGCATCGGCCTTGGTGACGACTTCATCGAAATAGTCGCCGAGGTCGGCGATCTTGGTTTTCAGTTGCCCGAAGGCGGCGGTAAATTCTGTGGATTCAAGCGAGGGAAAGATGTTGGTCAAATCCCAGCGCGGAGGGGTGGACATGGGCGACTCCTTGAGGTGAGATGGGGCAAGTATATCAAAGGATGAAGGATGATTTATTCAATCGCTTCCTTCAACTTGCGCGCCAGTTTCCCAAAATGGGCGGTGTAGCGCATCTCATCGTTGCGCGGACGGGGTAAATCCACTTTCAAATCCAATTTGAGGCGGCCCGGGCGCGCCGTCAGCACCAGCACGCGGTCCGCGAGAAAGAGCGACTCGCTGATGGAATGCGTCACCATGATGACCGTCTTCTGGCGCGCCTGCCAGATGCGCGAAAGTTCCGTCCACATGCGTTCGCGGGTCAGCGCGTCGAGCGAGCCAAACGGCTCGTCGAGCAGGAGCAGGTCGGGGTCATGGATGAGCGCCCGCGCGATCGCCACGCGTTGCGCCATCCCGCCCGAAAGTTCGCGCGGCCAGTTGGATTCGAATCCGCCCAGTCCCACCAACTCGATCATTTCGCGCGCTTTCGCTTCTGAGACGTTCTGGTCGAGGCCTTCCAGCGCCAGCGGCAGTTGGATGTTCTGGATCACGGTCCGCCACGGCATGAGGTTGGACTGCTGGAAGACCATGCCGATCTTCGGTTGTTGCAGGTGAACAAAGTTAACCTCCCCGCGGGTGGGAGGCAGGAGTCCCGCGACGATCCGCAACAGCGTGGACTTGCCGCTGCCCGACGGGCCGAGCACCGCCACAAACTCGCGCGGACAGACCTCGAATGAGACGCGTTCCAGCGCCTGCAACCCGCCGTTGTTATCGGGGAAGGTCGCGCTCAGGTCGCGGACGGTGAGGATGGGGGAGGCGGACATCGGAATTACCATTTACCATTTACCAATCACCGATGTAACTGGTAATTGGTAAATGGTGATTGGTGGTTACGGCACAAACTCATTCGTGAACGCGGCGTTTAAATCCAGCGCCGTGGTGAGCAGGCCCATTTGGAGCAGGGTGTCCTGCATATTCTGCCAGGCCTGCAAGTCGGAAAAGCCTAGGCGCTCTGTCTTCCACAACTCAATCGAACGCGCCAGCACTTCCTTCTGAACGGTCTCGTCCGCCGCGGCGAGTCCGTCCACGTATTTCTTGCTGATCTCGAAAGCCGCGTTCGGGTCGGCAATCGTATCCGCCAACCCCTTCAACATGGCCGAGACCATGCGCTTCACGAGGTCGGGATTTTCGGCAATCGTCTTTTCGTTGGTGATCAACCCGTTCGACGCCAACTGCACGGTATCGGCCACGAGCAATTCGTTGATCTCATAGCCCTGGGCGCGCAACTGCACCGGCTCGTTGGCCGCATACACCGAAACCGCCTGCACCTGATCGGTGGCGAGCGACTCCACCTGCGTGAAACCAATCGGGGTCAGCGTCACGTCCGCGTCACCCAGCCCCGCGGAAAAAAGCAACGCGTCCAGCCCGATGTAATTCGCGCCGAACAGCCCGGGCAGTCCGATCTTTTTGCCTTTCAAATCCGCGGGCGACGTAATCCCCTGCCCGGCCTTCGATACCACCGCCACCGGATACTGCTGATACCAGGCGGCCACGTACACCACCGGCAGTCCCTGTGCGCGCGCCAGCAAAATCTGCTCGCCCGAAACCACCGCAAACTGCAACTCGTCAGCGCCCACCAGCGCCATGGCATCCGTCTCGAACGAATAATCGAACTCGATCTCGATGCCCGCCTCCTTGAAATAGCCTTTCTCGACGGCGACGTACAGCGGCGCGAACTGGACGTTGGGGATGTAACCCAGCGGCAGTTTGACGCGGACGAGATTCCCCGCCTCATTCCCGACCTTTCGCGGGCTACAGGCCATCAGGCCGATTGCCAGCCCGAACGTGAGTAAAACAATCTTCTTGAACATGAAATCTCCTATTCATTTTTTACGATGCCCTGAGCGGAGGGTACTCCCGCAGTCGAAGGGCAGGTAACCAGAGGACAATTGTTACTTTGGTCACCCATCCTTCGACTACGGGTCTCGATACGCCCGAAGAACACGGGCTACTCGACCCTCCGCTCAGGACGGTGGTTTGAATATTCAACATTCCTGCCAAACCAGCAACTTCTTCTCCGCCCACGCGACGAGACCATACAACGCCAGCGCCAGCGCGATCAGCGTGAACACCGCCACAAAGACCAGCGCCGTATCATACTGCCCGCGTCCCACGTTGACGAGGAATCCCAGCCCGCGATTCGAGCCGACCAGTTCGCCCACCACCGCGCCGATGACCGAGAGCGTCGCGCCCACGCGCAGTCCGCCGAGGAAGACGGGCAGGGCGGCGGGGATTTCCAACTTGAGAAAAATCTGGCGATGACCGGCGCGCAGGGAGCGCATCAGGTCGTACAGCGCGGCTGGGACGGCGCGCACGCCCACCACGGTATTCACCAAAACGGGGAAGAAGACGATCAGCGCGCAGATCAACACCTTCGAGAACATGCCCGGCCCGAACCAGATGACCAGCAACGGCGCAATCGCCACCAGCGGCACGGCCTGGCTGGCGACCAGGTACGGCGAGAGCAGGTTCTCCAGCAGGCGCGACTTGGCAACGAGGTATCCGATCAACGTGGCGAAGAGCGCGCCCGCCAGCAAGCCCACCAGCACCTCGGCCAGCGTGACGAACGTGTGCGAGAGCAGGCTCCCATCCACGAGGGCGCGCAGGAAGCGCGTCCACACGTCCGCGGGCGCAGGCAGGATGAAGGCCGGCAGTCCGCCCAGGCGCGCGGCCAGGTGCCAGGCCAGTAAAAAGGCGGCCACGGAGACGAGTCCCAAAATAGGACGGAGGGAGTCAACGCGTTTGGTGAGGGTGGTCATAATTTTCTTTGGACTGCGGAGTCCGAAGTCTCCCGACTTCGGAATTCCAACGTCTGGAGACGTTGGAGTCCGTGCGAACAACAAAAAAGCGCCTCGCGGGAGGAAACCTGCGGGGCGCGGAAACAGGCGCGAGGTCACGCGCGAAGCGGAAACAAAACCCCGAAAACAAAGAGCGTTTTCGGGGCGTGAATCCAGCCAGACCCGCGCGGGCCTGTCGTCGTCACCTTCTTCTATCCAGACTGTCACTGTCGGCTCCGGAGT
>Ga0210020_1003199_pt1 | contig 12814 bp, 12 predicted proteins | sample CryGeymeta201514_FD_183980 | JGI IMG/M metagenome (GOLD analysis project Ga0210020, IMG submission 183980) | Groundwater microbial communities from Crystal Geyser aquifers in Utah, USA - Crystal Geyser metaG 2015-14 (SPAdes) (version 2) | ecosystem: Environmental > Aquatic > Deep subsurface >... | reverse complement strand
TACGATGAAGAAGCTCTCCCAGACCCGCAAAAAGCTGTTTTCGAAGCTCGAAGCTAGGGATATGATGAATGACGCCGAAAATTGTCACAAGGTCAAACCTCCGGCCACCTTCTTCTAAAAGTTGAGTATCGGTGAGGAGACAATCTACCAGATCAACTTTGTGAAGGCTAAAAGGAACATCAAGTTTTTTAAGGGTTTTTTTGGCATCTTTTAACAGATGTGCATTTCCATCGATTCCTGTGTATTCGAAATGTAATTTTGGAAATTTTTCTTTGAGAAATTTAGAAAATCTGCCATTGCCACAGCCCAGATCGAGTATCTGCAAAGGTTCATGTGACCTGTGTTCAAGGTGAGCTTGTAGGTTATTCCAGCCAGTCCAGGCAAAACTTCGGCTTTCGCTGAAATCACTGGCGGTTTTTTTATAGAAAGATGAGGTAAGTTTTGCTAATCTTCTAATAGTCGAGTCATTCATACTCATGCTCCAGGTATAATACGTCAGCATGGCAAAGTCTAGACCAAAACCTTCTGATGAGGAGCAAGCAGTATTGCTGCTTCAGGCTTTTTTTGCGGAAAAATCATTTTCTCTTGGAAAATTTGCTGCGATAAAGAAAAAATTCACTAAAGAAAACGGCGATTTATTCAGCAAATCAGCTCTTCTTAAGGTTTTTAGAGAATTCGCCGGTCAGAAAGGTTTGCCAGAGTTGTCAGAGGCGACGGTGAGTAAGCTCAGAATGAAGCCAGTTCGGACTTCGTCAGGTGTTGCTCCTGTGACAATATTGACAAAGCCATTTCCTTGTCCTGGAAAATGTATCTTTTGTCCAAGTGATATTCGTATGCCAAAAAGCTACTTGGCTGACGAGCCAGGAGCGCAGCGGGCGGAGAGAAATTATTTTGATCCATACTTGCAGACGTTTAATAGACTCACTGCCTTGCATAATATTGGTCACCCGACTTCCAAGGTAGAGATAATTGTTTTGGGAGGCACCTGGTCTTTTTACCCAGAAGAATATCAAATTTGGTTTATCAAAGAATGCTTTCGAGCTCTTAATGACTTTTCAGAAGAAAAGAACGACTCTGAAAAAATCATTCTTAATTATGAAGCTATAGAAAAGAGACTAGAGAACGCACTTGGCACTGATCCAGCTAAGAACAAAGCCAAGACGAAAAAGTTTGAGCTCGATGGCACAAAGAAAAGTAAGAGCTATAACCAAACAGTTTCTGAGCTTTACGTAGGACCTGAAAAACTCGCTGGGCTTTCTCAATATCAGGCTGCAACTTGGAAAGAGCTGGAATTTGAGCAACAAAGAAATGAAAATTCAAAGGTTCGCAATGTGGGCTTGGTGATCGAAACTCGTCCTGACTCCATATCTGAAGAAGAGGTTGTAAGGGTGCGCAGACTGGGTTGTACAAAGACTCAAATAGGTATTCAGAGTCTTCAGGATTCGGTGCTCGAGAAAAATCATCGAGGTCACGATGTGGCAGCAACAAGAAGGGCTATAAGACTTCTCCGCCAGGCTGGTTTCAAGATTCATGCTCACTGGATGGCAAACTTGTATGGCTCAAACCCAGATAAAGATATAGAGGAATACGATCAGCTTTTTAGTGATCCGGATTTTTGTCCCGATGAGTTAAAAATTTATCCCTGTTCTCTGATCCAGAGTGCAGAATTAATGCAGTACTACGAAGATGGCAGGTGGTCCCCTTACACAGATAAAGAATTGCTCGATGTAGTTTCACATACTCTGACTGCCACGCCTGAATACTGTCGTTTAACTCGAGTGATTAGAGATATTCCTTCGCAGGATATCGTAGTTGGAAACAAGAAAACGAACTTTAGAGAAGTGGCTACGAAACACGCAGAGCTTAAGCCTCATGAGTTCTCAGACATTCGCTCACGAGAAGTCAGAAGTGCGGAAGTTTCGCGAGAAGATTTGGTTCTGAAAACTTTTTGCTATAGGACAAATATTGGCCAAGAAGTTTTCTTGCAGTTCGTGACAAAAACGAATCAAATAGCGGGCTTTCTACGTTTAAGCCTACCCACAGAAAAATCGTTCATTAAAGAGCTTTCTGATCAAGCAATTATTAGGGAAGTTCATGTTTATGGGCAGTTAGTTGCGGTCGGCACTCACCAAAGCGGCAAGTCGCAGCACCTTGGCTTGGGTGGCGAATTAATGGACGCCGCTAAAGACATGGCTCGCGAGGCAGGTTATAAAAAACTAGCAGTTATTTCAGCTGTTGGAACAAGAGAATACTATCGTAAGCGCGGGTTTAAAGACGGCGAACTCTATCAGCACTTTGAGCTGTGAGCTATTCTTCTAGAAGTCTTTTGTGAGTGTAATCGATTTTTCGCTTAATAACTTTAGTGACATCAATATCTAGCTCGACTGCTAAAAGCATCAGGGATGCAAGGACGTCAGCGAATTCATCTTCGACGTTTTTGTGAGAAAACTTTGCGATTTTACTATTTCTCTGAAGATTCATGCTGGTGAGAATTTCGTCTGAAAGCTCTCCCAACTCTTCAACGATCTTCATGGTTCTTGCGAAAATGCGCTGTTGTTTATTCTTCAATGGCCAAAGACGATTAAGAATTTCAGCTATCTTTTTATATTCGTCAGTGAGGTTTTGGATGGTCATATCAGTCGCTATTGTACCATGCTTTCCAGATATGCCCTGCTGTGTGACTCTATCCAGCCCAGCCCAATTCCTGGGATTGTTAAAAGCTCACTTTCTGTTCTTGGAAAAAGATTAGCGATGAAGAGAAGTTGGAGGTCGGTGAGAATTGTATAGGGAGATATTCGAATGTACTTTCCATACTCCGTTCTCCAAAATGATAAGCTTTGTATTCTCTCTTTCTCTGTCTTATTCCACAGCGTGCGTGTAAGTGATGGTAAAAAAAGCTTTCGTTGGCAGTTATCACAGTTTTCGCAAGCCAATGACTTTTCTTCAGTGAAGTACTTGCCAATTTGTGCAGTTCGACAAAGTTGAGAAAGGAGAAAATTGTATAGCGACTGAAGTTTTTGTTTTTGATGTTTAAAGGTCAGAGGATTTGATAAGGCGATGTCTGCCACAACCTGAAAATTTTTTTCAAGTAAAAGCAGGAAGCACTCGGCTGGCTCTCGGTCTCTGCCTCCTCTTCCGACTTCCTGGTAATAGTGTTCAATACTTGCTGGAGGGTGCCAATGAACAACAAAGCGAATGTTAGCTTTATCAATGCCCATTCCAAAAGCATTCGTGGCTAAAATTATTTTTGTTTTGTCACTGGCGAAGTTCGCCTGAACGAGTGCCCTGGCCTCTGTCTCCATGCCTCCGTGGTAGTACTCTGTAAACGTGGAAAGTTTTGGTTTATAAAAATCAATGAACTGCTTCAGCTCCTCCACTTTCCTTCTGGTAGCACAGTAAATAATGCCAGATTGGTCATGAAATTTATCAAGAATCCGAAGTAAATGTATTTCCTGTTCGGCTGCAGTATTACAAGGAATGACATTCAGCGATAAGTTCGTTCTTAGCGGAGAAATGGAAAAAACTTCTGGTTCATCAAGATTAAGTACCCTAAGTATGTCCTGTAGAGTTTCTTTTGTAGCTGTGGCAGTGAAGGCGGCAATTTTTGGTTTAGTAGAAAGCTTGGATATATTTTTCACAATCTTTCTGTACTCAGGTCGAAAATCATGTCCCCACTCACTGATGCAGTGGGCCTCGTCGATAACAACGAGCGAGACACCTGCATTATTCAGAAGCTGAATAAATTTATTTTGCTTCAGTCTCTCTGGAGTACTATAAACGAGTTTGTATTCATTTTCTAAAATCCCTTTTTCTCTTTTTTCTCTCTCCTCTTTCGACAGACTACTATTGATAAAAGTTGCGGGTATTTTGGCTTCATTTAGATGATTAACCTGGTCCTCCATCAGGGCGATGAGAGGTGAAATAACCAGAGTAATTTTGGGTAAAAGTAAGGCTGGAATCTGGAAGCACAGCGACTTTCCAGTTCCTGTCGGCAAGATAGCAACGACCGATTGGTGTTCTAAAACTGCCTTGATTATTTCAGCCTGAGGCGATCGAAAGGTATCATAGCCAAAGTATTTCTTAAGAGTTTCTCTTGGAGTCACCCAATTACTCTAGTTGATCATCCTTTCAGGAAGCGTTGCGTAGATATTTCTTGCCCTTAATTTTATCTGGTAAGAGATCTTCTTTGGTGTACTGCTCGTAGCCTTTTCCATAGCCAGATTCTTTCATAAGTTTAGTGGGTGCATTTCTAATGACTAGAGGAATCGGTAGATTGCCAAGGTTTTCGACATCTCTCAAGGCGGCGAAGTAGCCATCATAGGCAGAGCGATTCTTGGCACACTTGCAGAGATAACTAACACCGTGAGCCAGGTTAATTTGAGCTTCAGGATAACCAATGATCTCAACAGCTCTGAAAACTGCATTGGCGACGACCAGAGCCGTTGGCGCTGCCAGACCAACATCTTCACTCGCAAAAATCACCATTCTTCTAGCGATAAACTTGGGATCCTCTCCAGCATGGACCATTCTAGCTAAGTAATAGAGGGCAGCATCGGCATTGCTGGCCCGCATTGACTTTATAAAGGCGCTGATGGTGTCGTAGTGCTCGTCTGCCTTCTTGTCGTACTTGATGAAGTTTGACTGGATGCTAGTTCTCACGCTCTCAAGAGTGATTTTGTCGTATAGAGCCATGGTCTGCTCTAGAGCATTGATGAGCTTTCTAGCATCTCCCGATGAATAGTTAATTAGCCACTCTCTGGTGTTTTTGGCTACTTTAATACTTTTCTTGCCGAGATTTTTCCAATGAGCGATTGCAGCATTAATAACTTCATTAAGATTTTCTTCAGTCAGCTGTTTCAAGGTAAAAACTTTCGTACGTGAAAGCAGAGCAGAAATAACCTCAAAACTTGGGTTTTCTGTTGTAGCTCCAATTAGGACGATTTCGCCCGTCTCTACGAATGGTAAAAGAAAATCTTGCTGGGCCTTATTAAATCTGTGAATTTCATCTAAGAATAAAATCGGCGGCAAGTATGATTGCTCTAGTGTTCGCTGCTTTCCAGCCTGAGCAATCAGTTCGCGAATGTCGTTTTTACTGGCAGACACTGCTGAAAGCTCAAAAAAGTCACGCCCTTGTTCTTTGGCAATGATTCTAGCGAGCGTTGTTTTACCAACCCCAGGCGGACCCCAAAAAATCATCGAAAACAACTTCTTTTTCTCAACGATGGTTCTTAGGGGTTTGCCTTCACCGACCAGATGCTCTTGACCTAAAAATTGATCAAGAGAACTTGGGCGAAGAATTGTGGCTAGAGGCATAGAACTACTGTAGCAGGAATTTCGAGTTTGGGAAAGATATGGGTGTTTAAGTTTGAAGGATTTGCTTAATTTTTTCTTTAAGATCTTCTGTAATAACGATTTTAACTAACCCTTTTTCTGGTTGGCCGTAGTAGATTCGACTTTCCAGTGGTGCTAAAAGAACCAAGGCAACAGCTGCCAAATCCTCTTCGCCAATGACCTCAACATGAAGAAATTTTTGTTCTAAAGCGATTTTTAGAGCTGCTGTCAGTTGTGTAGAAATTTCTCCTGCGGGATTTTTAACCTGAAGACTGACTTCCTTTGGTGAAATAACTGGTGGAAAATAGCCTTCGCGATTAATTAGATAATCGATCACCGCTAGGTCATATCCCCAGCCCTTGTCTCTAAATTTCATGAGCGATGAGTCACCGACCACAATGGCCGGCATGTCGAAATCTGGTCTGATCACGTATGAACCGACTGGTTTTTTAAACTTCGCTCGCTGTTTGGCAGATAGAACTATGGTCTTATCGAGCGCGTCTGAGTAGTCATTTCCGCGACGATCACAGTGTCCCGCCCGAATAGAGGTGCTGTTGAGTATCTTGCCGCCTACTTCTAAAAGCTTATGTTCTATGAGTGGCAAAGGTTCCAGCTTCAATTCCTGTCTCTTAAAATTAATAATTGTTACTCCCCTTCGAGAGTCGCTGGTGTAACAAAGAGCGTCGATTGTTGAATCTTTCGTGATAGTTGGTCCGTAAATATCTGTGAGTTCAAATACTTCTGCTTTAATCTTGTTAACTTTACAAAAATCACGAACAGTTTTTGATCGAACCTCAAATGTCTCAAGACTTTCTTGGTACTCTTTTTCAAGTTTGGTTGTGAAGTCATCACTACTGACACCGATAACTAACTCATTCCCATGTTTTGATGCAAAAGAAAGAAAAGATGCATGTCCATCGTGGAAATGATCAAAGGTACCGCCAAGGCCGATTTTTTTGTGTTTCATAGATGAATTTGATTGTATTTTACCAGAGTAAGGAAAATTATCCTGATCACCCTTAGAGCTGTTACAATTTAGCAACATGATAGAAAGTTTGAATATTTCAGAATTGCAAGATCTTCCGGAGGGTGTATCAAGAGTCGTTGACATTGAACCAGTAAATCCGAGTGATAAAAACCCCGTAATTTATGTTACTGGAATGGGTTCAAGTTTTGAAGTTGTTCAAGGAGTTTTAGAAGAGCTTCAAATGAAAGAAGAACTATTTGTGCCTTCTTTGACGTCAAGAGTCGGAGAAATGAAAAACAACCTGATGAGGGTATTCCAGAAGTAGTTCTAAGAAAAGCTCAGGCATTAATTTCTGTCTTAGAAGAAAGAGGATTCAATTCGGAAAACAAAACTAATGCAGTTGGTCATTCTGAAGGCAGTCTTGTTCTTTCTGCAGCTGCACAAATTCGTCCAGATCTTTTTTCTAATATGGTTTTTATTGATCCAGCGGGTATGGTCAAGAAGCATTCCCTGAGACAACTCTTAATGCGTCAATTGAGAGAGAATAAATCGTTAAAACTTAGAATAGAAGCATCAGAGGCCGCTGGTGACGAACTAGGACTCGGTGAAATACTTGCAAGAAGCGGTAGGGTGTTTGCAAGACATATATTGGGATCTCCTCTCAGAGCAATAAATGAACTTAGAGCCACATCAAGTTCAGAAATACATCAGGCATTAAAACAAATACATAGTCTGGAAATTGGAATTTCTATTATTCATTGTGCTGATGATAACGTGTTTCCAATGGATGAGTTTCAAAAAGCCGCCAAAACATTTGTTAAATCGGATGACATTCCTCCAGAAGGAGTTGACGGAGTTTACACCGTGAGAGGTAATCATAATGAAATTTTGTATAACTCAGAGGCGTACGCTAGAGTTATTGAAGAAGTGTTGACCGCTCTTGATAAAAAAAATCACTTGGGCTAGATACCTTGTTTAAAGATAGCTCTCCCACCTCTGCTCATCATTCAATTTTGCGTAATTATCTTATTAGGATGATAATTGTTTACATAGATAAGGGCAAAACCTGAGAAAGTAAAGATAACTGGGGAAATTATTAAAGAGTATTTAAGAGTAAAAAAATACAACTCATTTGCACTCCCTGTTCTAGATAAAAATTGAATCAGATATAAAGCTGGAGATAACAATCCTATAACATACCAAAATTGAAGGACCTTCCTACTCAGGATCCCACCGTTTTTAAATCTGTTTAAAACAAAATAAAGTACTGGAATCCAGATGAAAAGACTGATAAATGATGTATTTATGTAGTCAGTATAACCAAGGATAAATCTAATAATCAAACTTGTTAAAGATAACAATATTTGATAAAAAATTACTAGTTTAATAAATGACTCTACTTTTACTGATTTTATCCTTGACTTAATATTTTCTAAGTTTTTCATATTGAAGGATAATTGTGTTGTCGGGGAGACAGGACTCGAACCTGCGACCTCACGCTCCCAAAGCGCGCACTCTAGCCAACTGAGCTACTCCCCGATTGCAGGCGTATTATAGCAATCTTTGTGCCTCGGGTGGGACTCGAACCCACAAGGTCGTAAGACCATCAGATTTTAAGTCTAACGCGTATACCAATTCCGCCACCGAGGCTGCACTGAAGGATTATATAACACTGACATTATTTAGCCCATCGGATATAATGGCCAGTCTTCATGAAACAGCGCGCACTTTTTATTCTAGCTCTAGTTATGGTCGTCAATGCCTTGAGTTACGGGACAATTATTCCTTTGCTCTACCCTTTTGCTTCGAGATTCGGCATTAATCCGCTCGGTCTTAGTTTTCTTTTTGCTTCCTTTTCCTTATTTCAATTTCTAGCTACTCCAATTATCGGAGCTTTATCAGATAAGTACGGTCGCAAGCCGCTCTTGCTGATTAGTCTGCTCGGTACCAGTCTCTCTCTGGCCTTTTTCGCCTCCGCTCACGCAGTTTGGCAGTTATTCCTCGCCAGGATTCTTGACGGCATTACTGGCGGCAATATGTCTGTGGCTCAGGCTGTTATCGCTGATAAAGTTAAGGGCAAAGAACGTTCGAAGGCGTTTGGTCTACTCGGTGCTTCTTTTGGATTCGGATTTTTGGTAGGCCCAGCACTCGGAGGCCTTTTAAGTGGCTATGGACTCACAGTGCCATTTTGGTTTGCATCCGGTCTGGCTCTATTTGGTTCGATCTTAGGTTATTTTTTCCTTGAAGAAACGAATCCAAAGCATAAGCGAACACACTTGACTTCTGACATTAAGTTCATGAGCCCCGCCACGATGCTTGACGCCCTGAAAACTCCGATTGTGGGCGTCTTGATCTTAGTCACCCTGATCACTTCGCTTGGCGGAAATGCCTTCATTATTGGCTTTCAATCATTTACTGTTGATATTTTAAAGTTATCTCCAAGAGATATCGGTTTGCTTTTCACGCTATCGGGAGTGGTCAACGTGCTTATGCAAGGTGGTGGAATTAAATACTTACTGAAGCTTTTTAGCTCGAAACAGAAACTACTTCTTTATGCCTACGGTTTTGCAGCTTTCACCCTTCTCGCCCTGACTTTTGCCAATACTCTTACCTTATTCGTAATCGCGATGCTGTTCTATATGTTGCCAAACTCTGCAGCTACTCCACTTCTCGCGGGCCTGATTTCTGAGAACTCTCCGAACGATGCTCAGGGAAAAATTCTCGGCGTAAATCAGTCTTTTGCTTCTTTGGGTCAAATAGTCGGGCCGATCATCGCAGGCCTAATTGCTCATTTTTATGTGCCAGGAATTTTTACTTTTTCTAGTATGCTTATGATTGTCGCTTTCTTTGTTGTTCTAAAGAAAATTGTACCAACGGCACATTCGAGGTAGAATACAAAAACAGTGCGGGTGTAGTTCACTGGTAGAATGACTCCCTTCCAAGGAGTAGAAGAGGGTTCGATTCCCTTCACCCGCTCAAGAATGACTACTCAGAGCACTCTCTCCCCCTATCACCCCGTCGTCACTCAAATAATTGACTTACTAGAAACTAACTCCTTTAGGTATGAAACTTTCGAGCATGAGCCCGTCAGGACCAGTGAAGAGGCCGCCAAAATAAGAAATGGTTATACCATCCAGCAAGGAGCCAAGGCGATTATTATCCGTGTAAAAGTTAGCAGCGCTAATAAGCGTTTTGTGATGTTGGTTATGCCTGGAGACAAGCGTTTTGATAACGACAAAATTAAGACACTTTTCAAGGCTAAAAATATTCGCTTTGCTACTGAAGAAGAAGTACTTGAAATTACCAGTGGAGTTCAGCCAGGAGGCGTACCTCCATTTGGAAATCTTTTTGACCTTGAGGTAATTGTCGATCCTCTTCTCTTAGAGAATGAAAAGATAATTTTCAATGCAGGTGATAGGAGATTCTCTATCGGAATGTTATCCACTGACTATCTCAAGCTCGTGAAACCCTTGGTTTCCTCTCTTGTTTAGAGCAAAGCGTCAATTGATGCTTGGAAGACACTGTATGGTTGAGCGCCAACGATCAGGTCGCCTTCAACTGTGCCATCTTTTTGTGTTTTTCCAACTACGAAAGATGGAGTTCCATTTGCACCTGCCTTGTTAGCATCAGCGAGATCTTTTGCTACTTCTTCTGCCTGAGCAGGATCTGCGATGCAGGTTTCAAATTTGCCTGCGTTAAGACCGAGGTCTGCAGCGATAGCAGCAATCTTTGCGTCATCTAGGCCATTTCCATTGGAAGTGGTTTGATTAAACATTTCGTCATGAAAGGCATAGTACATTTCATCTCCACTTTGCTCTCTGGCACAGTTAGCTGCGACAGCTTCTTTAGTAGCCATTGGCTCGTGGAAAGGTAAGGGAAGGTCTCTGAAGACGATTCGAAGCTTTCCAGTTTCTACGTAATCACTAACAAGTTGACCGTGTGTGTCAGTAAAATGTCTTTTGCAGAACGGGCATTCGTAGTCTGAGAACTCAATCATGGTGATAGGAGCATCTTTGTCACCAAGAATGGCATCGTCGTCAATGGAGACGGTAGCTGTGGTTGGCTCAGCTGGAGCGGCAGGTGCCTGTGGTTGCTGTACTGTGTTTGCGCCAGCTACAGTGCCACCACCGGTTTTCATTATTTTATTCTCTGTCCAGAGAGAACCTACAAAAAATCCGAGAACTATTAAGGCAGTTCCAACAACTAATAATAAGAATTGGGAACTAATGAATTCTATGAATGAACCGAATGAATATTTTGAATCTGCCATGTGACCTTTCATTATGAAACTTGCTTAATGACTTTAAGTTGTAAGGTCCGAACTGTCAAGCTTTGAAATGGTCAAGATGTCTTCTTTTGTAATCTCCCTTACAGGTTTGCCTCCCAAATGCTCTAATTGAAAAGGTCCTAGCTTTGTTCTGACTAATTTGATTACGTCATAACCGATTCTGGCGACCATTCGTCTGACCTGATGTTTTTTGCCTTCAGAAAGGGAAATTTGAATAATGGATTGATCAGGATCTTTATCCAAAAGTTTGGCGCTGCGCGGGGAAACATAGCCTTCTGAGAGTCTGACTCCTCTTCTTAGATGCTGAAGGGCTTTATAGCTGACCTTGCCTTTAACAGTCGCTTCATATGTTTTTTGAATTCCAAAAGAGGGATGGGTGAGTTTATTAGCTAACTCTCCGTCATTTGAAAGTAACATTAGACCCTCGCTATCTTTGTCGAGACGGCCGACTGGATAAAGACGCTCGGTGACTTTTGCAGGTAGTAACTTAAGGACGGTTTTTCGACCAAGCTCGTCGCTAGTGGTGGAAACATAGCCAACGGGTTTGTAGACGAGAAAGTATCTGAGTTTTTCGGGCTTATCGATCTTTTCGCCATTCACAGAAATAATATCTTCGCCAAGAACTACGCGTTGACCGATGTGTGCAGTTTTGCCATTCACAGAAACTTTTCCGGCGCGAATTAGATCTTCCGCCTTACGACGAGAAGTGATTCCTTTGTGGGCGATGACTTGCTGAAGCTTGCTACTTTCCATGCGACTAGTATACTCCAGATGTGCAAAAAAATTGGAGCGCCCTTCTGGTACGTGAAGCAGTAATTGATGCTATTCGTTTGTTTTTTAAGTCAAATGGCTTTCATGAAGTGGAAACACCCCTGCTTGTAGAATGTGCTGATCCTGAACCGAGCATTGAACCTTTCTCTACTTCATTAATTCAAGCTAGCGATTCTTATCGAGGTTATTTAACCACCAGTCCTGAGTTCTCGATGAAAAAGCTCTTGGCTCAAGGTTCTGGGCATATTTTTCAGATTTGTAAAAGTTTCAGAAATGCTGAGCCAGTTAGTTCCAGACACAATCCGGAGTTCACTATTCTCGAGTGGTATCGGGTGGATGCGAATTATAACGATATCATGGATGATTGTGAAAAATTACTCAAGTTTATTTTTGATTATCTGGAGGGAAAAAAATTGCTTGCTGATTTTAGATTTGATCTTTCTTCACCCTGGGAAAAAATTTCAGTCGCTGAAGCTTTTCAGAAATATGCAGGCATCGAGGAGTTATTGCTTCATGACGAAGAGAAGTTTAAATCGATGGCATCTAAGAAAGGTTATGCAGTAGAATCAGAGACGTCCTTTCAAGAACTCTTTGATCAAATTCTGGTTAATGAAATCGAATCAAATCTAGGAAAAACTCGACCAACAATTCTTTATGATTATCTAGCCCCCCAAGCAGCGTTAGCTAAAAAAAAGTCGAGTGATCCAAGATATGCAGAAAGATTTGAGTTTTATATTAATGGCGTTGAGCTTGGCAATGCGTTTTCTGAACTCACTGATAGCAAAGAGCAATTGGCTAGATTTCAAGATCAGAACCGAGCCAGACTTCTCCAAGGAAGGCCCGAGATGAAGATTGATGATGATTTAATTAAGGCGCTCTCGAAAATTAATCAAGAAATGGGCGGGATTGCCGTCGGAGTTGATAGACTGGTAATGCTATTTTCCGGAAAAGAAGACATCGAAGAAACTTTAGCTTTCTCAGCCCGAGATGTATTTTCTCTAGACCAGTGATAGAATCTGGGTTCTATGGCAACGATTAAAGCAGGCAGTATCAGAAAAGGCATGTACATTCTTTTTAAGAATGCGCCTTATTTGGTGACTAAGACAGACTTTTTAAGTCCCGGTAAGGGCTCTGCCCTGATGCGAGTGAAGCTCAAGAGTGTGCTTTCCTCAGGTACGACCGATTTTTCATTTAAGTCAAATGAAACCGTTGAAGAAGTCGATGTATCGAGCATGCAGATGCAGTATCTCTATTTAGATGGTGACGAACTTGTTTTTATGAACCCAGATACTTTTGAGCAACAATCTGTTCCGATCGATCTTGTTGGTGAGCAACACAAGCTTTTGATTGAAGAACAACAAATTTATGTCTTGATGTATGAAGATAAACCAATAGGTGTGCGTCTGCCGGAAAAAATGAGGTTGAAAGTCGCTCTAGCAGAAGATGCAGATGGCGGA
>Ga0210020_1003189_pt1 | contig 12827 bp, 10 predicted proteins | sample CryGeymeta201514_FD_183980 | JGI IMG/M metagenome (GOLD analysis project Ga0210020, IMG submission 183980) | Groundwater microbial communities from Crystal Geyser aquifers in Utah, USA - Crystal Geyser metaG 2015-14 (SPAdes) (version 2) | ecosystem: Environmental > Aquatic > Deep subsurface >... | reverse complement strand
ATCGTGGTGAAGGCGTCGGCCCAGGAAGAGCCGTCGGAGTTGTTGCCCAGCTTGGAGACGTGGAGGGTGCGTCCTTGACGAGCGGGGCTGGCGGTGCCCTCTTGCTGGGCGAGAGCGGCACGGGCACACAACGCCAGACCGGTGGCGACGAGAATGGCTGACAGCATGGAAGGAGCTCCTTCGAGAAGGTGTTGTCAATCCGAGCGGCGAGCAAGAAAAGGGGTGGAAAAGGCGAACTTGTGAGTGGAAGTTCGCATTCCTTGAGCAGCAAGGAGTTCACCTTTTCCATGAGCGAGTCTAACCGAAGCAAGTGTCGGGTGTCACCTCGGGAGGTGAAGCTGGAGACGACGGATCAGGGGCTGACGTCGTACGCCGGGCTGCTGCCGGTGATCCGGTTCGTGCAGAAGCGATTGAGATTCCGGGAGTTGTCCAGCGAGACGGTGTCGCACGAACGGGGGGCGAACGCGGCGCTGTTCCAGTGCGCGATCCTGGCCTACAACCTGGTCCGCTGGATGGCGCTGCTGAGCGGCGACGAGCAACTGCGGCGTTGGGAAATGCAGACCGTGCGGACGTTCCTGATTCGCGTCGCCGGCAAACTGGCCCGCGGCAGTCGTCAACTCACCCTCAAGACCCCCAAGGAGCATTTGCACGCCCGCCAATGGGCGGCCTGGGTGGCAGTCAGCGCCTGATCGCCTGACCGTCACCCCAAACCAAGTCGATTCCGTGACGCGCCGCCGGCGCGTCAGGGAGAACTCTGCCTGGCACGCCCTACCGCACCAGCGCCCAGGAGTGTCTCGCCTTCCGGAGCCGTCAGGACACCGCCGCGAAGCACCGGTTCGGCTCCCGACCGCCCTCGCGCCGGTTCCCAGACCCCGTTGCACCCTCCCCGCCGCCGTCCTGCGGGCCCGGGAAACGAGGATTGCAGGATTTGGGAGGTAGCCAGCCGCGACGACATCCGCACCCTCGCCGACGGCCAAGTCCTCCTCCGCGACGCCGACGGCAACCGCTACCGAATCCCCAACTACCACCGACTGGACGCAAAGAGCCGGAAGCTGTTGGAGCCGCAGCTTTGAGGAGGATGTGCCTGCCGCCTCGCTGCCCTGAACTGGACTGTCTGGGAGAGACGCTTCATGTCTCCCAGCCCACAAACATGCTATCGAGGGACTCGAAGTGCTCAACCGCCTCGCCCTGTCGGCTCCTCTCGAGGGTCTGCGCGGTCAGCTCGTTGGGGATCTCCACGAGGAACGGCAAGGCGCCTCGCAGGGAGATCTGCGTGTAGAAGATCCGGATGGCCTCGGTCGGCGTGGCGTGAGCCCAAGTCGCTCGAGGACATGCTCTGCCGGCGCCTTGGCCTCCGGCTCGATTCGCGCGTGTACGACTTGAGGTCTTCATGGTGCTGGTACTGTGTCGCGTTCGCAACGCAGTACCAAGCTCGCCCGGGTAGCCTCGAGGCAGCACCTTCGGTCTCAGCCCCGTCGCCGCACAGCTCACCCCGCCTCGCCAGGCAACAAGAACAGCCGCCCCTCCCCCGCATCCAGTGAGAGCTGCAGCCCCTCCAAGTCGGGGCTGTCGTCGAGGACCGGCGCTTCTTTGCCGGACCACCTGTCGACCTCCACGACCTTGCTCGGGTCGACATCGAACGCGACGGTGGGCCACTGGGCGTAGGCGAACTCGTAGTTGCAGAGCAGGACGGCGCGGCGGCCGTCGGCGTGGGTGAAGGCGCCGATCAGTAGGTCGAACTCGGGATCGTAGCCGGCGCGGGAGAGGCTCTTGAGCGGGGTGCCCTTCAGCGCTTCCGTCACGTCGTCGCCCGGCTTCACTCGGGACACGGCGGTGCTGGTGAGCTGCATGAGGGTGGGGCCGAGGCTGCGGAGTTGCTCGTTGAGCCGTCGCGCCTCGTACCAGTGGCGGGTGCGCCGGTTGTTGCGGCCGATGAGCGCGCCGCCCTTGGGGAACTCGTGGCTGAACGGCGTGTAGTAGCAGAAGTACAGCACGCCCTTGGCGCCGTACGCGATCGAGGTGAAGACCTGCCAGCGGAGCTGGGCTTCGGTCGGGTCGGTATGGGGGCCGAAGGGCATGGCGTTGAAGAAATTCCAGAACGGAATCTTCTCCTGCACCGCGTACTTGCGCATGACGGCGAGGTTGGCACAGTAGCCGTCCGGCCGTCGGCGCCCGGCTTGAAGAGGGGATAGTGGTCCATGCTGAGCACTTCCGGCTTGTAGGCCTGGCAGAACTGCGCCACGTGCTCGTCGTAGGTGGGCGTGCCAAGCTGTTGCGCGTTGGCGTAGTTGGGGAACAGGTTCACGTAGACCATCTTCCCCGGCCGGGCGGCGCGAATCGCGTCGGCCTGCGCCCGCAGCTCTGCGAACTGTGACGCGTTCGGCTCATCTCGCAGCGAGTACCCCCAACACGCCGGGCCGTCGGGCAGGTCGACAGGTTCGCACCCGTGCGACACCACGAGCGCCTTCAGCTTGTACTTCTCACACAGCTCAAGCTGCTGCTTCGCCAACGCCACCGTCCCGGCGCCGAAGCCGCCCAGCACCAGGTTGAAGTGCGCCCCGGCGATCTCCTGATAGCGTTCGTCAGCCCGTTCATCCATCGGCGGGTCCACCCAGAAGCCAATCGCAAACTCGTCCTGCATGAAGCGCGGTTGTGCCTGCTCGCCCGCCGGGCCCTGCGCAGCGGCGTTCCGGGCGCAGCCGGTCCAGAGCGATCCTCCCGCAAGGAGTACCATCCACGGTTGCAGTGAAGAGCGGGTTGCCATGAGACTTGTCCTTTCCTTCTCCTTGTCCGGCGGTCAGCTCGACTGCAGCCGGTACAGGTGCGTCTTGGTGCGAACGTACAGCGCGTTGCCGGCGACGGCCGGCGAGGCCATGCAGCCGGCGGCCAACTGGTTGCTGGCGACCAGCGCGGGTGGGTCGCTCGGCTTGAGCACGACGCCCAAGCCCTTCTTGTAGTCGAAGAAGTAGAGGTGTCCGGCCGCATACACCGGCGAGGCGGTGAACCCCAAGCCGCTGCCCAGTCGCTCCTGCCAGCGCGCCGCACCGGTTCGAGCGTCCAGGCAAGTCGCCTTGCCCTCGTCCGAGACGAAGTAGAGAGCGTCGTCGACGAGGATTGGCGACGACATCTTCCCGACGTCCCGCTTGTAGGTCCACGCGATGTGGCTCTCGGTCACGTCGCCCCGCCCGCCCGCTCTGACCGCCAGCAACGCGGCTTGCCCGAACCCGGTGTTCACGTAGAACAGCCCGTAGCCGAACAGCGGCAGGGCTGCATTGGAGAACCCCGAGAACCGGCACCGCCACAGCTCCGCCCCGCTTGCCGGCTCGTAGCCGTGCACGCACTCCGCGCCGATGGAGACAAGCTCGGGTACCCCAGCGACAGCGACGACGAGCGGGGTGGAGTACGCCTTCTTCAGGTCGCCGTCCTTGCTCACCGTCGTGATGTGCGAGCGCTCTGTTCGCCACGCGACCGCACCGGTCTGCCTGTCCAGCGCTGCCACGTACTGCACGTCGATCCCGTCGTAGTTGAGGAGGAGGTAGTCGCCCCACCGAATGGGTGACGACCCCGCGCCCCGGAAGTGGTCGCACTTCATCTCGGTGTTGCGCCAAAGCACCGCCCCCGTGTTGGTGTCAACACAGGCCGTTCCGTCGCTCCCGAAGGTAGCGTAGAGGCGACCCTCTTCAAGGACAGGTGAGGGTGAGGCGTAGCTGTTGAACTCGTGCTTGTCGGCGGGCTTGGGGATGCCGAACAACTCCACGTCACGCACCACCTGCCCCGTCTCCCGCGCGAAGCAGACGGCGCGTCGTGACCGGCCCGCGTCAGTCGCCGTCGTCACCCAGACCTGGTCGCCGTGGACGACCGGCGAGGACCATCCCCCACCAGGAACGGGGGTCTTCCAGCGCACGTTCTCCGTCTCCGACCACCTCAGCGGGAGGTTGGTGGCGACAGCGTGTCCGTCGTTCTGCGGCCCCCGCATCTGCGGCCACGACTGCGTGACGGGTTGCTCCGCCCAGCAGAGACCTGAGGCCAGCCACAGCGGCAGGAGGAGTCTGTTCATGGGGGTACCATTCTACTCGATGCCAAGCGGCCGAGCGCTGCGGTGGAGGGAGCGCCCCGCGGGGGCTCGCGCAAGCGCTCGCGCACCCCCTCGCGCACCCCCTCGGACGGCGAGGCGCGAAGGACCCAGCCCGCTGCCGGTGAACCTATCCCCTGTGGCACAGACTGCACAACCTCCGGATTCGCCTGCTCCTCCTCGGGTGAGCACCGACCCGCGAAGTGCCGGGGTCACCCTTCGCGTCCTGCTCCTCGCCGCAGTGCTGGTCCCTGCCAACGCGTACTGCGTGCTCTTCATGCCGTACGAGCGCAACATCTTTGACCCCACGTTGGTGGCGCTCTTCTGGAACGTGCTGTTCCTGCTGGGGGTGCTGCGGGCGATCAACCAGGCACTGCTTCGCTGGCGCCCCCGGGCGGCGTTCAGCCGGGCCGAGCTGCTCTCGCTGTGGGTGCTCCTGGCGGTGGCCACCAGCGGCGCGGGGATGGACAGCATGCAGTGCACCTTCATGACTATGCAGGGCGCTGCACGGTTCGCCGGTCGCGAGAACCAGTGGGACGAGCTGTTCCTGGACCGCGTCCCGCCGGCCTTCACCGTCAGCGACGAAGACGCCCTCGACCGGCTGTGGGCCGGGCACAGCAGCATTTTCGACCGCGGTAACCTCCGCGTGTGGATTGGTCCGGTGGCCCGCTGGTGGGTGTTCATGACCGTCCTGTGGACGGCGCCTATCGGGCTGATTCAGTTGCTGCGAAAGCGCTGGGTCGAAAATGAGAAGATGGGCTTCCCCATTGTGCAGCTCCCGCAGGACCTGTCCATGGAGCGCCTGCGCTGGCTCAACCAGCCGACCTTCTGGCTGGCTGCCGCCGTGCCGGTGTTCATCAACCTGCTCAACGGACTGCACACCTACCACCCGGTCGTGCCGTCCATTCCCACTGCCATGTTCGACCCGCGACTCGACTTGGGGCGCCACCTTGTGGGGCTGGGGCGGCCGTGGAGTGCCGCCGGGGGAATGCTGTTCACCTGCTTCTACCCGTTTATCCTGGGCTTGGGGTTGCTGTTGCCGGCCGAGCTGTGTCTGTCGATGTGGTTCTTCTTCCTCATGTGGCGCGTCGAGATGGTCGTCGCCGCCTGGCTCGGGTTCAATCAGGTCTGGGATGCTCCGTACACCGTCTCGGCGGGGAGCTACCTGGCGCTGATCGGGTTCCCGCTGTGGGCTGCGCGTCGGCACTTGTGGACCTTGGTGGCGAGGGCGTTCCAGTCCAGCCGGCGCGACCCCGGTGAGCCGCTGAGTCCCCGCGCGGCGGTGGCGCTCTTTGCCACCGGGTTCGTGGTGTTGGTGTGGTTCGGCAGGACAGCGGGCCTCAGCCTACCCGTGGCTGTCGCCTTCTTTGCCCAGTACTTCCTCATGACGCTCATCATTGGGCGCATCCGGGCCGAGATGGGGTTGCCCACCCACGAGTTGGAGCGGATGGGACCCACCGTTCTGCAGGGCACTCTCCTTGGTCCGCAAGCGCTGGGTCTGCAGAACCTGACTTCACTCACCGTCTTCTTCGGCTTCACGCGCGGGATGCGGAACATCCCCTTCCCGCACCAGTTCGAGGGGCTGCACTTCGCCGACCGCGTGAAGCTCGACGGCCGTCGCCTGCTGCTCGCCACCGTCCCGTTCATCGCCCTGGGGCTGGGGTGGGCATGGTTCTGGACGCTGTTCCTGTCGTACAACCGGGGTCTGGGCACCTACCGCGGGCCGTTCCATACGTGGTTCGCCGGCGAAGCGTGGAACCAACTCGCCGGCTGGCTGAACACCAACGCCCCGCCGGCCAAGGGACGGATCGGCGCCGGTCTCCTCGGCTTCGCCCTCTACTGGGCCGTGATGACCGTCCGCACCCGCTGGCTTGCTTGGCCGCTCCACCCCGCCGGCTTCGCCCTGTCGACCACCTGGTATATGGCCCACATGTGGCTCCCCATGCTGCTCGCCTGGACGTTGAAGACCCTCACCTCCCGCTGGCTTGGCCTCTCCGCCGTGCGCGGGTTGCGCCTGGTCGCCTACGGCCTCATCCTGGGCGATGTCGGCACCGGCGCCTTCTGGATCATCTACGCCATGGTCCGGCATGTTCCGGCGTATGCGTTCTGGCAGTAGGGAGCCCTGCAACCGTACGTGAACTCAGTCGACTTGCCCCAAGAGACTCTCGATCTCCTCGATCAGCACCGGGAGATTGGGGGCCGCAAACGAGAGCTTAGGGGCGGGGACGCGGTTGTGCTTGAGGTCTGGCGGCTCGTGTTTGTGATGCGGAGCGGTTGCGGCCAGCGCCAAGTCGCCGGGGTGGGGCTGGGAGTCGTACCAGTAGAGCTTCTCGCTGCCACGCCAGGCTTTGTAGCCGTAGCGCACGAGGCAGAGGGAGCCGGTCTCCGAAGTCAGGCGTTCACTCACGACCAGCCTTAGCCCTTCCGGGAACATGACTTCGCCGCCCACCGTAACGACTCGCGTTCCGCGCCTCGTGGCGACAAGAGTAGCAGAGACGATGGCTGGGAACCGCTGCTGCAGCGTGTACAGGAACTCCTCGTAGCTACGCAGCGACTGGAATGGGTTCACGGCGGGCTGCTCGTTCGATGAGTCTCGCAAGCGGAGAGCCGCCCCTCAGCGAAGCCACAAGCGCCCGGTACTGCTGATGGCGACGGAGCCAGATCTCGTAGGCACCGGCCCAGTCGCCCCAGTCCAGCACCCAGGCGTCCTCGGCAGGCTCCTCGCCGCTCACGTAGGATTCGTAGAACGTCTCCGACAGAACACCGTACTTGCGCTCGTACGCCAGCAGGTCTTCCTCAAGAGCGTGGATGTCTCGCAGAATCTCGTCCAGCGTCATGACGCCACTTCCTCGCGGCCGGCCGGTTCGCCGCGGCCGAGGGTCGGCATTGTACGCCTGCCACCGCAACCGGTCAACCTCGGCAGGTAGGCACCCAGGCTCCCGACACAACTCACTTCACGCCGGTTCCCACCGGCACTACCTGAAACAGATCCACCCACGCCACCCCTGCGCTGCCAAGCGCGATCCCAGCGCCCGCTCGCCGCATGTCGGCTTCGGGCTTTACGTCGAAGCTGTACTCCTGCCACTCGGTCGTCAAGGCGTACTGCTCCTCACGGAGCTTGCCCAGGGAGAGGTCGAGCTTCACGCCGGCGGTCTTCGCCTTGGCCCAGAGGGAAACGTGGTATTCCTGCCCAGCCTTGAGCGACACCGGGAACGGGCTGAGGCTGGGCGTCGCGTGGGCCGTGGGGGCGGTGAGGCGTAGCGAGTGGCGGCCGTGGCGGGCGACTCGGGAGTCGACAAAGAACGTTGCGCCCGGCGGGATGCTGGCGTAGCAGCCGTCCGCCGTGCCGACGCTGGGTTGCTGCTCGTAGCTGGGGTTGACAGTCAGGTTATCCGGGTCGAGGGAGAGGTCGCCTGTCGGCAGCGGTCCCACGGCGATCGCGTAGGCGCGCCGGCCGAAGGCGTCGATCGGCTCCTCGATTGCGCCGGCAGTCACCTGCACCTTGCGGTCCTCGAACAGCACCTCCGCGTCGCCGGTGAAGTCGACGCCCGACAGCTCCAGCCGAACGGTCTGTGGCCGGTTCTCGGTGTTGACCGCCAAGAGCGTGACGATCCCTCGGTCTCGGCAGGCGCAAACGTGCACCGTGGGCAAGGAGCACTTCACCTCGGGTTGGGGCTCGACAGACAGCAACGCCGGGGTCAACTCCGCCGTCTCCAGTGCCAACGTGCCGCACTCGGCCCACATGATCGGAGACTTCGGGAAGCTCAGGCGCGGCGAGCGAATGAAGTACTGAATGCCGGTCGCGCCGTGGATCAGCGCAAGGTAGGTCATGACGCGCTGCTCCGCCGCGGTCGGCTCTCGGCGCCACCACTCGCCGCCGCCGAAGCACTGCGGGACGATCCAGAGCGGCTTGCTGAAGTCGAAGGCATCATTGAGAGCGTCGGCGATGCCGTTGACGGCCGTCACCGCGCCCTGGGGAATCGGGTACGGGTCGGCCATGACGATGTCCATCGTCCCGACAAACTGCCGCGCGTGGTCAGCGCCCTGGCAGAAGACGACAGTCACGGGGTGGTACGGGTCCAGCTCCTTCACAAGCTGATAGACCTTCTCCAGGTGCGAGATACGGTCCGCTGCCGGCTCGTCGGCGATGTACCAGCTCAGTAGTGCCGGGTGATCGCGAATGGTCTCAATCTCCGTCTGCAGCGCCGCCCACTGCTCGGCGGTCATCTCCAGGCGGTTGGACCACATGAGGTGGTAGTTCACCTTCATGCCCAAGGCGGCGCACCGGTCCAGGTACTCGACGATGGGTTGGAGCGCGTCGCTCGCGTGCGGTCCGCCGTGATAGGGCGAGAAGAGGTTGAAGCCGTGGACGACCTCCTCGTCCATCACGCCCTCCTTCAGCGGGTAGTACGTGTAGTAGCCGAAGGGGATGAACGGCAGCCCGTCCACGATCAGCCCGCGGCTGAGGTTGTCGATCTTCACCTCGTTGGTCTTGGGTGGAGCTGTGCGCAGTTGGACGGGGCTTTCCGCGAGGACTTCCTCCCCGCGCAGCACGCTGCAGGTCAGCGCGTGGACCCCGGCGGTCAGCCCGTCCAGCGCGACGGGCAGCGCAGTCCGGCGCGCCGCAACCGACCGCGTCACCTCAGGGACGCCCTCGCCGGTCAACCGAACCGTGAGTCCCGCGAGGTCCACGTCGTCCGCAACATCACACACCACGTCCGCCGTCTTCTCGCTCGTGTACAACGAAAGGCGCGGCAGCACGCGCAGCAACGGCGCGCTCGTCACCTCCAGCGGCGCGAGCCGCAGTCGCTCCTTGCCGTCGGCCGCGTCAACGACTACTACGGCAAACGGGAACCGACCCTTGCCGTCGACCGTTGCTTCACACCGGACCTCCGTCGGCGTGTCTGTGAGAGCCGCCTCGACCGGCTCACCGACGCTCTTCGCACTGCCGGTGGCAAGCTCGGCATGCACGCGCACCCGGGCCGATCCGCCGGGTGTCTTGGCGAGCTGCAGGGCGAACGGCACCCGACCGTTCCGCACTCGGTCTGGCCACTTCAAGCCCCCGAGCGCCAGCCCCGTCTCCGCCGCCGGCCCCGGCTTGAGCCGCGCCTCGATGGTCTGCGTGTACTTCTCGCCCTTCTTCAGCGCCTGCGACCACCACACCGCCCCTCCCTGCGGTGTGCAATACAGGTTCAGCCCGCGCTGCGCCGTGAGCGTCAGTGTCCCGAAGTCCGTCGTGAACGTCTGTTCCGTCGCGTTGGCGAACGGATCGGTCCGGCCGGCGTCCGGGCACTTGAGCTCGCCGTCGCGCTCCGTGCCGCCCGCCACCACGCGGTACTTGGCGTCGTGGAGCCACTGCTTCCCAATCCCGAACAGCCCCTGAAGCTCCGCGCTCTCCGGGTCCAGCAGCTCGTACGTGTACTCCAGCCGAACGGTGCCGTCTTTGTGCGCGATCACTCTCTTCTCGACGGCAAAGTGCTCAGCCCGGTCACGGATGGTGAGCGCCGGCTCCTCGGCACCCTCAGTGAGCGTCGCTTCCGGGTGGCCGTTCTCCGTCCGATAGTACACGTCCTGCCACGCGTGGTGGACGACAAACTCCGACGCGTTCGGGGCAAACAACGGAATCCCCCGGGAGGTCACCGAAGTGCCCCGTCCTGCCTGCCAGACCACCAGGACGTCGCCTACCAAGAAGGTGCTGCGCTGGAGGCCGCCTTCCTGGGCGTGTGCCAAAACGAGTACGCTAGCGGCCAACGCGGCCCCCAACAGCCAGGGGTGGCTTGTGTGCAACTGGGCGTCCATCAGGAACCTCCACGGACCATCCGACCGACTTACCGACACGGCCAGGTTCGCGACTGGGTCCAAGGGTCCTTCCGCGAAGCGCGACCGGCCGCACCGCGCGATCTCCCTACTGCCACAACAAGCAAGCCAGAAGGAACGCGAGCAGGCGCAGAGAATCGCGATTCTCCTTCCTTCCGGCGCTCCCTCCGAGAGGGGGTTGCGGACGGGGGCGGTGGGCCCGATAATCTACGGTCGCCCACTCAGACCAGAGCCAAGGAGTCTTGACGTTGCCCTCCCCGCTTGATCCACACCGCTTTGAGCAAGCTGCTGCGCACGCCCGCGCGTATGTGGCGAGCGGCCACCTGCCTGCTGCCCTGGTTGCCGTCGCGAACCGGGAGGCTACGGTCGCTGTGCGCGCGTTCAACGGGCAGGCGGAGGTGGACCCTTCGCTTCACGACCGGATCTTCGCCCTTGCCTCCATCACCAAAGCCATCGTCGGGGTCGGCCTCGCCCGCTTGGTGGATCAGGGCCGGCTCGACTACTCCGACCCGGTCGCCAAACACGTGCCCGAGTTGGCGGAACCGAGCTGGCGCGCGAAGATCACCGTCGGCGACATCTTCACCCACTCGACCGGCTTGCGGAGCAGCGCCCTCACCGACTTCGCCGACGCGAGCGAGACGGGACGCGAGCTGAGTATGCTCTTCGACGACGCGCCGCATTACCAGCCGGGGACGCGGATGCTGTACAACACGCTCTCCTATCAGCTTCTCAACGAGATCGTGCGGCGGCTGCGGGGGCTGAGCATGTCGGGCTTCCTTGGGGAGTACGTCTTCGCGCCGTGCGGCATGGTAGACACCGCCTTCGCGCCGACAGACCCGGAGCGCGCGATGCCGGCGCTCGACCACCCGATGGACACACCGGAGAAGCTGGCAAAGTACGGCCGGCTGGAAGTGTCCGGCGGCGGCCTCTGGTCGACAGCCCGCGACCTGATCCGGCTCGCCCAAGCGCTGCTGCAGCCGGGCAAGCTCATGTCGCCCGCCACCTTCCTGCTGCACACGGAAGCCCAGCCCAGCCTGCCCTGCCTCAGCGAGACGGGCCGCAGCCGGCGCACATTCGGCTGGAACAAGGAGCCGCAGGCGACCTTCCCGCAACAGCCCGACGCTGGCTTCTACCACGGCGGAGCCACGGGCACGCTCCTCTGGATCGACCCGGACACAGAGCTAATCTTCGTCTTCCTGACCAACCGCTGGATCAACAGCAACGACGAAGCATTCGCCACACTGAGCCGCCTGTACGCGTAGGACCAACCCAACCGTAGCGCGCGGCGCCAACGCCCACGCGACACCCCACACGTGACCCATGACACTTGACACCTGACACCTGACACCCGCCCCGCGACACCCAAGGAGGGATCCCCCCAATGCAATACCGCCAACTCGGCCGAACCGACCTCGAAGTCTCAACCGTCTGCATGGGCTGCTGGGCCATCGTGGGCGACTCGACCTGGGGCGCGCAGGAGGAGGACGACGCCATTGCGGCGATCCGGGCGTCGCTGGATGCCGGAGTCACCTTCTTCGACACGGCGGAAGCCTACGGTGGCGGCTACTCCGAGGAGCTGCTGGCCAAGGCGCTGAAGGGCCGGCGGGACGAGGTGGTCCTCGCCAGCAAAGTCAGCCCCGACCACCTCGACGCAGCCACGCTCCGCGAACGCTGCGAAACCAGCCTTCGCCTGCTCGACACCGACCGCATCGACCTCTACCAGATCCACTGGCCCAGCCGGCGGGTGCCCGTTGCCGAGGCGTTGGCGACGCTGAAGGCGTTGCGGGCCGAGGGGAAGATCCGCGCCATTGGCGTCTCCAACTACGGCACGCAGGATCTGACGGAACTGCTGGCCGCCGGCCGCGTGGAGTCAGACCAGCTCTGCTACAGCCTGCTGTTCCGCGCCGTCGAGTACGGCATTCAGCAGAAGTGCGTAGACAACGACCTCAGCCTCCTGTGCTACAGCCCCCTGTGCCAGGGTCTGTTGACCGGCAAGTTCGCCACCGCCGACGAAGTGCCCGAGGGCCGCGCCCGGACCCGGCTGTTCTCCAAGGACCGGCCGCAGTCGCGTCACCAGGAGCCCGGCTGCGAAGCGGAGCTGTTCGCGGCGCTGACCGAAGTCCGGCGAACTTGCGAAGCCCTCGGCAAACCGATGGCCGAGGTCGCGCTGGCGTGGCTGTTGGTTCAGCCGGGAGTAACCGCAGTCATCGCCGGCGCCCGCAACGCCGACCAAGCCCGCGCCAACGCCCGCGCGGGCGACCTGGAGCTGCCCCCGGCCGTCGTCGCGCAGCTCTCGGCAGCGACCGACGCCGTGAAGCAAACGCTCGGCCCCAATGCCGACATGTGGCAGACGGAGTCACGGATGCGGTGAGGGAGGCTGGCGGTTGGGGCGCGCGGTATTCCCCCACGCATGCAGAGCGCGACCATCGGGTCGAACTCGGGCGGGGCGCTGCCGAGGTGGGTGAGTCTCAGGTGCGGCTGTTTGACAGGATTGACAGGATGAGGTGGGCCAATGGCCCTCCAATTGGGCATGGGCCTCACCAGCACGCTGGTTCCGCAACCGCCGCCTCCACGGACTCAGCCGAGGGAGCCGCGTCCGTGCGCCGTTCCCTCCTGTCGATCCTGTGCATCCGGTCCGAGTGCGTGAGTGGTAACAGAGGCGACCCAACAACCCGAATCCCTCGCGGTCCAGCTCTGCCCAGCGGAAGTCAGGTTCTCGTGCGCATAGCGGAGCCACTCCGCCGCCTCATCGGGCAAAGAGGGTCACCCCCCGCTCGATCTCCGTGAGGAACGGATGGTCCTTCAGGCCCGCCTACACAGGGCAAACGCCCGTCAGCGACGCCGCGCCAGCCAACACCAACAGCACTGACAGCGCCTCCGTTGGCGGCGGGGTTTCAATCCACGCCCCCGGGTGGGGGGCGAGGGAACCGGTACTGGG
>Ga0210020_1003170_pt1 | contig 12869 bp, 11 predicted proteins | sample CryGeymeta201514_FD_183980 | JGI IMG/M metagenome (GOLD analysis project Ga0210020, IMG submission 183980) | Groundwater microbial communities from Crystal Geyser aquifers in Utah, USA - Crystal Geyser metaG 2015-14 (SPAdes) (version 2) | ecosystem: Environmental > Aquatic > Deep subsurface >... | reverse complement strand
TCGCGCCTACGTCCACTGCACGATTACCGGGATTGACCAGATAACGAACGATTTCTAAATCTGCTTCGCTCGCCTCACTCACAGAGCGCACAACACGAACATAGTAGAACCGCCTGATCGCCTGAAACACCGGCTCGGGCAATAGACGAAGTACCTTTTTGGCAAAATGCCTAACCTGTCGCATAACCTCACTTCGTTCCTTCGTATGCCTGTCGGGCGATTTGGCGTAAGCGCGGCCCAAGCACCCGATGCCAATCGAGGTGTTGCTCAGCAACAGAGCGTCCAGCACTACCAATTCGTTCAGTTAATGCAGGTTCAGATAGCGCGCGGATAACCTGCCGCGCCAGACTAACCCTATCGCGGCCTATCAGAACGCTCTCTCCATCCACAAGCGGGAAACCGCGCACCCCAGCCGGTGTGGACACAACGCAAATCCCCATTGCGAGCGCCTCTGAAACCTTGAGTTTTGACCCATACGTATCTTCAAATGGACAGATAAACAACGCCGAATCATTATACAATGGCCGTAAATCAGGCAACGGGCCGGTGAAATACACACCCGGGAACACTGCGAATTCAGCCTGTGCTGAAGCCGAGAATATTCCCCCAATGACAAGCTCGACTTGTGGCACTTCCTTGCGCACAATTGGATAGACCTCATGGGTGAAGAATCTTAAAGCCTTCATGTTACGATCCGCCGAAGTGCCGGTGAACAGAATTCGTGGTTGAATGGGAAAATTGCGTTGTGGATGGAAAAAATCACAATCTACGCCATTTGGAATTACCTCAATTCGTGCCGCTGGCGCAACCTGCTGGCTCAATTGGCGGTCTTCCTCACAAACTGAGATCACACGAGCGGCACTGTGATATATTTTTTGACAATATCGGTAGGTCGCCCATCCGTTTAACAACGCAATAAACTTGATCAAAGGATTTCGCGCATCTTTTGTGTAAACTCTCCAATACTGAACATCAGCATTCTGTTGGTCAACAATCCACCGCGACTGCATATGATCCTGAAGCGGTATCGCCCAATGAACGGCATTTGAAAAGACTCGCTCTGTTGCTTGAGGTATGCTGATGCCAGCTTCAGCATATGAATATTGTATCAACGCCGTGTGATACGGCAATCCGAGAACGACAGCCTTGAATGCAACCTTTAGTTTATCGCCAAACGATACATCACACCTTGCAATTTGATTCAAGGTCTTGACATACTTAGCAAGTTCGCCCTTTTGCTCGTCGGACAAAAGCCGTCGATTGAGCAATATTAGATCAATCGTGAAATCTTGTGACAGTTCTCGTAACAGCTCATACACGCGTTTTTGATATCCAGAGTGGGCTGGCCAGGGGCTCTCAAAAGCTAGAAACTTGATGCGTATATTCGAATCTTTCACCCCAGTAGTCAGTCGCATTGTTCACTCATGCTTCCACTGGGGCGGAGGATTTCTTGAGCAGAAGAGCGCTTTTCTGACCTAGCTTTAGCAAGCCTAGGATTGTGTTCTTTCGGCTCCGGAATCTTTCTTCTTTCAATCCAGAGAGCAAGCCCTAGCCCCAGCAACATACCCACATTGAACTGCGGCGAACTGAGTTGATCGCCTTGGACGGTAAACAACAGCATTGGGTATACAAAAGCAAGGACAACCATGCTCCAAAGACGACGACGCCGCTGATAAACGACAAATACAGAGCCCGTAAGCACTCCCTCGCTAAAGAGCAACACCCAGGTGCCCAACATTCCAAAATCAGCATAAGCACCGCCGACAAGCGTGTATGTGTTGGATTTTCGCCCACTGGGTAATTCGCGCGAGGTATTAAAAAGCCGTTCCTCACGCGGGTCACTCTCACGCAAGCCAAGCGCATAAGCCAGCATTGAAAACTGGGGAAAGATATTGACACCCGGAGTGAAAACTGTCTGTGTCCTCACCACATCTTCTACCAGGTACCAGTTCATGTAAAGATTTTCTGCATAATCCAGGAATATCTGCGGATTCATCTCCTGCAATGGTCCTCTACGTGTCTGCGTCACATACCCAATGGGTATACCCACAAAAAGCGTTCCCATAATTATCATTAACACGGTGCGCCTTTTGAGCAATGTCACCCATCGAACCTTGTATGCCATACGTGACAACAGAAAACCGGAAGCAAAAATACCAACCGTGATAAGCGTATGCGCCCGGCCAAAGAAGAATAGGTCAAACAGGGCTGCAGCCAAAAGAGGCAAATATGCGGGGAGATACTTGGGCTCACGTGCCGCCCAAATTCCTCCTAACGCGGCAGCGGTCATCGTGATGCCCTGGAACACAGAAGTCCAAGTCCCCGTATCAAAACTCTCCGTCGTCATAGTATACCAGAGATTGAGGGAATCCTGAAGCCAACGCTCCCATCCTGCAATGCCTATCACTGTGAAGGCAAATCGGAGACTCCCCAACAATGCAATGATTGCGATGAATTTCAATACCCCAGAAAAAGCTGGGTACACGGGTAAATCTGTGTTTGGATTACGCAGTCTCTTCCGGACAGTTGCGCGCGCACGCCCCACCAAGACCGATGCAAGAAGAAAACTACTCCAAGCGCCAAGGATAAGGAGCCAGGTCTGTTCGCTCAGGGGGTACTCCGCGAGTGTTGCAAGGCAGAGCATCGAAAGACTGAAACCCCATATCATGCCAAATACCCCGAGTGGCGCAAATATGGTGCGAAAAAACAATCTGGAGAAGAACAAGGTTGTTGCGACCAACAGAAGGATGACTACTATCATACCTTCATCCTGAACTGACTTTTGCGGGACGATACTTGCATTCGTGTTGACTGCCATCGCAAAAGCACGCCGCACCCTTTGTAATCGAGCCAAAGGGCGAAGATTTAGCGATACCTGGTACTCACCAATCGGGTGAAATCGAATGCCCTCAGCAAATCCCCTTTCGTTATCATTTCCCGCAATGAGATCAATTTCATAGCCATTCTTAACCAGGGTAAGGCACATACGGTAGTAGATACGCATGTGATGTGCCTTGTCACTTGTTGCAATTACGCAAATAGATGGCATCTTATAGCTCATCTCGGAGCGCCAGAAAATTGGTCGCAAGAAACTGCTCATATATGAACCGATACTGATCAATTGGCATCAGATAGCCTGAGGGTGTTATTCTGTACATCCTGCTCATGCCGTTGTCTTTGAAAAAGGAATACAGGTCTCGAAAGTACGTTCGCGTGTCAATATGGCATTCTCCGAATTCAAAGGACGCCATTCGGATATTGCGACTGGCAAACATTTGTGAACCCCCTTGTAGAATATCGAGTTCGTGTCCTTCAACATCGAGCTTCAAAAGGTCTATCCAAGAGATTGCGTTGCGTGAGCAATAACTGTCAAGGGTGTAAATCCTGACCCTTTCAGAGTACTTGAAGTCAATTCCCAAGTGCCCCGTCTCGCGCTTGGTCAAAGAAGCCCAGCCGGACCCCGCTTCAGGATAGAACAGGTCAAAATCACCCGATTGCCTGCCTAATCCAAAGTTATTGAGTGTACAATGCTTTTGCCAATCTGGATGCTTTTCGGCGAAAGCACAAAGGAGCGAATATGCGTAATGACCTGGCTCAAGCAGTGAACGTGGAACGGAGTCCCCCCCCCCGTATGTGTCAAGCCCGATTCCATTATCAGCTTCAAGAATTGCCCCTCATTTGCCCCTACGTCGAACACGCACAGAGGTTGCTTGTCGACGACCACATGTTGTTTGAGTCTGTCCACCAGTGCTTTTTCCCCACTTGAATACGGAAAGGTGCCTGAGCCAATTCCCATCAGGTATAGAGAATAGGCAACATTGCGCTCAAGTAGCCGTTGGAATTGTGCGTTGCCTGAAATTCTGATAAGGAAATTCTTGATTGAATATCTCATCCTGACTCCTGAAAAGCCCTTGTGTCGGAAGTGCCGCGTTCGGATTGCAGCTGCGTGTCGGAAAACGCCTCTTCCTTAACACCAGGATAGCCCAATTGCCTGCTATGGTTGTCCCGGCCGATAAGAACTGCGCTCCCCAGTGCCAAGAACAGCCCAACATAGGATTCCAGAGAACCAAACATATTGCTTTGAATTGACAAAAACAGGAACGGATACACAAAACTAAGAGCAACAATACTCCACAACTTAGGGCGACGACGGTAACGTACGAACACATAGCTTGTAAGCAAGCCTAGAAGAAAAAACAGCCCAAAACTACCAAGCCCCCCAAAATCAGCATACATACCGCCAAGCAGTGTGTAGGTATTAGACCCCCCCCCTATTGGCACCCAGATTGTCTCCTGGAATAGTCTTATATATTGAGGGTTCGTGTCAAGTAGACCGAGACCGTATAAGATTTTAGCGGCTGGAAAGAAAGTATTGATCCCCCAAGTCAATGGTAACTGTCTGGCCACAAGAGCGTCCAGCAAGTACCAAGTTTGAGAAATATTGCTTGAGTAATCTTGGATAAGACGCGGAATGTTCTCGAACGTAATATCCCGACCTCTGGCCCGTGTGATATAGGCAAAAGGTATCCCGACGATGATCAATAACCCGATGATCATTCCAATATTTTTGGAGTTGATTTTCCACAGGCCAGTCTTGCTTGATGCCCGTGACGCAACATAACCAGTGATGAAAATACCCATCGTCGTAATGATGTGCGCTCTTCCGAAAGAGAATAGATCAACCAGTACCGCACCCAAGAGAGGCATATAGGTCAGATAAGATAAAAAAGCTCTTCGGTTGTTAGCCGCTGCGATGCCTCCGAGTGCAGCAGATGCAAAAATACACCCGTTGAAGAAATAAGTCACTGTCCCCATAGAGAACTCTCCCGCCGTAATAGTATGTCGAAAGTTTATTGAATCAGTTAACAGCGTTCCCCATCCCACTCTCCCTACCACAATGACTGCGAAGCGAATACCCCCCAGCAAGGCCAAGATACTAAGAATCCGTAACATCTTGAAATAACCTTCGGTGAGAACTAACGATGATCGTTCTTTTGTACCGCTGATATTTTTGTTTAGTCCCACTAACAATGCTCCAAACAAAAAGGCAAGCCAGGCGCCCAGGATAACAAGCCACGTTGACTCCATTAACGGAAATCTCGATAGTGTCATGATGCATAACAATAGAAAGCTCACTCCCCACGTCAAGCCCAGCATGCCAAGCGGCGACAGATAGCTGTGAAACAGCCACTTCGAAACAAAAATCGTAACCACAACGCAGAAAAGGATAATCACTACCACGGTCTAGTCCTTTCTCGCATTCCTGGGACGACACTTAAAAACGTAGTAGAAAATACTCACCCTGAATACCGCCGACAGGAAGACGATTCTGAGTCCTAACCAACCCGCCTTCCACAGCCCCCGGTAGAGCTGTCTGGCAATATGAAGCGGAAACTCCACCAACGCCTTCAACAAGGGATTACGTCGGTAGTCTTCCAAATGCTGCACCAATTCCCGCTTATCCTTAACACCGTAACACGGAATCTCATCTGGCCCTTTCCACACCCATTGTGCCAGCAGTTTTGTCCATGGTAAGCCCTTGTCGTGCAGCAGGCGCCAGGTGTAGTTGTCATACAACGGCCTATGTTCTATGACGAGAGGAACGTACTTGATCGCGCCATAGGTTTGGATAACCTCCTCAGGCATGCCATAGAAGTACATTTTCGTACGGCGAGCCAGGCATCTCCGATAGGGATGTTCAATGTTGCGTATCACGCGTTTGCCATCTGTATAGGGCCACAAAAAAGCGTAGAGGTCAACATGGCTATCCTCGACTAGATCGCGAAGACACGCTCGCAATTCCGGTGAAAGCATTTCGTCGGCATCCAGGTGCAGGATCCAGTCACCTGTCGCCTGCTCAAAGCAGAACGGCCGATGGGGGTCAGCCACACCGATCCTCGAACGCACGAAAACCTTCTCGGTATAATTCCTGCAGATGTCCAATGTCTGATCCGTACAATCCCCGTCATGCACCACGATAATCTCGTCAACTACACCTTTCAGGCTGTCGAGGCAGCGTTGAATGACTCGTTCTTCATTGTACACAACCAGGCATGCAGTAATCATCTGGCTCATCATCGCCTCAGTGGCTGTCAACACGCGGCTGCCTTTCGGTCCATGTGAACACCTGCTTTGCCAGATCAATGTCAGTTCCGTCGAGAAAGCCAACAAAGAGGAGCACATACCCATAGACAACAGCCCCCAAGACCACCAGCAAAATCAAGGGAAGGTTGGCTCCGAGCAACAGAACCAAGCCCATCAAAGCGCACGCGAGTCCAACTCGACCGAGATCAGAAAGCCAGCGCCGGTCAAAGCAGATACCACTCCGGCGCGCCTGCCAGAGCAGAAAACACAGGGCGAAAACTTCAGTCGCAACCGTTGTGCTGGCTGCCCCAACAGCTCCATAGAAGCGGATGATCAGCATATTGAGCGCCACATTCAAGATAGCTGCCAGAGCAGTCCCCTGGACCAACGCCCATCTGCGGTTCTGTGCCAATAGAACGGCGTTGGTCGCAAAGCTCAGGAAAATCAGCGCCTCGGACCAGATGAGAACCTGCAAAGGTAGGATCGAGGTAGAAAACCCGGATCCGTAGAAAAACAGAATTATCTTGTTTGCTAACAGTGTCGTTCCCATGGCTATACCACAGCCCAGGGCCAGCAGGTACTTCATGGTTTTGTGATAGGCCTCATCTAGCCTGTTCCTGTCGTTGGCCTGCAATCGCACAAAGAACGGGAAAACGGAAGACGACAAAGCTGTGCCAATGATGTTAAGCGCAGTAACCAGAGCGTATGCCGCCCGATAATACCCTATGACCTCTGAGCTGAACATGAGGGACAGCATGACCGAATCAGCATAAAGATATATCAATATCATCAAGCTCTGGAGACCCAAAGGCAGTGCTTGTCTAAGTACTCCCCACATGTATGCCGGAGACGATAGCCGGTAACGCACCCCGATACGAATGTAGTAGAGCAACCCCGCAAAGACCGCAGACAAAAGGCATATCAACAAGTACAGCCACGCAATCTGAGGCAGATCCAGGTTTCTCTTCACGATGGCGGCCGCAGAACCGATCAATAATAGCGACTCAATCCACATTCCCACCGCCACCAGTTGAGAACGACTTACTGCCTTGAAGGCCGAAAAATAAATCTGCCTCACCTGCAAAACAAGGACGCCGAGTCCAACGACCGCAATGACTCGGAAGACGTTCGGAGGATACTTGAACACGAAGGCCAGAGCGACAAGACAAAGGAGGCTCAGCGGAAGCAGAAGAAGCACCAAGCTTACCCCTGCCCCAACTAGAAAAGGCGAGGGTTCCTTATTTTCCGATAGGTTTCGATAAAGAATCTGAGAGACCCCAGGGTCGGCCACAACGGCGACAAGGCCGGCCAGAACCAGGGCAATCGAGAAAACCCCAAAAGACTCGGCTCCAATCTGGCGAGCCACGAGGGTTGAGAACAGGATCGAGGCTATTTTGTGCACAACATCGCCTAGCATCAGGAATAATACATTCCTAGAAACCACTTTTGAGACTGACATCGCATTTCTCTTGTACTTGAGGCCTGCCGCGCGATTGTGAGCAAACAGACAGCGCACATGCTATGACAGATGGGCTTGGGCCATCTTCTCGATGGTCTCTGCGGCGAACTTGCCACATTCTCCAATGTTGCTGAATCCCCACTGGTCTCCAGAAAACACATGGATGCCACGGAGTCGTTCAAGATACTCCCAGAACGGAACGCGGCGGACTCTCTTGAGAACAAGCATTAGCTTCGAGCGCATCTTCTGCCTTTGCGCCACATCTTGAAGCCAACTTGGCTGACCTGATAGGTACACTTCAAGCGTTCGCCAATCCTGGCTGACGTCAGCGCCGTTACTTTCATGAACTACGAGATCATTTACAATATCGCAAATAAGATTTCTTTGATTAACTGAAAAGAGCAGGGTTGGATAGAACCCTCGCATCGTCTCCAGAGTCTGAGCAATGATAACTGCAGGAACATGAATATCGAGACCGATCACTCCGGTCACATCGCTTCTTTCCCTAAATTCCGCAATGAAATCCTGCGATGCCTTGCCACCACTGAACCGTTGTGAAGCACCTATACTTTGTGGGAAGACACCATTTATGTATAGCGGCCAATCCATGAAAACATAATCTTCGGTCTGCTGAAGTAGACCTATCGCCCCCGCGTAATCAGGAGCTGGTGGTAAGAAGAAACGGCCTTGAACCTGAGTTGCTTTTTCCACCAACACTCGGTGGATCATACAATTAAGCATTCTTGGTATCCTATTCGCGGGGCCCAGGTCAAAAAGAGTCCTCAAAGAGTCAGAGCTACGTACAAGATATGACTCATAACTGCTGTTCGAAATGTACAGGCAATTCCTTCTTTCTGGTTCCAACCAGTCCCACGCGAAATACGTACATAGACCCCAGGCGACCATTTTCTTTCCTGAGTCTTCCGATTTCGCCACTGCACTATAAATAGCATCTGGTAGCAGATACGAATCGTCGGTAAGAAATGTAATAAAATCACCACTGGCATTGTGCAAGGCAAACTCCCAACTATCTGGCATAGACAGTGGTCTGTCTGTTCGCACATACCGGATCTTCGTAGTTTGAAACGAATCAACAACTTCCCGGGTTTGAAAACCAGAATAGTTATCACTGACCACAATTTCAACATCCTCGAATGTTTGATCGAGCGCGCTAGCAAGCGCGAATCTCAACAAATGAGGTCGTTCGCGAGTTGGCATAACAATCGAAACCTTGGGCATAGCTTCACCTACCGAGTACAACGCCTATCATATTCCAGCTTCTCAGGGCCGGTCGTAAATTGTTGCAGGAAGAATGCATTCCAGCCGAAGCCGGGATCAGCTAATTGTCCCTGCTCCGCAACGCGAAAAGCGCGGGGCAAATCACAAAGTTGGGAATACACTCGCGCCAGAGCATAGTATGGTTCACCGCTTCGCGGATTTAGTTGGGAGGCCCGTTCATAATGATTAATTGCATCCTCCCAACGAAATTGTAGACGATACATGTGCCCAAGTAACATTTCGCATGCAAAAGATTGACAGTTCATGGTCAACACCCTTGAATAGGCTGCAATAGCTTGATCAATGCGCCCCTGAGCCTCTGCATAACGGCCAACATCCCGAATGACTTCGACGTCTGATGGACTAACGGAAAGAGCAATATTCGCGAATGAAAGCGCGCATGGATCATTTTGGACGGCACATGCCCATGCCTGAGCTATCCACAGGCGCTCCGCACCGGTCCCCTGCCAAAAGCTCCTGGCTGAGACCCTGTCGCCATGCCGCCACGCAGCAATCCCTAGCAAATAGCGGACAAAAGCATCGTTTCTGTTGTATTCAGATGTCTGTAAGAGTACGTTCTCGGCTAATGTGTACTTGGCTTGAGCAATCAACATTATCCCGGCAATACGGCTCGGGCGAACTGATAGGGTGAGGTACCCAAGACTGCCGTTGCAGGCGTTGTCCATTGAGAGCTTGTCCAGATAGGTGTCTGATTCAAGTGCCACATCTTGTCTGTTTAACAGTTCAGGTCTGCAACCCGGATCCTTCACAAGCATCTGCATCACTTGCAGCGCCAGCGTATTGCGGTTAGAAGCCCAGACTAGCCTGTCCATCAAACCGCCACCCAGGACGACAAAGATCAGAACCACTGTCAAAATTCGTCCGGGTATCATTGGCAGCTTCAGCATCACCGGACGCAATACGACACGCATCTGTAGCAATGAATCATATGAATCATGGCAGTAACTTTCGCAGCCATCCACCCGGCCAATGAGAAACATTCTCACTGAGTTCACTCTCGTTGAAGGGCCAGGCCGGTTGCTCCAGAATAAATTGTGGATGGTGCTGGACAAACTGCTCAGCGGCAGCCATAGGATTATTCCAAGACCATTCCGGTTGGCCACGTGGCACATCGGAAACGTCTCTCATAATTCCATCAGTTGCAACAATATAAGAGTTTGGCGTCACCAAGTCTTTGTATGCTTCCAATTCCGCCAGTACATGCTGCTTGGTATGGCAAGAATCCAAGATTACCATTACGGACTCTCCTGATCTAACCAGAGACTTAACGTGGGATATCACCTCTAGTGCGATGGAGCTACCTTCCACGAGGGTGATTAGGGGAAAAAGTTCATGGTTTTCAATCGCCTCACGGTTATGCGGACGTATTTCGATATCAACACCAATGATACGACCCTTCCCTATCGCCTTACATAAGCTGGCATAGAATATTAAAGATCCACCGTGTGCTATTCCGGTTTCGATGATTACGTCTGGCTTAACCCTGTAGATCACTTCTTGCACTCGGATCATGTCTTCCGGCAGTTGAATGATCGGGCGTCCCAGCCAGGTGAAAGAATATGGATATTTTTCATTCCAGCCGACCTTTAGCCAAAACTGAGATATTATCTCAAACGCCCGTTTTGAATAGAGATCAATTTGAGTGCGGTGACCTTCATTTTCTTGAATCAGCGACCTAGTTTCAGTGTCAATCAGGATTTTCATTGTATCACTCGCCAATTTATCGGATCGATCAACGTCACCTCCAACTGAGCCTCATGCAGCAATGCTAGGTTTTCAGCAGCATAGTTTGGATTCATTTGAATCGCGCTTTTCACCTGGAACAATGGCAAATCCAGATAGTTGACGATGGGGTGACCCGTTCCGGGTAGAAAGCCTCCTTGCTTCTGGGGATTAAGATCCACCACACAAGCCACAAGTTCTCTTTCCGGATCAACCAGGTTCGCCAAAGTTACTCCTTTTGCCCCCCCCCACAGGGCGACAGGACCGGACTCTGTCAGTTCCCTCAAATTGGCCCGCCACTGGATGACAAGATCACTCTCCATCGTTCCGAAATTCTGACACAACACGGCAACCTCGCTCGCGCGCGTTGGTTTTCCACCAGGCGTATTGGTCCCGATAGTCGCTTCAAGCCATAGATACTGATCTCCGAAAACATGCTGCACATTCTGGACTTGGAAACCGGCCTGTTGCATTGCCACACTTAACGAATCCGCCGAGAAATAGGAGCAATGCTCATAGAAAAAATCCCATACGACCTGGTTCCTCAAAATCCACTCGACACACGGTGTTTCAAAGAACACCTTGGGCGCAGCAGCATGAGCCAGAGCCTGCCGAATGGAACGCAACAATGGAATAGGGCGGGGAACGTGCTCAATCACATGCCGGCAAATTACTACATCCGCTGGAATGCTTGCGCTCGCAGAATCATAAAAGCGTTTTTCAAAATGCAACCGTCCTCCACAGTCCACTTCTGGACCAACGTAGCTGGGGTCGAAACCATATCCCGTGTTGTTCGCTTTCTCGTCCTCAACCAACTTGCGCAAAAAGTAGCCCTTTCCGCATCCCACTTCGACAATAGTGCTATCGTGCAGACCTTTCTCAGTCAACAGATACGTTACGAGAGCATCCACATAGTTCTCAAAAAAGGGAGAACAAACCTGAGTATTGTCATAGTCAGGGCCATAACGCACTTTGGCCGGCTCAAAGGCAGTGTTAAACACAAAGCCACATTCACTGCATACGGCCAACTCCAGATTGCCCCTCTCGATAGTGACAGCCGCACGTTGTTCTCGGAACACCATATTTTGGTGAACTGGCACCCGCGCGCGGCGCAAGAAAAGGGAGAGTTCGGTAGAATTGCAAACCGGACAATTCACTTGCCTACATCTCCTTTCCGGCTGCGCGCCTCCCACCACTGAATCGTCTGCAATAGCCCCTGGTCGAGTGTGTAAGCCGGTTTCCACCTCAACTCTTTCAGCCGTCGATTATCACCGCAAATGAACATTGGCTCCCAATCCCGATAAGGTTGAGCGCCAAACTGAATTAGATCAGCGTGCTTCATTAAGTTGCCGATAGTTTCCAGCAATTGCCGAATGGTGACTGGTACGCCCGATGAGATATTGAACACTCCATTCGCCTGTTTTTCGGCGAGAGTGCAGAACGCCTCGGCGACATCTTCAACATAAATGTAATCGCGGACTTGTTCTCCGAGGGTAGCAGGGAAAATCTCGTCTCTTTGCAAAGTCCTGATCGCCGCTGGCACTACGCGCCGCTCGTCTTCTTGTGGGCCATAGGGATAAAAAACCCGCCCCCAAGCAAAGTCGATTTTCGCCGATGCCGCGATCCGCTGACCCAATAGGCAGCAAGAAAGTTTAGCCGCTGCATAAAGTGTGGTTGGGCGTGTTGGGATATCTTCGCGCAAGTAGCCCACATCTGTGTCGTATTCAGCGCATGTCCCAGCCATTACCACTTGCTGGCATCCTACCTGAATCAATTCGCGGAGTAGAGAAAGGCTGCCTGTCAGAGAAACAATGTTCTCTTCCGAGTCCAGATATTTGCCTGGTTCGGCATACCAAGCCAGATGAATGCACGCATCGGGCTTGAACTCGTTCAGTGCCGAGCGCAAGGCGTCAACATCTCCTAACAATCCAGTGACAACAGCAAATTGACCGCTTACATCCTTCAGTCGCCACATTGGGTCATCTGGCATCACCAAGGTCATTACAGAATGTCCCCTAGCTAGCAGGGCGCGCACAACGTGCGCTCCGATGAAACCAGAAGCCCCAGTGAGGAAGACTCTCACTGCCCCGTCCCCCAAAATGGATACGCGTTGTCCTTTTCCGCTATCACATTCACTGGCAGGGGCCAGTTAACGTCAAATGTTGGATCATTCCAGCGGACACCCTGCGTGCACTCAGGATGATAGAACTCGGACATCTGGTAAAACACTTCGGTATTGTCTACCATCGTCTGGAAGCCGTGCGCTATACCTTCTGGTACATACAGCATTTTACGGTTCTCGGCG
>Ga0210020_1003160_pt1 | contig 12888 bp, 11 predicted proteins | sample CryGeymeta201514_FD_183980 | JGI IMG/M metagenome (GOLD analysis project Ga0210020, IMG submission 183980) | Groundwater microbial communities from Crystal Geyser aquifers in Utah, USA - Crystal Geyser metaG 2015-14 (SPAdes) (version 2) | ecosystem: Environmental > Aquatic > Deep subsurface >... | reverse complement strand
AGAAATCAAAAAATCCTTTATCGCTTTTTCCGAAAAGAAGGTTTTAGCACCCCCTCCTTTCTTTTTCTATTTGCCCGAGGAGAACGGAGAAATCTGTCTCAAAACGGCGTTGATTGAAGGTTTGCCAACCTATACGGTTAAGATCGTTTCGGTTTTCAAGAGCAATGAAAAGATCGGTTTGCCTACCCTGACAGGAACGATGATTGTTTTCAACAGCAAAACTGGAAAATTATTAGCCGTGTTAAATGAAGATGGTTGGCTGACCAATCTGCGCACGGCCTGTGCCGGCGCCCTAGTGGATCGGAGCTTTCGTCAGAACTCGGCAAGAAACCTGGGAGTTATTGGCGCCGGTAATCAAGCCGAATGGCAGACACGATTGGTTCTTGGTCAGAATAAGGGATATCAGACTGTTTATGCTTTTGATATTAATCAGAAAAAAACTCAACAATACATCGACAGGATGAGGTCTTTGTTTCCTACGGTCTCATTTGTTATCTCTGCAAGTATTGGACAATTGGTTGAGGCGGCGGATACGATTTTTACCGTTACGCCAGCGATCGAGCCCTTGATTCTTCCCGAAATGGTAAAAAAAGGGGTGACGATTATCGGTATTGGCGCAGATATGCCGCAGAAATGCGAAATCTCTCCAGATCTCTACGCCAAGGCCGACAAGATTTTCGTTGACAGCCTCGAGAGTAATCTTTTGCTCGGCGGCGTTTCTCGTAGCATCAATCAAAAAAAGATCACGCCGGAGAATATCAGCGGCGAGATCGGGGAGGTTTTGGCTGGGAAAAGAGAGGGGCGAGCGAATGATCGGGAAATAGTCATCGTCAACCTGGTCGGCCTTGGCAGCCAGGATACTTTTATTGGCAATTTAGTGTATCAAAAAATGGTGAATGTAGTTCAACTGGCAGAACGCTAGCCTGTGAAGCTAGAGACAGGGGATCGTCACCCCTCATTCACCCGGAATTAAAATTAAAATAAACACCTAATAATATGAATAGCAAAACACAATTATTAAAAGGGTTTCGGGATTTTCTACCGGAGCAAATGCGAGTAAGAAATTATGTCCTCTCAGTAATGAAAGAGGTTTTTGAGTCGTTCGGTTTTGAGCCGCTGGAGACCCCTTCATTGGAATACAAGCAGACGCTTTTAGGAAAATACGGACAGGAGACAGATAGGTTAGTTTATACTTTTAAAGATAAAGGTAATCGCGATGTCGGTCTAATTTATGATTTAACCGTTCCGGTTTCCCGGGTTTTGGCATCTTACAGGAATCGGATTAAACTGCCCTTTAAGAGATATCAAGTCCAGAAAGTCTGGCGGGAGGATCGGCCGCAAAAGGGGAGATACCGGGAATTTACCCAGTGCGATTTTGATATTTTTGGCGTTATTTCGCCTTTAGCCGACGCAGAAATCATCGCGATTATTTTTGAGGTTTTGCGCCGACTGAAATTAGAAAAATTTGTTATCCGGATTAATTCTCGCCAGGTATTATTCACTATACTAGAGAAGTTAGGGATAAAAGAGGTAAAGCAGCAGCAGGCGATTTTGCAGTCGATCGATAAATTAGACAAAAAGAGCGTAGAAACAGTAAGAGAGGAGTTAATTCAAAAAGGTTTTACTGATGGTTTAGTTGAAAGTGTTTTCAAAGAACTGAAAAGAGCGGTTCCGGATCAAAACCTTCAACTAATGCTGGAATTAGTAGAATCTTTCGGAGTTCCAAAAGAGTTTTTCCGATTTGATCCGACTTTGGCTCGCGGCCTTGCTTATTATACCGGGATAATTTTTGAAACGATAATGAAGGAGCCTAAAATCGGGTCAGTTACCGGCGGCGGCCGCTACGACAAATTGATTTCTCAATTAGGGGGACCGGATATTCCAGCTACGGGAACAACAATTGGTTTAGATAGAATCTGCGATGTCATTTCGGAATTAAAATTGTTTAAAGAAAGAACAAAAACTACAACTCAAGTTTTAGTCACAGTTTTTAATGAATCTCTGATAAATGAATCCTTAAAAAATTTCCGTCTACTAAAGGAGAAATGTCTGAATGTCGAAATTTATCTTGATTTAGGGTCTTCCCTTAAAAAACAACTCAAATATGCAGATAAAAAAGGAATCCCCTTTGCGATTATACTCGGGCCAAAAGAAATGAAAGACAAAATGGTTATTATTAAAATTATGAAAACTGGGGAACAAATAAAAGTAAAAGATCGAGAGTTGTTGAAAATACTAAAAGAAAAAATAAAACAGTGGCCAGTGAAAAATTGATAAAAAAATTAAATCATAATCACAACTTTTTCTCTTTCGGGAAAGGGTTGCGTTGATATTGATAAAATTTATCAAAACAGCCCCTTCCCGATAGGGAAGGGGTTCTTCATTTTGAGGAGCTTTCAGCTCTTTAGAAATTTATTTATGTATTGCTCTTAAATTTTAAATGTGGTATATTAAATATTGATTTTAATTATGAGCGAAACTAAGGAAAAATTAGAAGCAGAAAAAGGGGATTTTAAACTTGATATTGAGGAGATGGCGAATGTTGGGCTTCATTTTGGTCGCAGGACTTCGAAAGCTAATCCTAAAATGAAACCCTATTTATATGGAGTGAGGAATACAATCCATATTATCGATTTGGAGAAAACAAAAGAAAAACTGGTTCAGGCCCTCCTTTTCATAAAAAATTTAATTTCTGAGAATAAAATTCTCTTGGTGGTTGGAACAAAAATTCAGGTGAAAGATCTGGTAAAAAATTTTGCCATAGATTGTGGTTTGCCCTATATTAATGAAAGATGGATAGGAGGGACTTTTACTAATTTCGGGATAATTAAAAAAAGAATTGATTATTTTAAAGACCTGGAGAAGAAAAAGGCAGAGGGAGAACTCGAAAAATATACAAAAAAAGAAATAGCTAAAATTGGCAAGATTTTAGAGGATTTAGAAATAAAATTTGGTGGTATTAAAAATTTGGAAAAATTACCGGATGCTATTTTTGTTTTGGATATGAAAAAAGATGACCTGGCAGTAAAAGAAGCGAGGATGAAGGGGGTAAAGGTAATTGGAATCGCCAATACTAATGTTGACCCAACCCTGGCTGATTTACCAATTCCAGCCAATGACAGTGCCATTTCTTCGGTAAAATATATCTTAGATAAAGTAAAGGAAGTGATTTTAAGAACAAAGCCCGAGAAGGATATCAGCGTCAATCAGCGTTCTCAATCAGCGTAGTTCGGCTTCTATTATATTATGGTAGAAATTGACCAAATAAAAAAATTAAGAGAAGAAACTGGGGTTTCAATAGGGGAGTGTAAAAAAGCCTTAGAGGGCGCAAAGGGAGATATAAAAAAAGCAACGGAAATTTTAAAAAAAATAGGGCAAGATTTTGCCAAAAATAAAAGCCAAAGAGAAACAAAGAAGGGAATAATCGAAAGTTATGTCCATTCTGGAAAGAGGATTGGGGCAATAGTTGAACTACATTGCGAATCGGATTTCGTTGCTAAGTCCGAAGATTTTCAAAAATTGGCTCACGAATTGTGTCTTCAAATTGTGGCTATTCCTTTAGAGGAAAACCCCCTTCTAGAACAACTATGGATTCGAGATGAAACAAAAACAGTTAGCGATTTAATTGACGAATACATTTCTAAATTTGGTGAAAATATTATTATAAAGAGGTTTGCGAGATTTGAAATATGATAGAGTTAATCGCAATAGCTATTTTAATTTGTAGCATAATCGGTATGGGAGTAATTTTATTCCGGAAAATCCCGGTTTTATTAACCTTGCCTGAAAATTTACCTCAAAAAGAAAGTTTTATTTCAAAAGTGAAAGAAAGATTAAAGAGGGCAAATTCTTTCCGAAATTTTTCCTATGAAATATTTTTACAAAAAATTTTAACGAAAATTAGAATTCTGAGTTTGAAAGTCGATCACCACACTTTTAATTGGATTCAGAAATTAAGGGAACAATCTAAGGAAAGAAACTTAAAAAGAATTGACGATTATTGGGAGAAAATTAAAAAAGAAATAAAAAATAAATTTCCTCCAAGCTTGCCGAGGTAGCTCAACGGTAGAGCAGCCCCTCACCTTTATGCCGAGGTAGCTCAATAGCACCTCGTAAAAATCCATATTTGGGTGGAAAATTATTAAAATTTCGCCTCTTTAGCTTAGTGGTAAAGCAACGGTTTTGTAAACCGTCGACGTCAGTTCGATTCTGACAAGAGGCTTTTTTATGTTAGAATAAATTAATGGTTTATGATTTTTATAATTCTAACGATTATAAAAAGAAGCAAAGTGTTATAACAAAAGAGAATTGGAAAAAGGGAATTTTTAATTTTCGTTTCAAAAAAGAAAAAAGAATTTGTGCCAGAAAAGAATGTGGTAAAGTATTTAAAACTACGCCCAGCAACCCTAAAATTTATTGTAGTCAAAGTTGTGCTGCATTGGTAAACAATAGTAAGAGAGGCTCGATGTCTAATAAACAAAAGATTAAGATATCACTCGCGCTAAGGGGTCGAAAAAATCCGCATGCGGGAATTATAAGAGTACTGAGGGTTAAAATAATATGTGCCAACCCTAAATGTAAAAAAGTTTTTTTTATAGAGCGGTGGATGAAGAAAAAATTTTGTAGTAATAAATGCGCAGTGCACTCGCCTATGATACAGTTGACAGTAGAAAGCAATAAAAATGTTGAATAAGAACACGGAGCATGATTTGATTAAGGAAGTAAAAAATAGCTTAACCAAATCTATGCAAATAAGAGCTGAAAAACTTCTAAACCAAAATAATTATCATTTATCATCAGTAGCCAAAACAAGATTAAGATGGCTCTACATACTTTATTATGAGAAACAAGGAAATGTTACTCAGGCTGCTAATAGGGTTGGTATTTCAAGACCCTGGCTATCTAAAATTAAGTCCATCTTTGAACATAATAATCACGATCCCAGAAGCTCAGAGCCTTTATCAAGGGCACCGCACAACACATCAAAGAGAAATAGAATATTTAAAGAGGTAGAAGATAGAATTCTGGAAATAAGAGATAGGTATGGCTGGGGAAAAGAAAAAATATCTGCTATCTTGAACACTGACTATGGAATAAAAGTTCACCACAATACGGTTAATAAATACTTACACCTTCACCAAAGAATTGATCCCAAGTTATCCTTAAAAAACATTAAGGCTTTCGAAGATAAAAAACAAAGGGAATCGGAAGGGCCTATCCTCAAGGTTAAATTCCGGCCTCCTTCCAAAATAAAGGATTATGCTCCTGGGGCCTTGACAGAAAAAGATATGAAATATATGCTTAAAATAGGAAGAAAGGGAGACTCAAAAGAAGATTTCTGGTATCAGCACGGTGTCATTGATTCCTTTACTAGAATTAGAGCAACAGAACTTACTGAAAACCCGGATAGCCAAGAATCTACCCAGGCTTTTGAGGAAATGGAGAAAAGACTTCCCTTTAAAATAGCTTGTTTAAATACTGACAATGGTTCAAAAAATGAAAAAGAATTTTCTGAAAAACTGCAAAAAGAAAATATCTTTCACTTTTACTCCAATGCCGGAACACCTACCGATAATCCCAGAATTGAAAGGTCGTTTCTGAGTGATGACTTAGAATTCTACAAGAGAGTTGGGCTTTACCAAGATTTCCAACAACAGAAACAAGCTTTAAGAGAACGGGATGACATTTGGAACTGGTAAAGACCTCACCAGGCCTTGAGATATTTAACTCCGATGAGATTCTACCAACTCTGGAAAGAAAACCCTGAAGAAGCTTACCGGCTCGTTGAAAAATGGCAGAGCCATCTTAGAAAACAAAGAATAAGACAGGCTCAATCCCGGAAAATAAAAAGAAAAGAACAAATTGAAGCTTTAATGAATTTTATTGATGCTAAATTAAATAAAAATAAAGGTCTACAAGAAGCAAAATTACAACTAATCAACTGTCAATTATGTTCAGTGGCTTGAACAGCAATGGCAGTGATAGGCGGAGAGCCCACCTCACCAAGGGCCGCAAGAGGGAAGGCGGGTGTAAGAAAAGATATTAGCAATGAAATTTATTTTTATAGCCGATGGAAGGCAAATATAGCTCGTTTATTTAGTTATTTTAATATCAGTTGGATATATCAACCAAAAACTTTTGATTTAAAAACCCAAAACTATACTCCGGATTTTTATTTACCAGATTATAGCACTTATATTGAGGTTAAGAATTTTCTTTGGAAATATTCGAAAATAAGAGATAGAAAATTTAGGAAACTTTATCCAGATATAAATTTAATTTTACTTTTAAAGAAAGACTACTTGGAGCTTGAAAAGAAATACTCGCATCTTATAAAAAATTGGGAATATAAAAATAGTCCATTCTTAAAGCATTAATAAAACTCTTGTCGGTGCAAATCCGACCGCTGGCTCAAATTTATGAGCAAAAATATAAAATATTATTTGATTTCTTTTGCGATAATTTTAGGAATACTTGTTGATTATTTATTTTATGGAAAGCCGATTGGGATTTCCTTTTTTATTTTTATTTCAATTTTTATTGTTTTTTCTTTAATTTTAGTTAAAAAGTTCAGACAAAAATTAACTAAAATTCAATATGCTCTTTTGATTCCAATCATATTATTTTCAGCGATGGTCTTTTTACGCTCAAGTGGATTCTTAACCTTTTTCAATGTTGTTGGCAGTTTGTTTTTAATTTTTCTCCTTTTTGTTTTGTTTTCAAATAAAGATCTTTACGATTTTAATTTATTAAAATATTTTATTTCTCCTCTTTCTTTTCTCGTGAAAACTTTTGGGAGATCAGCCAGATTTATTGAAGAAAATATAAACAAAATTGAAACCAAGAAAAAATTTGGTTCGCCAGAATTTCGGAGCGTAATAAGAGGAATAATCATTTCTATTCCAATTTTAGCTCTTTTAATTTGGTTACTTGCTTCAGCTGATATAGTTTTTCAAAGATATTTAGAAAAAATATGGAAAATTAGTATTAATCCAGAAATAGTCTTAAGAATACTGATAGTTTTGGTGGCTTCTTACTTTTTTATTGGCATTTTCGCTAAGGCCTTTACTAATAAAAAATCTGAAAGTACTTTAATAGAAAACAATCAATCTAAATTTTTAGGTTCAATTGAATCCTCGGTAGTTTTAGGGGCAGTAGGGCTATTATTTTTGGTTTTTATTATTATCCAATTTGTTTATCTCTTTGGCGGAAAAGAATATGTTTGGGGAATTGAAGAATATATCACTTATTCCGAATATGCTAGAAAAGGATTTGGTGAATTAATTGCAGTTTCCATTATTTCTTTTCTTTTAATTTATGGGATCGATAAATTTGGAAAAAGAGAAAATTTGAGTCAGAAAAAACTTTTTAAGATATTAAGTGGCATTCTTGTTTTCGAAGTCTTTGTAATAATGACTTCGGCTTTCATAAGACTTGCTCTTTATGTTGATGGTTATGGGCTTACTTTCTCACGACTTTCCGGTTTTATTTTTCTTTTTTGGCTCTTTTTCATTTTCTTAATCTTTCTTTACAAAATTTTTGCAGAACAAAAAGAAACCCATTTTATCTTTTCTGCATTTTGGCTAATAATTTTATTTTGGGCAGGAATGAATTTTTTAAATCCTGATGCTTTTATTACCAAGAAGAATATTGAAAGATATGCTCAGGGAAAACAATTAGACGTTTGGTATTTTAATCGGTTATCTGATGATGCTATCCCCGAAATAGTCAAAATTTTTGAGATAGGAAATGAAGACATAAAAAGTGAAGCAGCTTGCAATTTACATCAGCGAAAAGAAAATTTATCAAAATCTATAAAAACTCAGGGCTGGCAATCATTTAATTTATCAAAGCAAAGAGGATTAGAAATTTTAGAAAAACATTCTTCAGAAATAGAGAAATATAAAATCATTTATAGAAAGTTGCTAAAAGAACAACACCCAGACATTGATGAATTTTTCTACCATCAGGAATGGGCGGTGTGCCTACCCTTAAAGAAATAATAACTTATTTGATTTGAATCCGACCGCTGGCTTAAATTATTATGGCTTTAATTAAAATTGTCGCTACAGTTGGACCGGCTACGGAAAAGAAAGAAACTCTTTGTTCGCTTATTAAATCGGGAGCGAACGTTTTTCGTTTTAACCTAAAACATAATACCAATCGTTGGCATAGCGATTTAATCCAAAAAGTCAAAGAGGCGGCGAAACTCACTGGTCAGCCAATAGCTATTCTTTTGGACTTCCCTTGGAGGATCCGAAAAATGGCCGAAAATTTAAAGGGATTATCTTTGGCAGAAAAATATGATGTTGATTTTTTGGCGATTTCTTTTGTTCGCGACCGAAGAGATATTGAATTTTTCAAAAAACAGGCAAAAAAATTATCTTTGTCAGCGAAAATTTTAGCTAAAATAGAAGCCAGGCAGGCCTTGGATAATTTTGAAGAAATCCTTGATTCAGCTGATGGCATTATGGTTGCCAGGGGAGATCTCGGGAAAGAGATTCCTTTTGAAGAGGTGCCTTATTATCAGAAAAAGATTATTAAGCGTTGTGTTGAAAGAGGAAAACCAGTTATTACTGCCACTGAAATGTTAGAATCGATGATTGATAATCCTTCCCCAACCCGGGCCGAAGTATCCGATGTCGCTAATGCTGTCTTAGACTATACTGACGCAGTTATGCTTTCGGGCGAAACGGCCACGGGCAAATATCCGATTGGAGCAGTTTCAGTTATGGAAAAAGTTTGTCGATTTTGGGAAGAGAAAAGACCACCAATTTCCGGTTTCAACTTCGATTTCCCAAATCAAACAGCCGCCCTTTGTTATTCGGCTTATCAGCTTTGGATGAGTCCTTTTTGTCAGAAAGAAAAAGTCAAAGCCTTTGTCGTTTTAACTAAAGGAGGTTTGACCGGTCAGATGTTAGCTCGTTTGAGACCAAATTTGCCCATTTTTGCCTTAACCAATGATAAAAAACTTAAAGACAGGCTTTGTTTGGTCTACGGAATTATCCCTCTTCTTTTTGAGGAGAGAAAGAGTAATTTTTATAAAAAGAAAAGTCCAGCCGACATTTCAAAAATTTTAATTAAGATAAAAAAGGCAGGCGGTATTAAAAAAGGAGAAAAAGTAATTCTTATTTATGCTGAAGATTGGGGGACGCTAGGCAGAACAAACGTTCTTAGAATCCAAGAAATTCCTTGACCCCGTTAGAAGCTTCATATTTAAATTGTTTTTAAAAATTCAGGGAAAAAGCAGTGTGGATAGGTTAGCTTCTAACGGGGTTAACCTCTTGACAAAGGTTTTTAAAAAAGTAAAATGAAAATTGAAGAGACAAATATATGCCCGGTAGTGAAAATTCGACCACTGCCGAGGCAGTGAAATAAAACGAAGTTTTAGTCGAATTTCTACTACCGGGTATGGCAAAGAAAAAGAAACCCTGCGAGCCTTGTAAATAAGGACAGGCAAAGAAAATTTAAGAATGAAGAGAACAGAGATCAGGAAATCTCTTCCTGATTTTTTCGCTCCTCACTTTCGTTCGGAGCTATGAGCGACGAGCGGAAGCGAGGAGCGATGGAAAGAACTTTGAAAAATAAACCGAGCACATAATCTTGTTATGTGCTTCGGCAAATAATGGAAAAATTAGTTTTTTAGAGTTGCTCCGAATTTGTTTTGACTTTTGTCAAAACACGCTGATTAACGCTGATTTTGTCGGTCGCCTTTGGCGACCTCTACCGCTGATTAACGCTGATAGTATTTCAGCGTAAATCGGCGTACTTATCAGCGTAAATCAGCTTCTATTTATGAGGATTTGATCCTGGTCCAGGATGAACGCTGGCGGCGTGGATAAGGCATGCAAGTCATACGGTCGTGCCTCGCTATCGCTCAGCACTCCCTGAAAATCAAAAATTAAAAATAAAATATTAAAAACCATTCAAAATTTTCTAAAGAAAATTTTGATAGGAATTTTTTATTTTTGATATTTGATATTTGATTTTGAGTGCCGAACGGCAGTGAGGCACGATAGTGGCGAACGGGTTAGTAACACGTAGGTAACCAACCACTAACACAGGCATAACCCATTGAAAGGTGGGCTAATTCCTGATAGTCCCAGCACAGAAATTATGTGCCGGGTAAATGGTTTCGAGCAATCGATTCCGGTTAGCGATGGGCCTGCGGCCTATCAGCTAGTTGGTGAGGTAACGGCTCACCAAGGCGATGACGGGTAGGGGGAATGAGAGTTCGTCCCCCAACAAGGGCACTGCGATATGGGCCCTACTCCTACGGGAGGCAGCAGTCGAGAATATTGGTCAATGGGGGAAACCTTGAACCAGCGACGCCGCGTGGAGGAAGAAGGCCTTCGGGTTGTAAACTCCTTTTGCGCGAGAAGAACCCTGTCTGCCGACAGGCAGGCTTCGGGTGACGTTATCGTGCGAATAAGGGATTGCTAACTCTGTGGACTCAAAAAGAGTCGGCGCAGAGCTTTCCCAGTAATGGGAAATAGGAAAACTTGGCTTATATGCTGGGACATCTTTCGTTGTCCGCTGAATGTTTCCGAAAGGAACGCGACGAAAGACAATCAGCAGGGAACTGTGATATAATTAGGTAATGAGACAAGAACTTACAGACAGACAAATAGATATAGTTATTGGAAGTATACTTGGTGATGGAGGTGTATATATTGCCAAAGGAGCATCCAAGGCATATTACATGGTTAAACAGTCAAAAAGGCATGGTGAATATGTCGAATGGTTGTTTTCGGAATTAGGAAATCTTTGTCCATCAGGTATTAAAAAGAGAAAAGATAATGGGCAGTTATATTTCTATACCAGTCCATATCAGGAACTAACTATGCTTCGATCTCTTTTCTACAAAGACAAGATAAAGAGAGTACCGAGAAGTATAAAAGAAATTCTGAAGTCACCGCTGTCATTAGCAGTTTGGTTTATGGATGATGGTACTTTGGATTATAGACCAAAAGACCATTGTGCTTTTCATCTATGTACTAACTGTTTTACCCCGAAAGAAACGCAGTTGCTCATTGACACTCTGAAAAGTAATTTCGGAGTGGTATCCTCCTTTCATTATACGTTATGCAGAGGGAAGAGGCATTCAAGGATTTATATTGGAGCGAAAGGAAGAAAAAAGTTTATTGAGTTAATCAGCTCTTATATTGTTAATTGTTTTAAGTATAAATTACCTAAATATAGAACAGACCCTCAGAGACTTGATTCATTAAAGAATCAGATGGTAAACGGTGAGGCTAAATTTACTTAGCCGATGGTTTATCATAATACGCGAGAATCCTAATCCGTCTAGGGCGGAAGGATTATGATATAGTCCAATTACCAAGACACAAATTTTTACTGTGTCAAGAGGCCAGCAGCAGCGGTAATACAGAGATCTCAAGCGTTATCCGGATTTATTGGGCGTAAAGGGTCCGTAGGCGGCTTGATAAGTTTGGTGTAAAAGACCTCGGGCTTAACCTGGGGTAGGCATCAAAGACTATCATGCTAGAGGGCATTAGAGGCTGATGGAACGGCAGGTGTAGGGGTGAAATCCGTTGATATCTGCCGGAACACCAAAAGCGAAGGCAATCAGCTAGGATGGCCCTGACGCTGAGGGACGAAAGCGTGGGCATGAAAAAGGATTAATCGCTCGGCAATCAAAGTTTTCAGGCGCCGATAGTTAAAATCCCCAGCGGGATTTTACTATCTGCATTCTCGCCTCGCCATTCCGCCAAAGGCGGAAACCATGCTGGCGAGGCTGCGAAAGCCGCCATGAAAACTTTATTGTCTCGCTCTTTGAAGAGAAAAGAGAGCGGAACAAAAGGGTATTGTTGAGTAATAGTCCCTTGTCGAACGAGACAAGAAAATCCTACTATATGCTGGAAAGTTTGAGTATCCGAAAATACTCTTTTAGAGTAAAAATTTTTCGGTGCAGACAACCAGCAGGCAACCGTAGCACATACATGATATGTGCTCGGGCGCCTCAGAGACTATACGTAGGAATCGCAAAAAGCGATATGATATAGTCCGAACTGCATAGCGATATGCAGAGCACGACAGAAATGTTCGTGTCCGCAACAGTTTTGAATTTTGAATTGTCATTTTGCATTTTTCATTTTGACTTTTGAATTTAAAATTTGTTGCGAGCAACAAATTTGTAGATACCCTTGTACTCCACGCCCTAAACGATGGACACTGACCGCTCGAAGTGTCGACCCTTCGGGTGGCGAAGCTAACGCGTTAAGTGTCCCGCCTGGGAAGTACGGCCGCAAGGCTAAAACTCAAAGGAATAGACGGGGGCTCACACAAGCGGTGGACCATGTGGCTCAATTCGACAACAAACGAGGAACCTTACCAGGGCTTGACAGGCTAGTGAAACCCCGCCGAAAGGCGGGGCTACCCACAAGGACACTAGCCCAGGTGCTGCATGGTTGTTGTCAGCAGGTGTCTTGAGACGCTCCCTTAAATGGGGAAACCTGCGCAACCCTTGCCCTATGTTTTAATTGTCATAGGGGACTGCCGTAGATAATACGGAGGAAGATGAGGATGACACCAAATCAGCACGGCCCTTTGATGCCCTGGGCTGCACACGTGGTACAATGGCCGCTACAATGGGTTGCAAAGCCGTAAGGCGGAGCTAATCCCATCAAAGGCGGTCTCAGTTCGGATTGAGGTCTGCAACTCGACCTCATGAAGCCGGAATCGCTAGTAACCGTGAATCAGCTATGTCACGGTGAATATGTTCCTGAGCCTTGTACTCACCGCCCGTCACAGCAAGCGAGCTGGGAACAGCCGAAGTGCCCCGTAAGGGGAGCTAAGCTGGGTTCAGTAAGAGGGCTGAAGTCGTGGGCTGAAAGGCTATTGCGACCTGTCGCTGCAAAGTGACAG
>Ga0210020_1003148_pt1 | contig 12931 bp, 8 predicted proteins | sample CryGeymeta201514_FD_183980 | JGI IMG/M metagenome (GOLD analysis project Ga0210020, IMG submission 183980) | Groundwater microbial communities from Crystal Geyser aquifers in Utah, USA - Crystal Geyser metaG 2015-14 (SPAdes) (version 2) | ecosystem: Environmental > Aquatic > Deep subsurface >... | reverse complement strand
CCAGCCAGGCCGCGGTCAACCGTCTCGCGAAGCTGCTGCGTGGTGTGATCGAGAACCCGCTTGCCGTAGACAATGGCCGCGTCTACGGGTATGCCATTGTCGTCCAGCACAACGATACTGCCGCGCTCGCCGCCCACGTATTTAAGCGACTGGAACAACACCCGTTGCAGCACGGTGTGCAAATCCAAAGCCGAGGCCAGTTCACGGCTGACATTATAGAGCAACTCGAGGGAAGAACGCGACTCGTCACCTGGCATAAACGTAACAGTCCTTATGGATTTCGATCCGCTGCTAATATCTACACTTCACGAAAAGGGGATGTAGTGGCGACTTTAGTCGCTTATTTCCTTACATCCTCGTGAAGTATAGCATAATTGCCCCAATTCCTAAAACTGGTTATGGGGTGTATGTTGGTTCATTGTGATGTTACGATGTTACAATTATTGCGCAATGCCCTACCTGATTGACGGCCACAACCTGATCCCCAAACTCGGCCTGCGCCTGGATGCCTGCGACGACGAGCTGGCGCTGGTCACGCGCCTGCAGGAATTCTGCCGCCTGCGCCGCGCCCAGGTAGAAGTTTATTTCGACGGCGCGCCGCCCGGGCAGCCAGTTATTCGCAAGTTCGGCGCAGTGACCGCTCACTTCGTCCGCCTGGGTTCGAGCGCGGACGCGGCCATCGAGAAAAGGCTGGAACGGCTGGGGAAAGCCGCCCGCAACTGGATCGTCGTCAGCTCGGATCATCGCGTACAGAACGCGGCCCAGGCTGCCCACGCCCAGTCCGTTTCGTCGGAAGCGTTTGCCCGGCAGGTGGTGGCTGCGCAATCTGCGCCTGCCTCCACCCAGAAAGCTGATCGCAGCCTCAGCCCGGAGGAGGTGGAGGCGTGGTTGTCATTGTTCGAGGGGAGGAAAAAGGGGTAGGCATGTCCCCCCACGTAGGCCGAGTTCGGTGGCATCCCCTCCCCTCAGATCACCAGGCCTTTGTGCCTGGTGATCGCGTTAAACCACGAAGGCCACGAAGTCGCACGAATATACAAATAAAACGTGGAATTTCCTCTTACTTCTTGGTTGCCCTCGTCATCAATTCCAGGGCTAACTCTTGAAATTTCCGTTTGATTTCCACCGGTTCGAAAGGCTTGAGCATCTTCACTGGCCAGCGTTCGGCTTCATCCGGGAAAGATTCGGCGCGGTGAAGCGCTGACGCGAACCAGTACAGGTCGAAGCCAGGGTCTTTCTGGGCAGCCTGTTCCAATAAGGGCTGAAGCGGCTCTCTTTCCATAATGAAATACAAATCCACCGCGTCGCGCGGCTCGGCGCGGCCAAAATAGGCCAGCAGCTTGTCCACGCGCAGGTCGGCGTAATCGTTGACGTATACTCCCGTCTCGGTCAGCACGGGAGGCTCGAAATGGAAGGGTGAATCAAACGCCAAATCTATTTTCAGGCTGTCCTGTCCCTGGGTGAAGAGGAATTGGGCGAATGACGAGAAACGCCGTACTACGCTGACTTGCAGGCCGCGTTCGGCAAAGCATTTTTCGATCTGGTAAGAGGTTGGCAGAACAAGGCCATCCACGCCGGTGAAGATATCAAGATCGAATGAGAGGCGATGACCGAAGTAATATTCGGCCAGGGCTGTACCCCCGGCAAGGAAGAATTGTGATTGGTCAGGTAGAGCGGCAAACGCTGACAAAAATGCCTTCTGTATCGGCGTCAAAATCCCAAACCCCCGCAACTTATCGGGCATATTCGCTCTCCAGGAAATGCTTCCACAGGCTGTTCAGGTGCGGCGGGAGATCGAGAGTTTCCAATTCGCGCTTGATTTCCTGCATATCCAAGGCGCGAACATCTTCGGCCCGACCGTGCGTCAAAATCTGCCGCAACAGCCATCGCCGCTGGAATGGATCGGCGGTATTAATCCTATCTGTGCTCCAGACGATATAACGCGGTACTTTCATGGCCAAAGATAAACCTCTTATGAAATTAATATACCACGATTCGCCGAAAATGCTATAATCACCCCCCGAAAGGTTCCCTATGCTCCAGAGATTTGTCAAAACCTTCGGGGGCGACCCCAACAAACGCGAGATCGAAAAACTGAGCGGCCTGGTGAACGAGATCAACGCCCTCGAGCCGGAATTCGAGTCTCTGTCCGACGAGGCCCTGCGCGCCAAAACAGACGAGTTCCGCGCCCGGCTTTCCGCCGCCCTCCCCCCTTTTGAGAGGGCCGAGGGGGGGCGTCTCCTCCCCCCTTCAGGAGGGATTGAGGGGGGTCCAGACGAGAAAGAACGCCAGGATATCGAAAAAACCGTCCTGGAAGAAGTACTTCCTGAAGCCTTTGCTGCGGTGCGCGAGGCCTCCAAGCGCACCATCGGCTTGCGGCCCTACGATGTTCAGCTCATCGGCGGCGTCGTCCTGCATCGCGGCCAGATCGCTGAGATGAAGACCGGCGAGGGGAAAACGCTGGTCGCCACGCTGCCGCTCTACCTGAACGCGCTGACCGGCCGCGGCTGCCATCTCGTCACGGTCAACGATTATCTGGCCCGCCGTGACGCCCGTTGGATGGGGCCGATATTCGACACCCTGGGTTTGAGCGTTGGCATTTTGCAAATGGCCGCCGCCACTGAGAACGGCAAGAAGGCCTTCCTATACGACCCGGCGAAGGAATCCTCGCGCGAAGACCAGGATCAGCTCCGCCTGGTGGATCGCCGCTTGGCCTACGCGGCCGACATCACCTACGGCACCAACTCCGAGTTCGGCTTCGATTACCTGCGCGATAACATGACCATGCGCCTGGACGAGCGCGTCCAGCGCGGCCATCACTACGCCATCGTGGACGAGGTGGACAACGTGCTGATTGACGAGGCCCGTACTCCGCTCATTATCTCCGGCCCGGCCTCGGGCGACGTGGAATGGTACGGCAAGATGGCGCAACTCGTCCGCCAGTTGCGCGCCGAGGATTACGAGATCAGCGAAAAGGATCGCACCGTCTCGATGACCGAGATCGGCACGGCGCACGTCGAGCAGTTGCTCGGTCAGCCGCTGCGCGATCCCGACCGCCCCGAAGACGTGACCCCCGAACAGGCGCGCCTGCTCGGCTACCTGGAACAGGGGCTGCGCGCCCAGCATCTCTTCAAACGCAACAAGGATTATCTTGTGCAGGGCGGCAAGGTGATCATCGTGGACGAGTTCACCGGACGGCTGATGCCCGGCCGCCGCTGGAGCGACGGTCTGCACCAGGCGGTGGAGGCTAAAGAGGGGGCGCGGGTGGAGCCGGAGAACGTCACCTACGCCACCATCACCCTGCAAAACTACTTCCGCATGTACGAAAAGCTGGCCGGCATGACCGGCACAGCCCTGACCGAGGCGGAGGAGTTCAGCAAGATCTACAAGCTCGAAGTCCTGCCCATCCCGACCAATCTGGAATACCAGGCCATCGGACCGGATGCGTCGCTGGTGGAGGTCAAGGCCCATGATGAGGAAGGTTTTGACTATTCTTATTTTGCTCACTCCGAAGACCCCGAGAAGCAAGTTGTTTTCTGGCGGCGAAAAGATTACCCGGATACCATCTACCGCACCGCGGAGGCCAAGCTGCGCTCCCTGGTGCGCGAGATCGCCTGTGAGCACGTGCGCGGGCGGCCGATGCTGGTCGGCACGACCTCGGTCGAGAATTCTGAACGTCTCTCGAACCGGCTGCGGGCAGAACCCATCCGCCGCCTGATGCAGGTGCTGTTGCTCCGCCACGCCTGGCTGGCAGCCAACGAGCGCGTCGAGGACGGGCGCGCCATCCCGGAACTCGCCGGCCTGAACAAGCCGCTCGAACAATTCCGCCCCGAAGAGCTGCGCCCGATGGCGCGCGACCTGGGTCTCTCCCTGAACCCGGAAGACCAGGCTAACCTGACCCGCCTGCGCGAGATTCTGCGTTTGGATGAATCCGATGAGAACCGACTGAAGTCGGTACTACAGGGTGGAGTCCCGCATCAAGTATTGAACGCCCGCAAACACACCGAGGAAAGCCAGATCATCGCTGGCGCGGGGGCGTTCGGCGCGGTGACCATCGCCACCAACATGGCCGGGCGCGGTGTGGACATCAAGCTGGGCGGCGACCTGGCCGAGGAGATCATCGCGGCGGTGGCGCGCGTCCTGCGCAAGGCCGGCTACAAAGACCCCTACGACATGACCTTGCAGGAACGCCGCGAGGCGTTGCAGGGCGTTGATCCGGCCAATTACAGCATCTACGAAGCCGAAGTCAAGCACTTCCTCCAGCATTTCGAGGATATGGAGCGGGTGCGTGAATTGGGCGGCCTGCACGTCATCGGCTCAGAACGGCACGAGGCGCGGCGCATTGACAACCAGTTGCGCGGCCGTTCCGCCCGCCAGGGCGATCCCGGCTCCTCGCGCTTCTATCTCTCCCTCGAAGACGACCTGATGCGCCTGTTCGGCGGCGAGCAGGTCAATAACCTGATGCAGCGACTGAGTATTGACGACGATTACCCGCTCCAGGCGCGTCTGGTCAGCGGGATCATCGAGCAGTCGCAGCACCGCGTGGAAGGCGCCAACTTCGACGTCCGCAAGCACCTGCTCGAATACGACGACGTGCTCAACTCGCAGCGCATGAGGATCTACTCCCAGCGCGACCGCGTCTTCGAGAAGGAAGACCTGGCCGAAGATGTGGGCGAACTCCTGCGCCTGGAAGTTGAGCGGCGCGTCTCGGAAGCCGTCGAAAGTGGAGAGCTATGGCGTCTGCTGGCCTGGCTGGAACAGATCCAGCCGATCTTTGGCGTCGCCGAGGGCGCCTTCCCGTCCTTTACTTACAAAATCCTGCTGCGTGAACTCGAGGATTCAACGGCAAAGCCGCGCGCAGCCCTGTTGGACATCGCACGCCGCACCCTGCAGGCCGAACACGCCTATTTCCTCCATGCCATCCAGGAGCAAATTGATCGCGCCGGTGAAGGCCTGGACAGCCAGATTAAAGATCGTACCGATGTCCTCGATACGTTCTTTGATGCCCTGAAAGATAACGAAGAAGGCGGGCCTCGCCGTCCACAGGAAATCCTGGAGGAACTCCAGGGCCTCGTCCACATCCCGCTGCGGCTTTCGCCCGAGCAGATGCGCTCCCTGGCTGAAAACCCGCGCGAACTGGAAGATGATATTCGCAACCAGATAGAAGCCTTCATTGTCAATTTGACTCTCACCCGCTTGACTGCCACCATCGAATTTCGCCTGGGTGAAAGCCTCGGCCTGGAGGCCGCCGAACTCCAGGAGCTCGACTGGGAAGAGGTCGCCGGACGCGTCGAGGATAAGACGCGTGAGCTGCTCGATGCGCGGCAGGAGCGCTTGCTTGGCGAGGATGGCCTGATCACCCGTGACCTGGCCTCTGCCCTCGAACGCCAGGGCGTTGCTCCGCTCGACGACCAGGCCAGGCTTCGTCTGCTCGCCCTCATGGCGCAAGGGGCGCGCACTTATTTCAACAGCAAGACCCACCGCCAGATGCGCCAGGTTTTCACCCGCTTGCATTACGTCTACCTGGGAAATGCGCTGCTGGCGGACATTTCCGCTGAAACCCTGGCGGACGATGTTTTGGAACACCTCGAACAGGCGCAGACTGCCCTGCGCTGCGCCTGGGGTGAAAGCGAATTGAGACGTCTGGGCGCCCCCCCTGTTTCCCCCCCATTTTCGGAGAAAATGGGGGGGACGGAAGGGGGGGCTGCCGAAGAGCTTGGCCGCCGCGTCCAGACCGAGATCTACCGCCAGGTCCTGCTCGGGGCAATCACCGAGCTGTGGGTGGATTACCTGACACGCGTCGAGGCGTTGCGCGTCTCCATCGGCCTGGAAGCCTACGCCCAGCGCGATCCGCTGGTACAATACAAAAGCCAGGCATCCGAGATGTTCCAGAACCTGCTCGGCGAGATCCGCGCAGCGGTCATCAGCCGTATTTTCCTCTACCAACCACGTACATTCGCTGCGGCGCAGGCAGAATTGGTTCCCGAACCAGCCCCATCTGGCGCCCCGGCTGCCCCGGCACAACCGGCATCGCGTAAGAAGAAACGGCACCGGCATTAGAAACTATTTCGAAATGTGCTGATCGGGCTCCCACGCCCGATAAGGCGACGGCATGCCCGCAGGGTGCTTCGCGAGGAGCCGTCTCTGCGTATTTTTTGGATAATTCTTTAGTAAATCCCTGTGAAGAGCACGCCCGATTATTATCAATCTTTACCGAAGGTAGAACTCCATCGCCATTTGGAAGGCTCTCTGCGCCTGGCGACCATGCTCGATATTGCCCGCGCACATGGCATCACTATCCCGATCAATATCACCCGGCGGAGCATTCGTTGTCACCTGAGCCACCTCGTCCAGGTGCAAAACGGCGAACCGTTCACGTACCAGAATTTCCTGGCCAAGTTCACCACCCTGCGCATGTTCTACCGCTCGCCGGAGGTCATCCACCGCGTGACCCGCGAGGCCGTCGAGGACGCGGCGAAGGATAACGTCCGCTACCTGGAGCTGCGCTTTACGCCGGTGGCGCTCAGCCGCGCCGAGCGTTTTCCCCTGGGTGAGGTTATGGATTGGGTTTGCGAGAGCGCCCAGCAGGCTGCCAAAAAATACAAGATCATGGTGCGCCTGCTGGCCAGCATCAACCGGCACGAGAGCGCGGAGTTGGCCGAGCAGGTGGCCTGGCTGGCTGCCGACCGCATTGGCAAAGGCCTGGTCGGCCTCGACCTGGCTGGGAACGAGGCGGAATTTCCCGTCCAGCCTTTCGCTGGCATCTTCGGCGAGGCGCAGCAGGCCGGCTTGCGCATCACGGTCCACGCCGGGGAATGGGCCGGGGCGGACAGTGTGCGCGGCGCGCTCGAGGTGCTGAACGCCGAACGCATCGGCCACGGCGTCCGCATCCTCGAAGACGAGGCGGTGGTGAAGCTGGCCCGCGAGCGCGGCGCCGCCTTCGAGGTCTGCGTGACGAGCAACTACCAGAGCGGCGTCGTCCCCTCGCTGGAAGCGCATCCATTGTTGGAGATGATGGAATCCGGCCTGAACGTCACGCTGGCAACCGACGATCCCAGCATCTCGCAGATCACGTTGGGTGACGAGTATCGCCGGGTTTGCGAAGAACTGGGCATGACGCGCCAGGTGTTGCAAGAGCGGATCCTGGCTGCCGCGCAGGCTGCCTTCCTGCCGGAGGCGGAGAAGGTAAAGCTGGTTGCCAATCTCAAAAAGGAATTGAAGTAACAGGTAAAAACACACGCGAGACCCAAAAGTCTTGCGAAGTCCCCGAAGGGGGAAGACCTTTTAGGGTCTGTTTGCCACCGAAGGAGTTCTCATGCAAGAAGATTTCTTTAGAGCACGTGCGATATTGAGAGTAGGGAAAAAAGAATACGTTTTCCATCGTCTCGGCGCGCTGGAAGAGTTGCACCTCACACATCTCAAGCGACTGCCGTTTTCGATCCGTATCCTGCTGGAGGCCGCGCTGCGTCAATGCAACAATAAAGAAATTACGCAGGATGATGTGAAGAACATCGCCGCGTGGACCCCCCTCCCGTCCCCCCTAAAGGGGGGAGGCCGCCCTGGCATTCCCTTCCTGCCTGCGCGTGTCATCATGCAGGATTTTACCGGCGTGCCAGCCATCGTTGACCTGGCTGCCATGCGCGCCGCGATGGCTCGTCTGGGCGGCGACCCGAAGAGGATCAATCCGCTTGTGCCGGTTGACCTGGTGATTGACCACTCGGTGCAGGTGGATTTCTTCGCCACCCCCGACGCCCTGCAGCGCAACACCGAGATCGAATTCCAGCGCAACCGCGAGCGTTACGAGTTCCTCAAGTGGGGTCAGAAGGCCTTCTCCAACTTCCGCGTCGTCCCGCCGATGACGGGCATCGTGCATCAGGTCAACCTGGAATATCTGGCTGATGTCGTTGGAGTCCGAAGTCTCCCGACTTCGGATGGCCAAAGTCAGGAGACTTTGGAGTCCAAACTCGTGGCCTTCCCCGACACTCTCGTCGGCGCCGACTCACACACCACCATGGTCAACGGCCTGGGCGTGCTGGGCTGGGGCGTGGGCGGCATCGAGGCCGAAGCCGTGATGCTCGGCCAGCCAATGGACATGCTCCTGCCGGACGTGATCGGGTTCAAGCTGCACGGCAAACTTCAGGACGGCGTCACGGCCACCGACCTGGTCTTGACCGTCACCCAAATGCTGCGCAAGAAGGGCGTGGTGGACAAGTTCGTCGAGTTCTACGGCCCCGGCCTGGACAGAATGGCGCTGCCTGACCGCGCCACCATCGCCAACATGGCCCCCGAATACGGCGCCACCATCGGCTACTTCCCGGTGGATGCCGAGACGCTGCGCTATCTGCGCTTGACGGGCCGGAGAGATGAACAGGTCGAACTGGTCGAGGCCTATTGCCGCGCCCAGGGCTTGTTCCGCGAGGCGAGCACCCCCGCCCCGGAATTTAGCGACACGCTCGAACTGGACCTGGGGTCTGTTCTGCCCTCCCTGGCCGGCCCCAAGCGTCCGCAGGATCGCGTTGCCCTGGCCGAGATGAAGCAGGTTTTCGAGAAGGCGCTGACCGCGCCGGTCAAGGAACGCGGCTACGAACTCAAGGCCGAGGATGTGACAAAAAAGGCTGCTGTCGGCACGAACGGCGGCTCCTACGAGATCGGCCACGGCGTGGTAGTCATCGCTGCCATCACCTCCTGCACCAATACCAGCAACCCATCCGTGATGATCGCCGCGGGACTGGTCGCCAGGAAGGCCGTCGAAAAAGGGCTGACGGTCAAGCCATACGTCAAGACCAGCCTGGCGCCCGGCTCGCGCGTGGTCACGGAATATCTCAAGCAGGCGAACTTGCTCGAACCGCTCGCCAAACTGGGCTTCAACGTGGTCGGCTACGGCTGCACCACCTGCATCGGCAACAGCGGCCCGCTGCCGGGCGAGGTGGCGAAAGCCGTCAGCGGCGGGAACCTCGTCGCCGCGGCGGTCATTTCGGGCAACCGCAACTTCGAGGGGCGCGTTCATCCCCTGGTCAAAGCCAATTACCTGGCATCGCCGCCGCTGGTCGTGGCCTATGCCCTGGCCGGGACGGTGGACATTGACTTGAATACTGAACCCATCGGCAAAGGTAAAGACGACCAGCCTGTCTACCTGAAAGAAATCTGGCCGACGACGCAGGAAATCCTCGATACGCTGGCTGCGAGCCTCGACACGAAAATGTTTCGCGAGAAATACGCGGATGTATTTGCCGGAAGCGATCTTTGGAACCAGATCAAGGTGGCTGAGAGTGATCTCTATCAGTGGAATGAAGCCTCGACCTACATCCAACATCCGCCCTTCTTCCAGGAATTGACCGTGGAAGCGCCGCACATCAAGGATATCCACGGGGCGCGCGTTCTGGCTTTGCTGGGCGATTCCATCACCACCGATCACATCTCCCCGGCGGGCAACATCGCCGCCGACAGCCCGGCAGGAAAATATCTGATCAAGCGCGGCGTGGCAGCGCGCGACTTCAACTCCTATGGCTCGCGGCGCGGCAACGATCACGTGATGACGCGCGGCACTTTTGCCAATATTCGGCTCAAGAACCTGCTCGTCCCGGGCGTGGAAGGCGGCGTCACGCGCCACTTCCCGGATAGCGCGCAGATGTCCATCTATGACGCGGCGATGACGTACAAGAGCGAAGGTGCGCCTGTTATCGTCCTCGCCGGCAAGGAATACGGCGCCGGCTCCAGCCGCGACTGGGCGGCGAAGGGCACGCTCCTGCTCGGGGTGCGCGCCGTGATCGCCGAATCCTTCGAGCGCATCCACCGCTCCAATTTGGTCGGTATGGGCGTGCTGCCGCTTCAATTCGAGGCCGGTCAAAACGCCGAACGCCTCGGCCTGACAGGCGGCGAGGTCTTCGACATCGCAGGCCTGAGCGATGACATGGCTCCGCAGAGCCTGGTCACTGTCAGGGCGAAGAAGGCGGATGGTAAGGAGGCCAGGTTCAGGGTCAAAGCGCTGTTGAACACGCCGGTGGAAGTAGCGTATTTCCGCAACGGCGGCATCCTGCATACGGTGCTGCGCATTGGGGCGGATCATCGTCCGCTTGTATGCGCGTCTGATGTTTAATCTGGATATCCACTGGTACGATGACCTTTCGCCGGGGCCGAAGCTGTTTGTTGCCAATCACCCCAGCGCAACTGACCCGTTTCTCATCCACTTGATCTCGCCTCAACCGATGAGCGTGCTGATCACGGTCAATGCCTTTACGGTGCCGGTGCTGGGCTTCTATCTGCGCAAAACCCGGCAGATTTGCGTGGACCCCAGGCAGGGTAGCGCGGCATTGGAAGAAGCCCGCCGGCTGCTTGAAAACGGACGTTCGGTGATGGTCTTCCCCGAGGGCCTGATCAGTCCGAAGGAGGGCGGATTCCACTCCCCGCGCAGCGGCGCGGCGCGGATGGCCTTGAAGACTGGCGTGCCGGTAATTCCGGTCGGCATTTACCTGCCCCGTGAGCGGACTCTGCGCATCACCTCGGGCATCAGCGGCAAGGAGACGACGGCCAACTGGTATTTGCGCGGGCCGTACAGCGTCACTGTGGGCCAGCCGATGAAATTCGAGGGCAATGCCGAAGACCGTGAGCAGGTGCGTGGCGTGACGCTCAGTATCATGGAACGCATCCGGGCGCTGGCGCAAGAAAGCGAGCAGCGCCTGCTGAGACGCCGCCGGTCCCCTTCGCTGGCATAATTTGATCTCCCGCAGGTAGCTTCTAGAAAAATGGGGGCTTGGAGGGCTGCGGGAGACTGTTATCTCATCTAGGGGTAGCCTTTGCTGCCTCTCGCCCAAGTATGAAGGCCTGCCGGTTCACTTCAACGGCCTTTGGAGGCACGTGGGCGCTGACCACTTCTAGCCATTCATCCAGAGGCGTATCCAGCAGCGCCGAAAGCGCACCCAGGATGGCGACGTTGGCCGTTTTGGGGTTACTGAGGCTTTCCGCGATCTCTTGACCGTCCACCCAGTGCACCGCGCCGGCCGCGCCGGTTAACGTGGAACGAACCAGCGCGTCGTCCGGATATTCGACATCCCCGGCCTTGACGGTGATCGGCTCGATGGCCTGGTCATTGACCAGCACGATGCCGCCGGGCCGTAATTGATCGAGGTAGCGGAGAGCTTCCAGTTTTTCGAAGGCCACCAAAATGTCCACCTCGCCCTTGCCGATGATGGGGGAGAAGACCTGCTCACCCCAACGCACGTGAGAGGTCACGCTGCCGCCGCGTTGAGACATGCCGTGAGCTTCGGCTTTTTTGACATCGTACCCCAGCCGGACGCCCAATTCTGCCAGGATGTCGCTCGCCAGGAGCGTCCCTTGTCCGCCGACACCGACGAGAAGGAAGTTGATGTTTTTAGAGGTGTTCTTTTCAGCCATGATGATTTCCTCAACCAGCATTTTCCACGGCGCGCATTTGCTCGCGGAACAGGATCGCATCGCGTGGGCAGACCTGGGCGCAGATTTCGCAGCCGGTGCACATCTGCGGGTCAATCTCGGCCAGCGGACGGTTGTATTTGGCATCCATCTTGTCCGATTTGAGAATGGCCGGGCAGCCGATGCGGAAGCAGATCGTGCAGCCATTGCATTTTTCCTCGACCACCTTCAGCGGCAGCCACTCTTTTCGCTCTTCGGGCAGCAGGGCGCAGGCGTGGCGGGCGATGAGCACCGCCGGGCCTTCTTCCTTGAGCCAGGCTTTCAGCGTCTTCTCGATGGATTCGACAGCCAGGGCGTCCACCGTCGCCACGCGCGGGATGCCCAAGGCGCGCACCAGCGGCTCGAGTTCGATCTGCACCGTCTCTTTTTGCTGGAGCGTCCGCCCCGTGCCGGGATTTTCCTGGTGGCCGGTCATGCCGGTGATGCGGTTGTCCATGATGATGGTGATGACGTCGCTCTTGTTGTAAGCCACGTTGAGCAGGGCCGGGATGCCGGTGTGGAAAAAGGTCGAATCACCCAGCACGGCGAAGTGACGCTCACTGTCGCCGGCCACGGACGCGCCGTGCGCCACACCGATGCTGGCGCCCATGCAGCCGCAGGTATCCTGGGCGTTGAGCGGCGGGATGACACCCAGCGTGTAACAGCCAATGTCGCCGTTGATTGGCAGGCCAATCTTATGCAGGATGTACAGCGTGCTGCGGTGCGGGCAGCCGGCGCACAGCACCGGTGGGCGGCCGGGGAGGTTGATGGCAGCTTCTTTCCCTGTGGGGGGGACGGGAGGGGGGGCCGCTTGCAAAAGCCCCGCGTCCACCGCCGCGGCGCGGACCGAGGCCGGGTCCAGCTCGCCGGTCAGCGGGAAAATCGTCTTGGTGTTTGGGTAAGATTCCCTTCCATCGGGCCGGTACATCTCGATGCCCATCAGCCGCACCTGCTCCTCGATGAACGGATCGAGTTCTTCTAGCACGATCAGGCGTTCGACGCGTCTGGCGAAATCCGCGATCATGCGCCTGGGCAGCGGATAGACCAGGCCCAGCTTGAGCGTGCTGGCTTCCGGGAAGACATCGCGGGCGTACTGGTAGGCGACGCCAGCCGTGATGATACCGAGCGAGGCGGCGCGCATTTCGATGCGGTTGTGTTCGTAAGTTTCGGCGAATTCGGCCAGCTCGAGGATGCGCTGCTCGATGACCGGGTGACGCCTGCGGGCGTTGGCCGGGATCATGACGTACTTGGCCGGGTTGCGCGGGAACTTTTCGATGCGCGGCGGAAAATCGCGGCGCGTCCCGACCTCGACCAGGCTGCTGGTGTGGCACAGGCGCGTCGTCAGCCGCAGCAGGACGGGCGTGTCGAACTGCTCGCTCAGGTCGAAGGCGGCCACGGTCAGGTCCTTGGCCTCCTGGCTGTCGGCCGGTTCCAGGCAGGGGACGCGGGCGAATTTGGCGAACTGGCGGTTGTCCTGCTCGTTCTGCGAGGAGTGCATCGAAGGGTC
>Ga0210020_1003142_pt1 | contig 12952 bp, 8 predicted proteins | sample CryGeymeta201514_FD_183980 | JGI IMG/M metagenome (GOLD analysis project Ga0210020, IMG submission 183980) | Groundwater microbial communities from Crystal Geyser aquifers in Utah, USA - Crystal Geyser metaG 2015-14 (SPAdes) (version 2) | ecosystem: Environmental > Aquatic > Deep subsurface >... | reverse complement strand
AGCCGCGCAAGTCCTCATGTCCCTATGGCTCCGAAGCGAGGACTCAAACTCCCATCGGTTCCACCCAAAAAGTGGTCGCAAGTTGTCAAAGTGCCTTGCATCTCACTGTACAAACAGTTATAATCTGCTCACGTGCTTAATCATCGCCTCTCCCTCGCGACATCTACGGCATCGCGAGGGAGGCAAAACCATCAACAGAAAAATAACGCAACACTATTGGTTTAACATCGAACCAAAAGGGGTATACTCAAGCTACAGTTTTCCAAATCAGGAGGAGTGCAAAATGGTACACGGAAGAAAAGGGTTCACACTGATCGAGCTGCTGGTGGTGATCGCGGGGGTTATCTTTATTGCTTTCTCTGTTGCGTCCGCGGCTACCCAAGAGTTGATTTGTTCTTTCGATACACCAGACGGCTGGACGCTTTCGTTGGGAAAGAGCTTGTCGGAGAAGGGGGTGGAGGTCAATTCCGATAAACGGTTTGTCACTGAAGGAGATAAGAGTTTGCATGTGGTTGGGAGCGTCAAGGCAGAAAAAGGCAACCAGTATCTTGGCTACAAACTCAAGGTTCAACCCTTCGATCTGCGGGGAAAGGCGCTGTTCATTGACGCGACGACTTCGACGCCCACAGTTGCCAACGCTTTCTACCTCCGGCTTTACGATGGTGAAGGAAAGCTGGTCGCGTCGTGGAACAGTTGGGGTGACCTGCTCAAAGACAGGATGCAGACCTTCCGTTTCATTCCAGGCGGATCCAAGAAAGGCATGAGTTGGGAGCAGGACAATGTGAAGAGCGACAAGCTCGACCAGGTAACGACGGTCGAACTGATTATCGGGACGCAGGCGAAGAATGTCACCTTCGACGCCTATTTCGACAATCTTCGCACCGAGGAGACGAACATGCGCACGATGAAGGATGTCACCGCGCCGAAAAGGCTCTACCCGACGACAAACCTCGTCGAGAACGGTCAACCGACGGCGGTTATCGTAGCCCCGATGTCCCCAGACTTGAAGCCAGTCGTCGAAACGTTCCGCAAGCGGATGCAGGAGATGACAGGCGTCGCCTTCACTGTTGTGGAGGAGAAGACGGCCAAGCCGGAGCTTGTCCGCTCCGCAAACCTTTTCCTGCTCGGTAATTCGGAGAACAACCCCTTCATCGAGGGACTCTATGCCCGTTACCAGACGGCGGTGGACGCGGTGTTTCCAGGTATCGGCGGTCACGAGGTTCGAACAGTCTCCGACCCATGGGGGACGGGGCGCAACGCTGTGGTGCTGGGAGGCAGCGACGCGAAGGGAGTCGCCGATGCGGTCGAGGATTTTGTGGCTCGTCTGGAGAAAGCGGGGAAGACCACATTGCCACCGACTCTCTCGACCGTCCTCGGAACGGAGGCGCAGAAACGGTTCGGCTCCACCTTCAGTGAAGTGCCCAAAGATTTCGTTGCCCAGCAGATCAAGGCAGGGAAAAACGCCCTTGCCACCGGAGCGCACACGGGAGTTACTTCGCAGTTGGCCAATCTCGGGCTGAAATATGCGTGGACTGGCAAACGCCCCTATGCCGAAGCTTTCAAAGCCATCGCTTACCGGATGTACGACTTCTACCTCTCGAAGCCCGACACCTACGGCGGGCCGTGGGGGATGGATGCCGACTTCACGTTGTATCAGCTCATCCCCGCGTGGGATGCCGTGGAAGAGAGCGATACGTTCACCGACGAAGACCGGCTGAAGATCACGAAGATTCTCTACGAGTTCACAACGACCGGTGTGGCGGGAAAGGCCGCGGGTGTTGTGGGCAACCGACGCGTGCGCCATAACCACCAGACATTTCCGGCGCTCGGGCTACTCTACGCTGCCGACTACTTCGGCAAGTATTACAATCTGTCGGAGGCTGAGGACTGGATGAGCATCTCCGATGAGTGCTTCCAGGTTCAGTCCGACTCGACCAAATCACACGAAGATTGCAATGGCTATCAGTGGCTGACCAACGGCCACACGCTGCGTTACTGTCTCGCCAAGCCGGACTTCAGGATGTTTGAGAATGGCAATGTTAGAAAGGTCGCCGACTACTCGATCATCGGCATGGACAACCTCGGCTACCAGGCGACTTACGGCGACGTGGGCGGTCCTTTCGGGTGGTTCTCAGAGTATGTCCCATTGAAGGCGGCAGAATGGTTTTACAAAGACGGACGATACCAGTGGGTCATCGAGCGCAAGCGAGCATTGCGGGCCACGGATAATCTCTGCGACTTCGAAACCGCACATAAAGCCGTGGAGCCAACCGACCTCGCACGCCCCATCGCCTGGCCCCTGGAGCCGATGTACTACGATTCGTTCACCGAGGACGGTCGTCCCGCGGTGGAGAAGTGCGTGGACAAGGTTGTGTTCCGCAGCAGCTTCGATCCGAAGGATCAATATCTGTTGCTCGATGGGCTTTCCAATGGCGGCCACCGCCACTACGACGGCAACTCCATCGTGCGACTCACTCAGAACGGTCGTATCTGGCTGGCGGACTGCGATTACATCAAATCGCTTCCGAAGTTCCACAATGGAGTGCTCATCTTCAAGGACGGCCAAAGCCAGACGATCCCCTCCTACGTCGAGTTGGAGCGCTTCGCCGATTTCTCAACTGCCGCCTTCTCTACCACTACGCTCCGCGAATATGCGGGAGTCGACTGGCATCGCCACATCGTCTGGCAGAAGGAGAGGTACTTCGTCGTCGTTGATCAGATGGAAGCGAAGGAGGCGAATCGCTTCGACTTCCGTTGTCTGTGGCGAGGTCTCGGCAAGGCAAACGTGACCGACCGCGGACTCGACCTCGAACAGAAGGACGGCGAGCGATTCCACATTCAGACCGTTCCGGGCCGCCAGCTCAAACTGCAGGATGATGCCGAGTATGGCCGCAACTACTCCGTCTATCAGTACTGCGATCCAATTGTGCGCAACTTCCAGATCCTTGCGTCCCCGACGTTGAGGCCCGGCGAGACGTTCAACCACGTGAGCGTGCTGTACGGCGAGAACGATGGCAAGCCGTTGAAAATCAAGGTGGATGCACTTTCCCCCAGTGCGTTTCTGCTCTCCGGGAATGCCAATGCGATCGTGGGGATTGGCGATGCGTCGAAAGCCGCCCGACTACCCGGTGGTGTTGAGATCGCGGCTGCGCAATTCCACGTTACGGCGCAACACGCGAGCCTCGTCGGCGCATCGCTGTTCCGCTGGACGGTCGGCGGAAAGAAGGTGGAGTTCAAGTCGGCAACTCCCACCGATCTGGACATCAACTTCGTTACAGGCAAGACAGAGGGCGAGCAGGGAGTGCCGGTCGCAGGTTTGCAGACTGGCATGGACTCCTTGATCGCAAGAGCCCTCGGAGACTTGTCGAAGACAATCGCGCCGCCTTCCGCGTTGCCATCCACCACCGGAGCCAAAACGCCTGCTCTCCAGAAGACGTGGTCTTTCAGAGAGCAAGTGGACTATCTACTCTCCGGCAACGCTGGACAACTCGAGGCTGCGGACCTCGGAACGACGCTCACCGCGACCCCCGCTCCCGGCGCGGTCAATTGTTTTAGCGGTTTGCCTCAGACGCCGAAGGATATCTCTCGCCTCGTGGATGGGGGCACCGCCAACACCGAGAATTGCGTGATGTGGGACGACGATGTGCCGGTCACCTTGATACTCGATCTCAAGAAGCCATGCGGGCTAACGAAGGTCATTGTCAAAGCCTGGTTCGCCACTTCGTCATCGAAGGGGCGCATCTTCCAGTTGAGGCAGTTGCTCGGCGAGGTGAGTATCGACGGGTTCAAACAAGACGTCCGCAAAGTAATGGAGCTTAACGATACAAAGACCTACAACAGTTGGGGCGATCCTGTCCCGTACCACCGATTTGAGAACCTGAATTGTCGGGCAGCGCAACTGCGCCTGACCTTGACGCCGCGTAAGAGCACCGGCATCTACATCGCGGAGGTGGAGGTTTGGGGGAATCGGGCAGGCCTTGCCGAGGCGTTCGCGCTGAAGGGAAAGACCGGCATCCCCACCCACATCTTCCAGACCCTCGCCACTGCCGACCTGAATGGCGACGGGGTTTCGGAAATCGTCGCCGGATCTACTAACGGGAAGGTCTATGCGCTGGATGCACAAGGCAAGCAGCTCTGGACCTTCCTGACGAACGGGCCCGTTCATGCCGTCGCAACCGACGATCTCGACGGCGACGGCAAGGTGGAGGTGATCGCCGGTTCTGAAGATGCCCATGTCTACGCTCTCGATGCCGCGGGCAAGGAACGCTGGCGGTTCGAGGTTCCCTATTACAAACGGAAAGGAATTGCGCGGGTTGTCTTCACGACCGACCTCGAAGGCGACGGGAAGAAGGAAGTTATCGCCGGAGCAGACTCGTGGCGCTACTACGCTCTCGACTGCAACGGCAAAGAGAAGTGGCACGTCGAGAGCGTCCACGGTTCCACCGCGGGTTGCGCCGTCGACCTCGACGGAGACGGGAAGACTGAAGTCGTCTGCGGGACCGAGTATTACTGGTGGCCGTGCGCTGGCTCTGATGGAAAAGTGAAATGGAGCTACAGCACCCGCACCGGCCCGAAGTGCAACGCGGTCTGCGCCGCGGATGTGAACGGCGACGGGAAAAAGGAAGTCATCTTTGGTGGAGCAGACACCAACATCTCCGTGGTGAGCCACGACGGCAAACTGCTGTGGCAATACAACACCGGCGACGAAGTCACCCAGGTTCTCGCAGCCGACCTCGATGGAAATGGAAAGGCAGAGGTCATCGCCAGCTCTCTCAGTTTCAACGTCTATGCGCTGAAGGGCGACGGCACACGGCTGTGGAGATGCGACCTGGGGGACGGCGTGACGACGATTGCGCCCCTCGGGTCACGAATTGCGGCAGGGACAGAGGATGGAAGGGTGGTGATGCTGTCGGCAGAGGGAAACATCGTCGGTTCGTATGACACCGGCAGCAAAGTGGTGGCTCTATCGTCGATCCCTGAAAGCGACGCCCGGCGGAGTGTTGTCGTCTCAACAAAGGGCGGGGAGTTACTGATGCTGCATTGATGGCAGCGCCTACCTCCTCGAGGCTGCTGGCGCTTGCCCCCACGTGATTCCACGGGCTGGTGGGCTGATGTCGGCGGGGTGAGGGGGGGATTGGCAAACTCGGCCAGCCTTCGACCATGGCGGACAATGTCGTCCGGTCCGCTGAAGGGCAAAGATGGAGCGTTGCCACAGCTCTGTCCGAGGCATGGACAGAAAAAGGTGTTTGGCATATTGGCCGATGGGAATAATCGGTGTTGTCCCACAAATTCAATACGAGCGAGGTAACGAGAGATGATGCTGAAATCGGTTCCCATGCACATGCGAGGTCGGCATTGCGCCATGCGCCCGGGAAGAAGGGGGTTTACCCTTATTGAATTGCTGGTGGTGATTGCGATCATCGCCATCCTGGCGGCGATTCTGTTCCCCGTGTTCGCCCGGGCGCGGGAAAAGGCGCGGCAGGCATCCTATCTGTCCAACGTGAAGCAGTTGATGCTCGGGATTATGATGTACACCAATGACTACGACGAATGTCTGCCGCTGGACGGGACGCTGCCGCTCGTTGGCGGGTACCCGCAGGCTCCCTTCTGGGACGAAAGGATATTCCCTTATGTGAAGAGCCTCCAGGTATATGTGTGCCCATCGGCGACGGTGGGGTATTCCCGCACTTACCGGTACAACACGGTCCGCGGAGCGACTGGCGCCCATCTGTCTACCATCGCTTCGCCCGCTACTACCATCTTGATCGTCGATTCCAAGGCGGGAGCCTACAATAGCCTCAGTGGCTGGGGCGTGCGCGGCTGGTACGATATCGCGGAAACACACACTGGCGGCGCAAACTTTGGTCTGGCTGACGGTCACGCCAAGTGGATGAGGACCGAGAAAGATCTGTACGGCTCCTACCAGATTCCCGGATATGAGCTTTGATCAGCGAGCGTACGCGGCGCTGCTGGCTTTGGTTCATTTGATAGACCAACAATGGGGAGATCGTCAACCCACGCGTGACAGCTCCCCATTGCGTCTGTATACTATGGCAGGATTTCGGGGATGCGGAACAACGACGAGACATGGCAACAAGGCGACCACAATCCGGACTCCCTTCCATCGCTCCCGAAAGCGAGACCGTTGAATGGAAACGATCTCTCAGCGAGTCTCACGAGATTGTTGAGACGTGCGCGGCTTTTGCCTCGGGGAGCGGAGGCGCTGTGTATGTTGGTGTGAGCGATGACGGGCATGTGGCAGGCGTTCCGGTGGGCAAGGGCACGATCGAGGTCATCACAAACCGCATAGCCCGGAACACCAATCTCCGGTTGGTTCCATCCATCCAGAGCCGCGAGGCCGAGGGCAAGACAATTCTCCTCATCGAGGTCCCCGAAAACCCCCTCAAGCCCGTGTATGCTTTCGACCGTGCTTTGCGTCGGGCGGGGAAAACCAACCAGCGACTGGCGCCCGACGAAGCCGCTCGTCTTTACTATGAGAGCCGGGGAATGACATGGGACGAGTCGCCCTTTCCGAACATGGAACTCTCGGACGTTGATCCCACGCCCGTAGGTCGTTTCCTTTCGCTCGCGCGGCACGAGAGACAATGGAACATCGACCCGCGCATGCCGGTGAAGAAGGTCGTGGAGCAGTTGGAGCTGATCCGCTTCAATGCCCTCACCTACGCCGTCCCCGACGAAGTCGGCTGCCCTGATGACCAAAGTGAGTCGCAACGAGACCGAACAGGCGCCAGTTGTTCCCATTACTTCCCGCCAGTTGCGGACGCCGATTGCGCAAGTGGCCGGCGAGATGATCTGCACAAGGACACCACCATGTTTAGAACTCGTCCAGGAACTAATCTGCGTTTCCCACAGTGCACCCGCCGACATTCAACAGCGGAACAAGGTTGCGGGTGCGAAGTTGTTCTTTGACGAGTTCTTACAGGAAAGGAACACAAGCCAGTGAAACGAACCACAATTCTGATCTTCGCCCTTAGCCTCCTACCAAACGGCGATTTTCTCTTTGCCGAACCCCATGGCAGGCTGCTGTTGTCGGAGCCGTTCGAGTCCGTCGACATACGTAACGGCGCTGTGTTCACCCGGCCCGATACGCCGGTGGAAGGCGAGAAATCCGTCGCGGGGACGATCACGGGAACCAGCGAGGTCATCGATGGCAAGATGGGCAAAGCGCTGCGACTACGCGGGCTGTCCCAGGTTCGGTACCTGCAAGGCGCTCCCGTCGTGGACCTCGCCGGTGGGGAACTGTCTTTTCAGGTCGCGCTGAATTTCGACCCGGCAGACAAGAACGAACGGACACGCACAGTTTTGCGGAACCAGATGTTCGCAACTTTTATGGGGCCGGGGCACAGCAAGGTGAGTGTTTATTCATGTCTGGAGGACGTCTCGTTCTGCGTCCGGAATCAGGATGGCAACCTGCTCACTGTCAAGCGCGTGCCCTTCGTCTGGAAGCCGGGCGCGTGGCACCATCTCGCCCTTCGCTGGGGGAACGAGCTGCAACTTTGGTGCGACGGTGAGAAGAAGGAGACCGTTCCGTGGGAGGGTCTGTTTGGCGCGGTGCCGGTGAAAAGAGACGAGCTTTATCTGATTCTCGGCAGCCTCATTGGCTGGAGTACGGTGGAAAGCGAGTTCGCTCTCGATGACCTTATGATTCGCGGGCCTGCGCCTGGGCAGATCAGCACCCGCCCGCGAGCGTGCCTCCCTCTGCTCGACGACGCGCCAACAGTGGACGGAAAGCTGACCGATCCTTTCTGGCAGAAGGCCGCGAAGATCAGCGGTTTCACCAGCTTCGACAAGCGAGACATCGTCGCGGTGCAACCACGAATGCACGCAGCCTACACTGCAAAAGGGCTGTACTTTGGTCTGGAGGCGACTTTGTCGCAGAACCGTTCTCCCCGCGCCACGCTCACAGAGAGAGACGCCCCCATTTACGCAGGGCACGACAGTGTCGAAGTCTTCCTGCAGCCCGCATCGGCTCCAGACGGTTATTACCAGTTCATCGCCAGCGCGTCGGGAACGCAGTTCGACGCCAGAACGGTTGCAGACAAAGCGGACGTGGGAGGCTACAACCCTGAGTGGGAGGTGAAAACCGACGGCAAGCCCGGGCAGTGGACGGCGGAGGTGTTCGTTCCCTTCGGTTCACTCGGGGTCAGTCGGCCACCGAAGGCGGATGAGGTGTGGAAAGCCAACTTTTGTCTCGATGATGCCGCGGGATTTAGCAGCGCGGCCACCTGGGCATTCACCGGCGGGAACTACAATAATCCAGCTTACTTTGGCGAGTTGGTGTTCACTGGAAGAGAACGATCCCTGCGCCAGGAGAAGTTTGCCGGGTTTGAGCTGGGGGAACCGGCGGTCACAATGAAGTTGACCGGCGCTTTCCAGCCCATTGTCACCGTGAAGTCCGAAATCCTCGATTCCAAGGGCAACAGTATCTTCAAATACGAGCAACCGCTCCGCGACGCGAACTCGACCGAGATCCGTCCTCAACCACTCACAACCGGACAATACGTGATGACCGTCTCCGCTGCGGATGAGCAGGGCCAGTCTCTCTTCTACCAGAATTTGAGTTTCCAGACAGCGAAGGCCGTCAGCTTGTTCGTAGCGAATTACCCGTACGCCGGATACCTGCAACTGAAGGCGGACATACGCGGCATGAAGGAGCCAGTCGCCGAAGTTAGGTGCGGCATCAAGTCTTCTGAAGGCAAATTGGTTGGTAGCGTGGCGCTGAAGGACTTCGTGAACGGAGTGAGTTCGTCCCGATATGCCAATGACAAACTCCTTCCGGGTGACTATGAAGTGGAAGCGCGTGCGATGGCAGCGCCGGGAGCCGATGCAACGGAGGGAAAGGCGCTCGAGACTGCGAAACAGGCCCTGAGGATATTCCCCCAACCGACATGGTGGAAGAATGATCTCGGCGTCGACCATTCCGTGCCCCCGCCCTTTCAGCCAGTGAAGGAAACCGCGGACGCGTTGTCGGTGTGGGGTCGCGACTATGTCTTTGGCAAATCAATCTTTCCGCAACAGATCATCAGTCAGAAGGAATCTCTGCTGGCCGCGTCGCCAACGCTGAACCTGAAGGTGGCGGGGGTCGTGACCGACCTCACCAAGGCGGGCAGAAGCAAGGGAGTGTCCCAGCCGGATGCCGTCTCCTTGACCGGCAATCAGACGGTGGGCGATATCGCCGTCACGTGGCATTCGACAGTGGAATTCGACGGCTTCACTCGCTTTGACCTGACACTGACACCCTCGAAGCCAACGCAGGTCGATGAACTGGCGCTGTCACTTCCGCTGCAGAAGGAACTGGTGAAGTTTCTCCTCGCATCCACTGGAGCGAGCGCGTTGTTGAAGTCATGCGCGATGCCGCTGGCCATCTGACCGAGGGCGCGCAGGCGCTCCTGCTGAATAATCTCCTGCTGCGTCCTCCTCAGGTCCGCCATCGCCGCCTTCAGTTGTTGGTTACTGTCTCGCAGCGATTCCTCCGTCTGCTTGAGGTCGGTGATGTCATAGTTGATGCCGGTCATGCGTAGCGCTTTGCCGTCCGAATCCCGCACCACCTGCGCGTAAGCCTTGAGGTACCTGACCGTGCCGTCCGTCCACACGACGCGGAACTCGGTATCGAGTTCCTTCTCATCGCGCAGCGCCTGTTGCACTTCCTCGTCGCCCCGGACAGAGTCGTCGGGATGAACCCCTTTAACCCACGCCTCATAGACGCCGGAGAAGTCTTCTCTTTGGCTTCCATAGAGCTCAAACATCCGGTCATCCCAAACAAGCTTGTTCTTCTGCACCTCCCAGTCCCAAACGCCCAGTCCTGCCGCACAGACGGCCACGTCAAACCGTTCGACCATCCTGCCAAGGTTCTCTTCCATCTGCTTGCGCTCCGTCACATCCTGCTTGGCTGAGATGAAATGCGTAATGCCGCTCCCATTGGAGTGAAAGGGCGTGATGACGTTCTCTTCGGTATAGAGGCTGCCATCTTTGCGACGATTCACCATCTCTCCGCGCCAGACCTCTCCCGCAAGAATCTTTCCCCAAAGCCCTTGATAGAAGGTCTGGTCGTGTTCTCCCGACTTCAGGAAGCGTGGATTCTGTCCGACCGCTTCTTCCGCCGAGTAGCCAGTCATCGCGGTGAACGCGGGATTGACCCAGATGATCGTGCCTTCACGGTCGGTGATCATAAATCCGTTCACCGCCGCCTTCAGAGCCAAGGTTTGAAGGAGCAATTGCCCCTCGGCTTTCTTGCGCTCGGTGATGTCCTCCGTAGTTCCCTCGTAGTAGACCACCGAACCGCTTTCGTCCCGCACGGCGCGCGCATGTTCCGAAACCCAGATCGCCCGGCGGTCTTTGCGGTAGGCGCGGAACTGGAAGTCGCGCACCTCCGAATGAGCCTCCATGAGCCGACGGAACTCGACCCGATCTGCAGAATCAACGTAGAGTTGAGTTCCCAAGTCGGTCGATGTCCCCACCATCTCTTCCGGTGAGTCAAAACCCAACATCCGCGCCATGGCTGGATTGACAGAGAGGAAGCGTCCCTCGGGGGAAGATTGGAAGATGCCCTCCACTGCATTCTCGAAGATGGAGCGGTATTTCTCCCGAGATTCCCACAGCGCTTCGTCAGCTTGTCGCCGCTGTCGCCGTTCATCCGCCTCGGCCAATGCGCGGGTGACTGCGGGGACGAGGCGGGCGATGTGTGCCTTCGGCACGTAATCCGTTGCGCCGCCTGTCAGTGCTTGGATGATGAAGTCATCATCCGACACTCCCGCAACGACGATGAACGGAACCTCCGAGCACTTGTCTCGCGCGATCTTTAGAGCCTCGATGGCGTCGAACTCGGACAACCGGTGGTCGCACAGAATCAGATCGAGGTCGCCCTGCTCAAGGGCGGCCTTGAACCCCGCGCGTGTGTCCACCGGAACCACCTCACAGTCAATGCCTGACACGCGAAGCGTCGTCTCGGCAAGCATAACGTGGGCCTCTTCGTCCTCGAGGTGCAGAATGCGTATCGGTGATGTCATCTTTACTCACGTCCTTTGCGTTCAATCAACGCGTTACTATCAAGAGTCGCTTCACTTTTCGCGATCTTTCGCAAGGCCGGCAGCAAGTCGTTGCCCATGTTTGCTTTTGCGACGAAGTCGTGAGCGCCGGCTCGTAGCGCGGCGGCTCGATGATATCGGTCGTCGTGAAACGTCAGGGCAATGATTCTTGCTTCGGGCAACACGGATCGTAGTTGCGGAATCAGATCCAGCCCGTTCAGGTCCGGCATTTGCAGGTCAACGATGATGGCATCCGGTTGCAGATCACGCGCCAGTGGGAGAGCCTGAAGTCCACCCAAAGCTGCTCCTGCAACGCGGACCTCGGGCGACTCCTCCAGGAACCGTTCGGCGATCCTGAGAAACGCGCTGCTGTCGTCTACGAGCAAAACTGAAATACGGTGCGGCATGTGAACATCATCCTCCTTGAATAGTGGCTCTCTTGCCAGCCACACACATTATGCCCGCGGGGCGGGAAAGTGGAATCAGTAAAACTACGCGAAAACGGTTGCGGAGAATACGGAGGTGAGGCGTGAAACGGGAAGCGGGAAACGTGAGACGTGAAGCGTGAGAGGTTAAGGGAGGGGGACGTGGGTGAGGAGGGTGTTGAGGTCAGGGGAATCGGCGGAGGACTCGGGGTGAGGGTCTGTGGAGGAGACTTGGTACTCGGCGCGTCCTGCTCGCAGGAGGCGGCCGCGTTGCTGGGGAACCATGGCCAACAAGAGACGAATGATAGACGTCAGGAGGGCGAGGCGAGGCGCAGTGACTTCCTCTCCGAGAACGTGGCGCGCCTGATGGTACCAGTTTCTGCTTTCGCGTGCGGAACCCAACGCGTACTCGTAGAAACGAGCCCGATCCAAGCCCGTGCCACGAGAGTAACCTTCGGCAACATTAGAGCTGATCCCTCCCAGCGCACGGTAGAGTTGATCCGCCAACGCCATTGTGCGCTTGTCTCGCATCAACCGAGTAACATCATGCCACCCCAAATCCGCCGCGTACAACGCGAGCCGATACACTTCCACCCTCCAGAGCGAATCTCCCGTAATCTCCCCCGGCACAGACTTCAACCATTCCTCATATCTCATATCATCCACTTTCACGCTTCACGCTTCACGCCTCACGGCTCACGCTTCACTCCACAATCCCCCTCCTCATCGCATACCGGAGGAGGTCCGTCTGATTCTTCAGTTCCAGCTTCTGCATGACATGGGCGCGGTGGGTTTCGACGGTGCGGGGGCTGAGAGAGAGGCGGTCGGCGATGGCGGCGGCGGAGAGACCTTCGGCGGCGAGGTGGAGGATCTCCCGCTCGCGGTCGGTGAGGGAGTTGTAGGGGTCTTCTGTGGCGGCGGCTTTGGTGACGTAGGCTTCGATGAGGCGGTCGGAAAGAGGAGGGCTGAGGTAGCGCGTGCCGTCGGCGACGGCGCGCACGGCTTTGAGGAGATCGGCTGAGGCGGCATCTTTGAGGGCGTAGCCGGTGGCGCCGTTGCGCAGCGCTTCGACCACGTAGGCTTCGTTGGCGTGCATGGAGAGGATCAGAATCTTCGTGCGGGGAGAGCGTTCGCCAACCTGACGGGTGACTTCAAGACCGCTCAGCCCGGGCATCATCATGTCCACGATGAGCACGTTGGGCTTGTGGCGCTCGACCAGTTCGACCGCCTCGAGTCCGTCACCTGCCTCCGCCACCACACGCAGATCGCGCTCGGCTTCCAACAGGCGGCGCATTCCCTGGCGGACGACTTCGTGATCATCGGCGAGGAGGAGGGTAGTCATGGTGTGTATGCTCACCAGATTGTGGGAATGCCACACCCTTGAATCTTCGAGTCTCTTGTGACCAGTGATAGACCCAGGTGCAAGGCAGTGGCGGCAATAATGCGGTCTGGCATATCAGGGACGAGGTCTCTAGAGCATCG
>Ga0210020_1003141_pt1 | contig 12956 bp, 9 predicted proteins | sample CryGeymeta201514_FD_183980 | JGI IMG/M metagenome (GOLD analysis project Ga0210020, IMG submission 183980) | Groundwater microbial communities from Crystal Geyser aquifers in Utah, USA - Crystal Geyser metaG 2015-14 (SPAdes) (version 2) | ecosystem: Environmental > Aquatic > Deep subsurface >... | reverse complement strand
GAGTGGTATGGCAAGACGGTGGCGGAAAAGCTGGGCCTGCAAGTGGAGAGCCAGCGGCTGCAGGTATCGGCGCGCTGCCCGCACGACCCCGGCAGCCCCTGCCGCAGAAAGGAACAAAGCGCCTGAGATGTCGAAGCGGGACCGCCACGATTTCGAATTGGGATTTTTCGAGCAGGTGCGTCGGCGCATGCCGTCGGACGTGCGCGTGGTCTCGATTTTGGCTCATCTCTATACGCAGTCCGGGCGGATTGATGAAGGCTTGAAGATGGACCGTAAGCTGGTGCGCTTGCAACCGGACGATCCGACTACGCACTACAATCTCGCGTGCAGCCTGGCCCTGAAGGGGCGCAAGTCGGAGGCAGTCAAAGCCCTGCGGACAGCAATTACTTTGGGCTATCAGGATTTTGAATGGATGCGGCACGATCCCGATCTGGATGCACTGGAGGACTACCCGGGCTTTGAGCTGCTGCTGCGGGAAGTGCTGGGTTGACCCGGATGAAGACGGACACCCGCATTGTTGAAGTCATTGCGTTGTCGGGTTTTGATACGCCGCTGGCCTACGCCGTGCCGCCGACCTGTGCGGATCAGGTGGCGGTCGGTTCACTGGTGCGGATCCCCTTGCGCCGCCGCAGTGAACTGGGTGTGGTGCTGCGTTTCGGCACCGGTCAGGTGGTGCCACCGGGCAAGCTGAAAATGCTTTACGAAGTGGTGCAGCCTTATCCGGTGCTGCCACCGGATTTGATGCAACTCTACCACTGGGTGCGCGAGTATTACAACGCGACGCCGGAGGCCATGCTGGAGACGATGATGCCGGTGGCGATTCGCCGCGGAATGAAACCGAAGACGCGCCGCTACATTGTGGCAGCCAAAGCACCGACGGCTGCGGAGCTGCAAGCCCTGGAAAAGCGGGCTCCCAAGCAGGCCGAACTGTTGCGCTTCCTGCGCCAGCAGCTTAAGCCACTGCCGCGGGCCGACATCCTCAAACGCATGAATCTGAGTGCCTCGGCCTGCGAGGGTCTGGTGGCAAAAGGCTTTTTGCGTGAAACTGAAACTGAAGAAGAACGCGTCGCCTACGAAGATGAGTTCGGCGAGGTGGAGACGGTCGTGACGGAGATCCGGCATGAGTTGACCGCTGAGCAAGCCGCTGCGGTGGACTCCATCCGGGCGGCGATTTCCAAAGGCGATTTTGCCACCCGCTTGCTGCACGGGGTGACAGGTTCAGGCAAGACCGAAGTGTATCTCAAGGCCGTGGAGCAGGTCGTTGCCAGTGGCGGTGGGGTGATCTTTCTGGTGCCCGAAGTTGCGCTGGCCCCGCAGACAGTCGGGCGCGTGCGGGCCCGGCTGGAAGCCCGTGGCGTGCATACCGTTGTCTGGCACAGCCACCTCTCCGAGGGTGAGCGCTATGATGCCTGGAAAGCACTGGCCAGCGGGCAGGCCCATGTCGTGGTCGGCGCCCGCTCAGCGGTCTTTGCCCCGGTGCAAAACCTGAAGCTGTTGATCGTGGACGAAGAGCATGAGCCCTCGTATAAACAGGAGGACAGCCCCCGCTACCACGGTCGGGATGTGGCGGTTTACCGTGCTTTGATCAACCGGGCAGTGTGCGTGCTCGGCTCCGCCACGCCGTCGCTGGAGTCGCTCTACAATGTCGAGCGTGGCAAGTATGGGGTGGACCGTATCCTCAACCGGGTGGACGACCGCGAGCTGCCGAAAATTCATCTGGTCGATATGCGGCGTGAGGATTTGCAGGGCAAGGGTGCTTCGCCGATTTCGCGCATGCTGGCAGATAAGTTGATCGACCGCTTTGAAAAGAAGGAACAGAGTATCCTCTTCCTGAACCGGCGCGGATTTTCCACCAGTATCTTATGTCCGGACTGCGGTCATGTCGCCAGTTGCGAGCATTGCAGCATCCCGATGACCTTTCACCGCACGGATGGCAAGCTCCACTGCCACCTCTGCGGCGAGCAGCGGCCGGCACCGTTCAAGTGTCCGGAGTGCCGCTCGGAAAATATCCGCAAGCGCGGCCTCGGCACACAGAAAATCGAAGATGTGGTGCAGAAGATTTTACCGCGCGCCCGCATCGTGCGTATGGATGCCGACTCGATGTCGAAAAAGAACCTCTACCGGAAAATTCTAAATGATTTCCGCGTTGGGAAGATCGATTTACTGGTAGGCACGCAGATGATCGCCAAGGGACTGGACTTCCCGAACGTGACGCTGGTGGGGCTGGTCGATGCCGACCGTTCCCTGCATGTGGAGGACTTCCGCGCGGCTGAGCGCACATTCCAGTTGATCGTGCAGGTTTCCGGTCGCTCCGGCCGCGGCGACCGGGCCGGAGAGGTGGTCATTCAGACGCATACGCCGCATGCGCCGCCGATCCAATTTGCCCGCCAATCCGATTTCGAGGGCTTCCTGCTGGAGGAGCTGGAGCAACGCCGCGAATTCAACTACCCGCCATTTCGCCACCTGATCCGGCACCTCTTCCGCGGGCGCAATCCGGACAAGGTTAATTTCTTCATCGAGCAATGGCTCAAGCAACTGCAGGCGCAACTCGGCGGGCAAATCGAAATCCGCGGCCCCGCACCAGCGCCGATTGAAAAAATCCGCGATGAATACCGCTTTCAATTATGGTATTTCGCCCCCAGCGCGGCCAAGGTGATCGGCCCGATTCGTCAGCTGCGCCGGGAGTTCAAAATGGATAAAGACGTCATCGATCTCATTGACGTGGACCCGATGAATATGTCCTAGCCCGAATGGCACTTAGTTAAGGCAGAGTAGCAGCGGCATCCTGCCGCTCAGAGTATTGGATAAGCGGCTGGAAGCACGCTTCTACCATCGATTAAGCCGCTTAACTAAGTACCATTCGTCCTAGCCCTGAGTTCAGGCTTGTTCTAAAGCGGGAAGCTGCTTTGCTGAGCCGTTTCTCATGAAACGCACACACAACTGCTCGCAATTACGTAAATCGGACGTTGGTTCGACCGCCACCCTGAGTGGCTGGGTGGACTCGGTCCGCGACCACGGTGGAATTTTATTTGTCGATCTCCGCGACCGCGAGGGATTGACCCAGATCGTGCTGGATCCCAGTAACGCGGCGCTGGAGGCGCAATTCGGATCGATCAAGCCGGAGTCGGTGATATCCGTCTGCGGTGCAGTGGTGGCACGCATCGAGACGGCGGTGAATGCAAACCTCGCAACCGGCGAAATCGAACTGCAGGCGACCGATTTGAAGGTGCTGAATGTTTCCAGGACCCCCCCGTTTCCGATGGACGATTCGGCAGACAAGACCAGCGAGGACCTGCGGATGACCTACCGCTACCTCGACCTGCGCCGCAGCTCCAATCTGAAGTTGCTCAAGCTGCGCCACCGAACCACCCAGTCGATCCGCAACTTCATGGACGAGCAGGGCTTCCTCGACGTGGAGACCCCCATGCTCTTCAAAAGCACGCCGGAGGGTGCGCGTGAATTCCTGGTGCCCAGCCGCATGAACCCCGGCGCTTTTTACGCGCTGCCCCAGTCGCCCCAGCAATACAAGCAGATGCTGATGGTGGCCGGCGTCGAGCGTTACTATCAGCTGGCCCGCTGCTTCCGCGATGAGGATCTGCGCGCCGACCGGCAGCCGGAATTTACCCAGCTGGATATCGAACTTTCCTTTATTGACCGTGAGGACATGTATGCGCTGATCGAGGGTTTGATGCAGCGCGTCTGGCGGGATGTGCTCGGTGTGGATCTGGCAACTCCGTTCCTGCGCATGAGCTACTTTGATGCGATGAACCGTTTCGGAGTGGACAAACCGGACATGCGCTTTGGCATGGAGCTGCAGGACTGTGCTGAAATCTTTAAGCAATCCGGTTTCAAGGTTTTCCAAGGCGCACTCGAAGCGGGTGGGGCGGTCAAGGCTTTCAACGCCAAGGGTCTGGCCGATTTGACTCAGGGCGAACTGCGTGACTTGGAGGATGCCGCCAAATCACTCGGTGCCAAAGGGCTCGCCTTCATCAAGTGCGAAGGCGGCGAGTGGAAGTCGCCCATCCTGAAATTTTTCTCTGCAGCGGAAAAGACTGCCTTGCAGGCAAGGCTGCAGATTGAGGACGGCGATATTGTTTTCTTCGCCGCCAGCGATTGGGAACAGGCCTGCACCATTCTCGGGCGGGTGCGCCTCGACGCCGCCAAATTACTGGTTAAGCGTGAAAAACTCACGATGGATCCGGCCGACTACAAATTCCTGTGGGTGATCGAGTTTCCGCTGATGCTCTTTGATGAAGAGGCCGGTCGTTACGTTGCCTCGCACCATCCGTTTACGGCACCGGTGGAAGAGGATATCCCGCTGCTCGACAGTGATCCCAAGGCCGTGCGTGGTCAACACTACGACCTCGTGCTCAACGGGGTCGAACTGGGTGGTGGTTCCATTCGTATCCACCAGCCGGATGTGCAGAAGAAGGTCTTTGAGGAGGTGCTCAAGATTCCGGCCGATCTGGTGGAGAGCCGTTTTGGTTATATGCTGCGGGCCTTTGAGTATGGTGCGCCGCCGCATGGCGGGATTGCTTTCGGACTCGACCGGATGGTGACGATCCTGGGCGGTCGCAGCAGCATTCGTGACGTGATCGCATTCCCGAAAAATCAAAAGGGTCAGGAGATGATGACCAGCAGCCCGGGAGTTGCCACGGAAAAACAACTCCGCGACCTCCACATCAAGGCAGTGCTCCCGAAGAAAGAAGGCAACGCATAGCAGGGCTGACCTGGCATGATGCGCGAAAAAATTGCAGTCAAAATTTGCGGACTGACGCGTGAAGCCGATGTCGATCTGGCGCTGGAGCTGGGGGCGGATTTTTGCGGTTTTATCGTGTATCCGAAATCGCCGCGCGCGTTGTCACTGGCCCGGGCGACCGAGCTGGCCCGCCGGGTGCCGCCGGGCCAGCGGGTGCTGGTGGATGTCGAGACGGATGGCGGCGAACTGCAGCGCCGCCGCGATGCGGGCTTCGATATTTTTCAGATTCACGCCAGTCTGGAGCAGGGTTTGGATCCGCTGAAGAACTGGTCCGGGTTGATTGGGCCAGCCAGGCTCTGGATTGCGCCACGGCTCCAGCCGGGAGTGGCTTTTCCGCCGGCAGTGCTGGACTTCGCCGATACGGTGCTGCTCGATACCTACCACTCCGGGCAGATCGGGGGCACCGGTCAAGTCGGCGACTGGGCCGGTTTTGCGACACTCAAGCAACAGCACCCGCAAACACATTGGATACTAGCGGGAGGCCTCAATGCCGCTAACGTGCTGGATGCCATTACCGCAACAGGCACGCAACGGGTTGACATCAGCAGCGGCGTCGAGTCGGAACCGGGTGTGAAAAGTCCTGAAAAACTGCGCGAGCTGTTTGGGATTTTGCAGCAGTAATACCTTCTTCCAAAAAGTTTGGGCCTGATAAAAAGAGCTGGTTGGGAGGGCCCGGCTCCGTCCGGGCCGCGTTAAAAAAATCGATAACTACAATGCTTCCCGGTGCCGGACGACGGGCACGGGGCTCTGCGGAAAATCCGGATCGGAGCCGAACCACTCGGCGCGGGCTTGGCCATCTGCCACGGTGATGCCGAGGAAGCCGCCCTTGCCGCTGAAGAAGCGGTGGAACGCGGGCCTGTAGCCGGTATTGCCACCGTAGTCGTGCCGGTCATTGATGGGGCCGCAGCCCAGCTCGACCAGGCCCGTTGCCGGATCTTCCGAGCAATACTGCCAGTGGCGATCGCCGGTAATGACGTAAGTGTTTCCCAGCTGGCTGAGGAAATCGCGTAGCTCCTGTCCCTCATGGGCAAAGCCGGGGTTGGAGTGGTTGTCGTTTTTGCCCTTTTTGTCCGGTCCCACGATCGGGCCGGGGGTAATGACGAATTTGTAAGTCGCGTCCGACTCTTGCAGCGTGCGCATGAGCCAGGCTTTTTGTTCTTTGCCCAAAATGGTTTTCTCCGGGCCGTCCGGCATGGTGTTGGGTGAGCGGAAATCGCGGTTCTCGGTCATCCAGATCTGGACGTCCTTGCCCCAGCGGACGGTGCGGTAGGTTCTTTCCCGCATCGGGACCTGCTCGCGGAAGATTGCCAGGCCCTGCTCCCAGGTCAGGTCGCCGTAAGTCTGGCCCGGCCAGCAGTCGTTTTTTAAAGTGTCGTGGTCGTCCTTCATGAAGTAGGCAGTCACCTGCTGGTGGAAGCGGCGGTTGTGCCTGTAAGCAAACATCAGGTTCCACTTGGCACGGGCCTCGGCCAGGTTTTTGGCCAGCGGTGCCTTGTCGTAGTAAAGAATGTCTCCCGTGTGCACGAAGAAGTGGGGGTCAAAACCCAACATCTGATAATAGGTATGGTGGCCTTCCTGGCCGGAGTCGATACTGCGCACGGCCTGGCAGGTCGTTACGATGAAGCGGATGGTTTCGGACTGGTCGGCTGCGGGCGCCGTGCGGAAGCTGCCTTCCACCATCGCGCTGGGCGCGGGCGATTGCGGGGGACGGGCCCGGATCTTGTAATTGTATTTGGTATCCGGTTTGAGCCCGGTCAGCGGGAGCTGCACGGTGTAGTCGCGTTCCGGATCGACCACCTGCCAGCCGGTGCTGCGGATTTCTGGCGAATCCGTGCCGGCTTCCCGGTAGTGGATAGAGACCGAACCCTGCTGTCCGGGTAACAGGTCGGTGGGCATTCTTCCTTTATCCTGTTCTCCGCCAGCCAGCCCTTGCGTCAAAATCGGCAGACGGTCGAAATCCGGCGCAGGTTGTGCCGTCAACCGAAGCCAGACCACGGCACTGTCCTGGTTGACTTCACCGACCTTGACCCCATTGCCGAAATAGGGGCCTGTCGCCAAACAGAGGTTCGCGAGTAGAAGCAGGGGAATGATCTTATGCAGCATAGGCAATATTTTAGAAACCGCTTTGCCTGATGACAATCAAGTTTAGCATTTTCAACGAGCTTCTATCGTAGGTTGAGTGATCATTCGGCCGAGGCAAACTGGAGGCCGGGCTAGTTCCTCTACGCTGTTTTCTCGCTGGTCATTTCGAATTCGGTCTTTTTTATGACGTGGAACATTCTTTGCCCGACTGCCTCTATTTCCCGTAGTCGATAGAAAACTCCTTTCAGCAGATTGCCCATGTATCAAAAAACATTTTTTAGCATCCTCCTGGCGTTCGCCTGCGTCAACCTGGCCTGGGCCGGGCCGGAGCGGTCCGTCGTGCAGATCACCAACTACACGCAGCAGCCGGATTGGGTGGAGCCCTGGCGCTTTTCACCGGTCAGCGGTGGTTTGGGCAGCGGCTTCGTGATCGAGGGGCAGCGCATCATGACCAATGCCCACGTGGTCAGCTGGTCGCAGCAGTTGATTGTGTATCGCTATCAGGATCCCCAGCCCTATCGGGCCACTGTCGAATACATCGGGCACGACTGCGATCTGGCAGTGCTGCGGGTGTTGGATGCAGGCTTCTTTGAGGGCATCCCCCCGCTGGAGATCGGTGCCACTGGTGCGGTCCACCGTGACGACTTATGGCTACCCCGCCGGCGGCCGCGAAATTTCCTACACCAGCGGCGTCGTCTCGCGGATCGAGATCCAGCGTTATGTGCAAACCAATAAGAGCAATCTGCTGGCAGTGCAGACCGATGCGGCCATTAATCCCGGCAACAGCGGCGGGCCGGTGATTCAGGATGGCAAAGTGGTCGGTGTTTCCTTTCAGGGCAAACCCGGCCTGGAAAACGCCGGCTTCTTTATCCCGCCCAACATCATCCGGCACTTTCTGGAAGATCTTACCGACGGCATTTACGAGGGCTTTCCTGCTGCCGGCATCGGCATTGTCAAGCTGACGAATCCCGCCTTTCGCGCTGCGCTCGGCCTGGCTCAAAACAATATTGGGGCACGGATCGATTCGCTGTTTTATCCTTTCCCGGCCACGCATGAGTTGCTGCGGGAGAACGATGTGCTGCTCGAAGTTGCGGGTTATCCGGTGGGCAGTGACGGCAATGTGATTTACCGGGGGAACAGTGTGCATGCCGCACTTTTGTTTAGCCAGGTGCAGCACGGCGAGTCGATTGCGCTCAAAATCTGGCGTGACAATGCGGAGCTGGAGCTGGAGCTGCCGCTCTATGTCAACAGTGAGGACCGCACCATGGGGAATCAATACGAGCCGCCGCCCTTCATCATTGTGGGCGGCCTTGTCTTCACGGAGCTCAGCACCAACTATCTGGGCTCGCTGGGGCGCAACTGGCGCGATCAGGTCGGTGCGGATACGCTTTACGAGCTGGTTTACCGCAACCGGCTGGGTGACGAGGCTGCCCGCGCCAAGCCGGTCGTGCTCTCCACGATTTTGAAGCACGCCAGCAATATCGATTTTTCCGTCGATGCCCGCTCGATTCTGACCGAGCTGAATGGTCAGCCGATTTCAAGCATGGCAGATCTCAGTGCCGCAGTGGAGCATGCGGAGGGCGACTTTTACCGCTTCCGTTTCCTGTCCGGAGCCGTCGAAGCGCTCAACCGGTCGGAGGCACTGGCGGCGGAAGCGCAGCTGCTGCAGCAATATAATATCCCCTCCGTTCAACGACTTTAAACTGACTATGAAGCCACTTACCGCACTCATTCTTGGCTGTCTCGCCGCGCTGCCGCTGCGCGCGGAAACTGCCTACAATCCGGAAACCTCACTGGTCGAAATTGAAGTCACCAAAAAGGCCTACGATTATCGCACGCCCTGGATTATCCGCAACGAGCAGGTTCGTAAGAACGGCATTCTGATTGAGGACCAGCAGATCCTCACCACTGCTGACGGGTTTTCCGGACAATACTTGTGCCGGATTAAGCAGCGCGGTGAGAGCCGCCAATATACCGCCGAGCTGGTTTGGATCGATTATTACGCCAACATCGCGATCCTGAATGTGGCGGACTCGGAATTTTGGGAGGAGATGGTACCGGTTGCGCTGGCCACCAGTATTCCGCAGAGCGGTGAGCTCCAGATATACCGCTGGCGCAACGGGCGGATCGAACAACGTGCGGCTGAGATCATCCGCCTCCACAGTGGCAGCAGCAAAATGAGCTACGTGCAGCATCTGGTGCTGACTGTGTCCTCGACGATTCAATCCGCCGGCTGGGCTGAGGTGGTGTTTGACGGCGATCAACTGGTGGGTTTGACCGCCTCGGCCAGCAAGGACCGCTTGAATATCCTGCCGGCTGAATTCATTCAAAAGGTGATTGATGGTTACCGCAGCGAAGGCGATCCGGGGCTGGGTTATTTTGATTTTACATTTATGTCGGCCCGGAATCCTGCCTTGCCCGCTTCAAAGGGCTTGGATCAGCGTGACGTGGGGGTGGTGGTGACCGAGACCGGCACGCGGGGGCTGACGCAGCATGGCCTGCAGGTCGGCGATATCATTCTGGAAGTAGATGGATTTGCCATCGACAGTGAGGGGCAGTATCTCGATCCGGACTACGGACGGCTTGCCATGGGCAGCCTCGCCACGCGTGCGCATTTTGCCGGTGAGTCAATTCCCTTTACCGTCTGGCGTGATGGGGCAGTCCATAGGCTGGACTACACGCTGCCACGCGCTGACTTTGGCCAGGACTTTATCCCGGAGCAACGCTACGACCAGCCGCCGCAATACCGCATCGCCGGAGGCCTGGTTTTTCAGCCGCTCAATGGCCCGCTACTGGAGGCACTGGGTAAAAACAAGCCGCCGCTGCTGGACTACTACAGCCAGCAAAAAACTCTTGATGAGCGGACCGGACTGGTTGTTTTGAGCGGGGTGCTGCCCGACGACTACAACCTCGGCTATGAAGACCTGCGCTATCTGCTAGTGGATGAAATTAACGGTCACAAGATCAGCCATCTCGAAGATATTGAGGCGGCCCTCTCTGCGCCGCAGGGTGCTTACCATCGCATTCGCTTTATGCCAGAGGGGGGGCTGCGCCACATCGTGCTGGATGCGGCAGCCATGCCAGCCGCGACCCGGCGCATCCTGCAGCACTACCGGATCCCGCAGCAGAGCCAGTTGTAGCATGGGGCGCACGCGCTCACATCTGCTCCAGCGTGCGGATGCCGAGTAAGTCGAGGCCGGTCTTGAGGATGGTGCGGGTGCGGGCGCAGAGCAGGAGTCGGCGGGCCCGGACGTCGGCTTCGTCCACCAGCACACGGTCGGCATTGTTGAAGCTGCTGTAGGTGCTGGCGAGTTCGTAGAGGTAGGTGCACAGGAAGTGCGGACGCAGGTCGTTGAGCGTGAGCTCGAGTGCGTTCACCAGCCCCAGCAGCTTGCGCGCGAGAGCGAGTTCGGTCCCGGTCTCCAGCGGACTGGCTTCAGGCAGGGCTGAGTCAGGCTCCAGCCCGGCCTTGCGGAAGATACTGTTAATGCGGGCAACCGCGTAGAGCAGATAGGGCGCGGTATTGCCGTCGAAGCTGAGCATGCGCTCCCAGTCGAAAACGTAGTCCTGGGTGCGGTTGCTGGAGAGGTCGGCATATTTGACGGCACCGATCCCGACGGCCTCCGCGATATTGCGCCGCTCGTCCTCCGGCAGGGCGGGATTCTTGGTGGTGACGACGGCGAAGGCGCGCTCACGGGCCTCGTCCAGGATGTCCTGCAGGCGGATGGTCTTGCCGGACTTGGTTTTGAAGGGCTTTTTGTCCTCACCCAGAATAGTGCCCCACCAGACATGGCGCATCAGCGGCAGCGGGTAGCCTTTGGCCTGAAACCATTTTTCCGTGGTAAGGAAAAGCTGTTGAAAGTGGTCCTGCTGGCGGGCATCGGTCAGGTAGATGACTTCGTTTGCCTGAAACGCTTCGACGCGGTAGAGTATCGTGGCGAGATCGGTGGTGGCGTAGTTGGAGGCGCCGTCTTTTTTGCGGATGTTAAAGGGGTAGGGGCGCTCATTGTCGCGGGCGAATTTTTTGACTTCGTCATGCCAGACCACCAGTGCGCCCTCACTCTCCTCGGCCAGCCCGGTCTCGGTCAGCTCCCGGTAGATGCGGTCCACTTTATCGCGGTAGAAGGATTCGCCAAGCGTCATGTCCACGCGGACACCCATTTGCCGGAAGAGCTGTTCAAAGGCGTCTTTGGAGATATCCACGATTTGCTGCCACAGGGCAGTGTTTTCCGGATCGCCCTGCTGGAGCTTGACCAGTTCTTCCCGCGAGACATCACGCACCGCTGGTTGCGCCTGCTCCAGCGCGGTGCCGGCTTTGTAGAGTTGGTCCAGGCTGGCCAGTGCCTGCTCGCTCTCCAGCCGGGAAAGGTCGAGGCCATCCCGCTTGATTTGCATGATCAGGGTGCCGAAGTTGGTGCCCCAGTCGCCGATGTGATTGTCGCGCAGGGTATCGGCTCCGCAGAAGTCCAGCAAGCGGGCAATGGCTTCACCGATCACCATCGGTCGCAGGTGGCCGATGTGCGCTTGCTTGGCGGTATTGGCACTGGGGTAGTCAATCACCACCTTGTGGCCCTGCTTCAGCCCGCGTGCCCCGGACCGGAAATCCTCCGCCGTGGAGTATGTCTCCAGCCACTGCCAGAGAAAGGCGGGAGTCAGTTTGAAGTTGATAAAGCCGGGGCCCGCCAGCGAGAGTTCGATCAGTCCTGGGTCAAACTCACCGGAGGCCTGTAAGGCATCGATTAAGCGTTGCCCCAGCTGACGCGGGTTGGCCCCTTGCTGCTTGGCGTGGCCCAGCACGCCATTGGCCTGAAAGTCGCCAAACTTCGGGTCGGCCGGGCGAACGGCCGGGTCGAACTCGGAACCGAAGTCCTCCAGATCCGCCGCAATCCGGCGGATTAAATTGTGAATGTCGAGTGATGGGTTAAACCAGACCAGCATCCCGCAAAGCAAGAATCCACGCATACAAGGTCAAGCCCGAAGAATAAAGCTGACCCGCAATTGAAATTGCACGGGCCACGGGGTAAAGCCGGCCAGAATTCTTGACTTAGCGGATTTGCTGCGGTCAACTGGTTACGGTGGATACAAACGCATTAATAGCTAAAGCACCCCCGCTTCATCGTTGCGCTGTGCCGAGGAGGAAGAAACTGTTTTTATTTGCCGTGGCCACCAAGGAGCCCGCTTTTGCATACTGCTGGAGGGCGGCTTGTTGAAGCGCAAGCTGGTGGTGAATCCGCAATGGAAAATCTAGAAAAGCACTTCGACTGGGTCGCGGAAAACGATGCCGGACCGCGCAAATTCCAGCGTGGCTTTCGGGCGCAGACCCGTGAGTTTTTACGCTTCCATGTGCCGGAGGGCGTGCGGGTGCTGGAGTGGGGCTGTGGTCCGGGGGACTTGCTGGCGGCGCTCAACCCCGCGCGCGGGCTGGGGATTGATGTCAGCCCGAAAATGATCGCCCGCGCCCGTGCGGCCCACCCGGAGGAGCACCTGGAGTTTCGCGAGGGGGATCTGCACACCATGGTGGTAGAGGAAAAATTTGATGTGATCATTTTGGACTATCTGGTCGGCTATTTGCGCGATATCCACCAGTGTGTGGCCCAGCTCAAAGCGGCCTGCCACCCCCGCACCCGCATCTATGTGTTCTCCCTCAACCACGTCTGGAAGCCGCTGCTGGAGCTGGGTAAGCTGTGCGGCCTGGTGACCCGCCAGCCGCAGGATTGCAACTGGATCAATCGGAGTGATTTGTGCAACATTCTGGAACTCAATTCCTGTGAGGTCGTGGTGCAGTCCACCGAGCAGCTGTTGCCGCTGCGGCTGCCTTGGTTCAGTTCATTTTGCAATCGCTTCCTGGTGCGCTTGCCCGGCTTGCGTCATTTCGGGATGACGGAAGTGATGATTGCCCGCCCGGTCGCGAAGCCGGAACTCGCCGGCGAGATCTCCTGTTCGGTGGTGGTGCCGGCGCGCAACGAGTCGGGCAACATCCGGGCCGCGCTGGAGCGGATCCCGGTGCTGGGGCGGCAAACCGAGGTCATCTTTGTCGAGGGTAACAGTGCGGACGACACCTGGGAAGTGATCCAGCGCGAGGTGGCGGCTTACGACGGACCCCACCAGGTCAAAT
>Ga0210020_1003126_pt1 | contig 12995 bp, 10 predicted proteins | sample CryGeymeta201514_FD_183980 | JGI IMG/M metagenome (GOLD analysis project Ga0210020, IMG submission 183980) | Groundwater microbial communities from Crystal Geyser aquifers in Utah, USA - Crystal Geyser metaG 2015-14 (SPAdes) (version 2) | ecosystem: Environmental > Aquatic > Deep subsurface >... | reverse complement strand
AACCGTCGCCGCCGGTGCCCACAATGTCGACCAAATGGGTTTTGTCGGCCACCAGCACCTTGGTCGATACCTCGCGCATCACCTGCGCGGCGGCGGTGATCTCGCCAATGGTTTCTTTCTTGACACGCAGCCCGGTGATCAGCGCTGCGATCATCACCGCCGACCATTCCCCGTTCATGATCTGTCGCATGACCGACAGCATCTCATCATGGAAAATTTCGCGGTGCTCAATGGTGCGCAACAGCGCTTCCTGCGGCGTGATCTGGATCGTATGAGGCATGAATAACTCCTGGTTTTCGCAAAAAATTCAACGCGCCGGATTGTCCACCAAGGCCAGCCGCACGCCAAAACCGACAAACATGACACCAGCCAGGCGCTCCAGCCAGCGCATGCCACGCTGTAGCAACGCCAAACGCCGCGCCGCCCAGGCGCCCAGCAACGCGTAGCCCACGTTCACGGGGACCGAGTTGAGGTTGAACAACACCCCCAGCAAGACGAAGGTGAGCGCCTTGTTGGGCGCATCCGGCGCAATGAATTGCGGCACAAAAGCCAGAAAAAACAACGCCACCTTGGGGTTGAGCACGTTCGTCCAGAAGCCCTGAAAAAATATGCTTTTTTGGCTTCCAGCCCTTGATTTAAATGAGTAAGTAGCTTCTTTATCAATAGCTTTTTTGGGCGATTGCGAGAGCAGACGCAGCCCCATCACCAGCAGGTACAGGGCACCGGCCCACTTCAACAAGGTAAACGCGGTGCTGGACGCCGCCATCAATGCGCCAACCCCCGCCGCCGCGGCAAAGATATGCACAAACACCCCGCTGGTGATCCCCAGCGCCGCCACCACACCCGCGCGCGCGCCGCTGCGTAGCGCGTGGGTTACGATGAACAGCACATCCGGCCCGGGCGTGAGGTTGAGCAACCAGCCCGCCAGCACAAACAGGCCCAGATGGTCGACACCAGGCATCATCGCCGGCCTTCGAAAAACCCGCGAATGGCCTCCATCGCGCGATCGACGCCCGCCGCGTTCACGTCCAGGTGTGTGACAAGGCGCAAGCGGTACAAACCGGTGACCAGCACGCCGCGTTCTTTCAAATAAGGCAGCAGTTCCTGTGCCCGCGCCTTGGCACCGTCTTGCAGGTCAACAAACACCATGTTGGTCTGCGGCGGCTCCACCACCACCCCGGGCACATTCTGCAAACCGGCAGCCAGGCGGCCAGCCAGAGCGTGGTCGTCGGCCAGACGCGCTACGTGATGGTCAAGCGCATAACTGCCCGCTGCGGCCAGAATGCCGGCCTGGCGCATGCCGCCGCCGGCCATTTTGCGAATGCGTCGGGCACGCCCAATGAATTCAGCCGAGCCGCACAAGACCGAGCCCACCGGTGCGCCCAGACCTTTGCTCAAACACACCGACACGCTGTCAAAGCACCCGGCAATGCGGCGGGCTTGTTTGACAATTGTTTCCAATTCAATAGCGCGATGTGCTTGTAATACGGGGGCTACAGCCTGATTTATCATATTTTTTTCAGCCAGTTGCGTGGCCTGCACCACCGCCGCATTGAACAGCCGCGCACCGTCCAGATGCCGCGCCAGCCCGTGCTGTGCCGCCAGATCGGTGGCCTGCTGCACATAAGCAAACGGCAGCAGCTTGCCGCCAAAGGTGTTCTCCAGCGTCAGCAACCGGGTTTTGGCAAAGTGCACGTCATCCGGCTTGATGGCGGCTTCAATGTCGGCCAGCGCCAGCGTGCCGTCGGCCTGATGACTCAAAGGCTGCGGCTGCACGCTGCCCAGCACCGCCGCGCCGCCGCCTTCCCAGCGGTAGGTATGGGCAAATTGACCCACAAGGTACTCGTCACCGCGCTGGCAGTGCGCCAGGATCGCGCACAGGTTGCTCTGCGTGCCGGTGGGCACAAACAAGGCCGCCTCAAAGCCCAGCATGGCCGCCAACTGGTCTTGCAACGCATTCACGCTGAAGTCGTCACCAAACACGTCGTCGCCCACCGGCGCAGCGGCCATCACAGCACGCATGACCGGGGTGGGTTGGGTTACGGTGTCGCTGCGCAGATCAACTTTTGTTTGAATCATTTTGGCCTCTAGCCCTTATTTAAATTGTTTAATAAACTATATTTTTTATCACTACTGTCCGGTGAACGTGGTTTTGGTTTGACGCAAACCCAATAACCACGCGGGTTTGCGGTCGAAAAAGTTTGGTGCCGATTTGAATTTCATGATCGTTTTTACTGGTAGTGTCGTAGGGTCGACTTCAGTCGGCCATGGCGGGTTGAAACCCGCCCTACGCAGGGCACGCGTGTTTCGTGCTTTGGGGTGTCCTTGTTGAACATGAACATGAACATGAACGTTAACGTGAACGTTAACGTGAAACAACGCCCACAGCCGACAAGAATGGCGTGTCGTAGGGTCGACTTCAGTCGGCCATGGCGGGTTGAAACCCGCCCTACGCAGGGCACGCGTGTTTCATGCTTTGGGGTGTTCTTGTTGAACAAGCCCTTAGTCGGCAAAGCGAAGTCTCACAGCTTCGCCTCGTTAAGTAGTTTGATGAAATTGCGCTTGGGCTTAAAGGTGCTTCGCAGCTCTGCCACATACACCGCAAATTGCGGGGCTTCCCCCAGCTTGGTCATCAACTGCCCGACCTTGCGCAACCACACCACCGCGCTGGCGTAGGCATCATTATGAGTGAGCGCCACCATTTCGGGAATGGTCTGCCGGTACAACACGATGGCTTCGCGTGGTCGGGTGGGCTCCAGCGCCTGTGCCAAGCTCAAACGAAGGCCTTGAGCGCACTCCCCTTGGTGGATCGCATCCCAGGCAGCATCCAAGTCTTTCTCCCATAAAGCAATGGCAACGCAACGTGACACATCGGGGGCGGATGGTTTGGGATTGAAGCGACTGGTCTGGTTGGCTTGGCGGTGGATGTCTTGCTGCAGCCAGGCCAGCGCACGGTCTCGCTGCTGGGGCCAAAGATCAAGCTTGTTTGCCACACCGTGCAGCTTTTGGTAAGACTCAAGGCCGGGCTGCTCCTCAAACTGAATCCAGGTCAGTTGTAGCGCCTCGTGGTTGCGCTTGCCACTCAAATACGCCTCCGCCACAAAATCACGCAAGCGGTTGTCGGTGCGCTCAGGATAGGCTTGCAAGCCCCGCTCGGCCCACTGCAGCGCTTGTGCATGGCGTTTGTTCTCGGCCAAGATTTTTGCAATCGCCAAATAGTTGTAGGCGCTGGAGAGGTCTTGCGCTTTGATCGCCACCAGTTCATCCACATCACCACTGGCCTTGGCCAAGTCTTCCATCACGCGGGTCATTTTGTAACGGTGGAGGTCAAAACCGCCCTTGTCAGCTGCTGCCAGCAAGTCCCATTGGGCTTGCGCCAGAGCCCGATAGGCGTGCAACCCGGTTTTTCGCAGCACACTGCGGTAGGTTTCTGCGCTGAAACTGCACACGCCAAAGGGTAGTGTGGTTTCCAACCGAAACAATTCAGCCGCCAAGGCGGCTGGGTCTGGGCTTGCCAATTTGCAGGCTTTAAGGTGCAAATCACCCAAGCGGCACAGCACATCACCCACCTGTCCATCTGAGTCGTCTACATTCTCCAGAACCATCTCGGTTTGCTCGATGGCGTATTGGGCCAGCTCAACCAAGGCGGCCGCATGCTCCGATGTCAACAAGGTTTCAAGGGTGTCCACGGCGCGGTCTAACGGCTCGACAAAACGGTGCATGGCGCGCCAGTCGACAAAGCCGTCCACCGTGGTCACATCGTTGATCACCAGGCGCAGGTCATCTACCAAGCTGTCTTGAGCGTGCGCTGGGGTCGACTTGACCAACAAGGTCTGCGCCAGGCGCTCGTCGCGCTGCGCCGCTTCCAGCAACAGGGTCACCAGCGTCTGCGGTGTTTGCTGGCTGAGCCAGGCTTTGAATTGCTGCTGCTGGCTAACGGGCTTTTTGGGCATCTGAATACCTTGGATAAGCAAAAAAATAAATGACTTTTAGACCTCTAGGCCTTATGTAATAAGCGTCAACAGCTATATAAATCATAGCTAAAGAACCGCCGTGCATTCATCGCCCGCCACATTGCGCACCCGCAGGCGCTTGGGGGCGGTGGCGCACAGCAGCGTGCCGTCCCAAGGCGTGCTTTGCCGCACACCGTTTTGGCTGAGCCGGTTTTTCATGTCGATGCGCACCTCAACCGTGCTGTGCCACGGGCCGTCTGCGGCCTCGCAGTCCAGCGACAGCCATTCAAGGCATTCCAGCCCGTCCTGGCTCAAGCCCACCGGCAAGCTTGACGCAAGCGGCTGCCCGGCCTGGCTGGCCTGCTTGACCAGAGCGCTGGGCTGCAAAGCTTTTTTGCGCACCACTTCGGCCAGTTTGCGCGCCAGATAGTCGCTGTGGTAGCGCTGCACCACCACCCGAAAGCGGGGCTGATCGGTACCAGACGGCAGCAGCGCATCCGGGGGCAGCTCAGGGCCAGCCTGCGGGCTGATGGCCATCGGCTCAACATGAGCTTGCAGCTCATCGTCCAGCACCAGATTGGTCAGCAGTGGCTTGAGGTCGCGCAGTTCCACCGCAATGCCGGTGGGGTTGTGGTCATGGAGCCAGGCGGCGCAAGCCTGCGGGTCAGCCACGTCAATGGTGTAGACCACCACGTTTTCTACCGGATAGTCCCAATCGGCCAGTTTGGGCAGCTCTTCCATGGTGAGCTTGTGCAGCGCGGCTTCGTCAAACACGCGGCTGGCCGAGTCCAGCAAGTTGGGCAGCGCCACGGGCACTGCGCCGTGGCTGGCAAAAATGCCGGCCCAGTAGTCGGGCAGCGGCTGCGCCGACTGGGCGTGGGTCAGGCCGGGAATCAGCCCCTTGAGCTTGGCCATGGTTTGCGCCGGGTTGCGAAACAGTTGCACGCCGTCTTGCACGCGCAGCACGTCAAACGCCGCGCCAGCATCGGCCAGCCGGTCGCGCGCCGTCTGGATGCTGTTTTGCCCAATGTCGCTGTGCACAAACCGCCGCCCCAGCGTGTGCGCCACCTTGGCTGTGACACCGCTGCCACCGAAGAAATCCGCTACCAACATGCCAGGGTTGCTGGAGGTTTCAATGATGCGTTGAAGCAGGGCTTCGGGCTTTTGCGTGGCGTAGTCAACGCGCTCGGCGGCTTGCGCACCCACCTGAAAAATATCATCCCAAATCGATTGCAGCGGCACACCTTTCATTTCATCCGGATAGCGCTTGAACCGGGGCACACCACCGGCTTTGTTGGACCAGAGTATTTTCCCCATGGCATCCAATTCATCCAGTTTGGTCGTCGCAAACTTCCAGTGATTACCACGTGCAGCAGGATTGATGCCGCGCCACTCCATGCCACTTGAACCGTTGCGCAGCCCGGCTGCCATCAGATCGCTTGACGTAAATCTTCTTCCGTCTTCTTCTTTGGCACGGTACGCCGTGTCCACATACTCGGCGTCATATTCCGTGAAGGCTTCATTAAAAACAAAGTCATCAGATTTTGTGTAGTAATAAATCACATCATGAATGTGATTGAAGGTCGTTGAATCGGTTCGTGCAGAGGTCCGCTTCCAGACAATCTCGTTGCGAAAGTTTTCCTCACCAAACACCTCGTCAAGCAAAAGTCAGACCGGGCTGCATCAGGTGCTGGGCCACTTTGTGGGCGTTGGGGTTTTGAATGCGGTTGCTTTTGGCGGCCGTTTTGGCCGCGTCCAGCACCTCAAACTGCAGCAGCTGGCGCAGGCGCGAGGCGGCGGGCTCGGGCAACACCCAGGCGGGGTCAAAGTGCGCCATGCTGCGCAGGCTGGGCAAGATGCTGGACTTTTTGGCTGACGGAATGAGCACGCAAAAGTTTTGCGCAAAGCGGGCATCGCCCGGATGCAGTTCACCCAGGAAGAGGTTGAGGTACATGATGGCCGACATCAGCCAGGTTTTGCCAGAGCCCATGGGCAGGCTGAAAACGTAGTCGGTGTTTTGCCAGCCGTAAAACAGCGCGTGCGTGAGCGCCAGGTAGTCGGGCACATCCGGGTTTTCTTCCAGCCAGGTGGCTATTGGCGGCTGCTGGCTTTGGCACACCTGGTACCAGGTGTGGGCGGCTGGCTGCTGGGCAAATACTTCGCGGGCGAGCGCTGGCATGCGGCTGCGTGGGCCGTCGTAGCTGGCTGGCTTGGCAAACAGGCCTTGCACCCAAAGCTGGGACAAGGGCTGGTTGCGCCCCTGCAGCAGCAAATACAGGTAGGTTTGCAGCGCCGCAATTTGCACATCGCGCAGTTGGCCTTGCGCGCGCATGTAGGCCAGCAAGGGCGCAGCGGGGCAGTTGGGCTGGGTCAACCAGTGCTGAACTTGTGCGCTGATGAGGGGTTCGATCATTCTTTTTTTTATATGGTTTTTGAGGCTCTAGCCCTTATTAATTAAGCGTCAATAGCTATTTATTTAATAGCAATGAGCGTCATTGCTTGCATGATGGAATGTGGGCTGCGTCCACGCTTCAAACATCAGCGGCCTGGCGGGGCTTCAAGAAGTTGCCCAGCATGGCGTGGCCGTGCTCGGTGAGGATGCTTTCGGGGTGAAACTGCACGCCTTCGATGTCCAGGCTGGTGTGCTTGATGCCCATGATTTCACCGTCGTCGGTCCAGGCGGTGACCTTCAGGCAAGCGGGGCAGCTGGCGCGCTCAATGGAGAGCGAGTGGTAGCGGTTGACTGTGAACTGTTTGGGCAGCCCTTCAAACACCCCCTCTTGCGTGGTCGTCAGGACGCTGGTTTTGCCGTGCATCAGCTGCTGCGCCCGGATGATCTTGCCGCCAAACGCTGCGCCAATGGCCTGGTGCCCCAGGCACACACCCAAAATGGGCAGTTTGCCGGCAAAGTGCGTAATGGCCGCCACCGAGATACCCGCCTCTGCCGGGGAGCAAGGCCCCGGCGAGATCACCAGCCGATTCATCTGCCCGGATGCCAGCAGCGCGTCCATATCAGCCAGGGTGATTTCGTCATTGCGCGCCACGGTCACGTCAGCCCCCAGTTCGCCCAGATACTGGACGATGTTGTAGGTGAAGCTGTCGTAGTTGTCGATCATCAAGAGTTTCATAAGTCGTTCCTGCAAGTGCTTAAGGTGCGGCGTTGGGTGCAGCGCTTGTCACCGACTGCTCCATCGCATCCTGGTACACCACATACTGGTCACGCCCAGCGGCTTTGGCGGCGTACATGGCCACATCTGCGTGGCGAGATAGCGTGGACTCGTCCAGCCCATGCTCGGGGTAAAAAGCCAGGCCAGAACTGGATGAAATGTGCACACTCTGGCCGCTTGCCAGGTGGAACGGAGCGATCAATACGGCGTGGATTTTTTCCGCTACCTGGAGCGCATCGTTGGACTGGGAGATGCCATCGAGCAGCACCACAAACTCATCCCCACCGACACGCGCCACGGTGTCTGACTCGCGCACGCAGGTGCGCAGACGGTGCGCCACCGATTGCAGCAGCTGGTCACCCGCAGCGTGACCGTACCGGTCGTTGACGGGTTTGAATTTGTCCAGATCGACAAAAATCAGCGCCAAATGACCCAGATCACGCCGGGCGTGGGTTACGGCCTGCTGCAGCCGGTCGGCCAACAAACGGCGATTGGGCAGGTTGGTCAGCGGGTCAAAAAAGGCCAGCCGCTTGACCTCGTCCTCGGCAGCCTTGCGCAGCGTGATGTCGGTTTGGGTGGCTACGTAATGGGTGACCACGCCGGCATCGTCACACACGGCGGTGATGGACTGCCAGCAGGGAAATTCATCGCCGCTCTTGCGGGTGTTCCAGATTTCGCCCTGCCAGCGGTGGTGCTGCGTCAGGTCATTCCACATGGCGCGGTAAAAGTCGTCTTCGTGCCGACCCGACTTGAAGATACGCGGATTTTTGCCCAACACTTCACTGGCGTTGTAACCAAACAGGGCGGTGAAGGCCTGGTTGACCCGCAAAATTTCCACCTGCGCATTGGTCACCAGCATGCTTTCATGGGACTCGAACGCGGCTGCGGCCACACGCAAATCCGCCTCTTCCTGCTTGCGTCGGGTGACATCCTCGGTGGCACCAATCAAGCGCCTGGGCAAGCCTTGTTCATCCGAGTACAGCGCGGCGCGGTTGCGCATGTAGCGCAGCTGACCATCCGGGCGGCGGATTTGAAAGGTCATGGCAAACGGTTTGTCCTGTTGAATGGTTTCGCGCGTGGCATCACGCATGCGCTGCAAGTCTTGCGGGTTGAGCAGTTTGATCCAGTCGTCGTTGCGCGCATTGGCCTGCCTGGGGTTCAGACCAAACAGGGCAAACATGGCCTCATCCCACTGGTAATGCTTGCTCACCAGGTCAAACTCCCAGATGCCCACCCCGCTGGCCTCGGTGGCCAATTTGAGGCGCTTGGCGGTCATGATTTTCAGGGCTCGCTGGCGCTGAAAAATTGACAACATCAGCACACTGAGTACCACCAGCAACAGGTACATCACAGCCTGGTTAATCACTCTGGTTTTCCAGGACCCCAGCACCACCACGGGGTCACGGTTGAGCATAACTACCAACGGTTTGTCCATCAACAAGGCTTTGGGGGAGATGGTGTACAGCACATCAAACCTAGAGAAGGCCGCCAAGCCGCTTGCACCACCAAACTGGCTCATCGCCTGCTGGCTGTTCATGTGCTTGGCAAAAGGCGAGTCAGATGCAGACCAGTCGTGTCCCTGCAACTCGCCGATGGGTGGCTGACTGATAAAGGCCAGGCCGTCGCCATGCACCAGCGCCGCGCGCATGTCACCGCTGTAGCGCACCGAATTGAGCAAAATCTCAAAATCCACCGGATCAATGGCCGCCGACACCACGCCGGCAAACTGGCCTTGGTCGTCCAGCAGCAGACGTGTCAGGTTAATCAGGTAATTGTTCAGCACCGAGGTGTAGGGCGCGCTGACATACAAAAGCGATGCATCCATCGCTTTTAACGGCGCTTGGACGTAGCTGCGCTGGTAGCCGTTGACCCCCAACAGCTCGGGGCGGTTGGAGAAAATGATCACGCCTTTGGCATCGGTCACCAAAAAAGTTCGTACCGACGACATGGCCACGTCCATGTTTTCCAACATCTGCCGGGCTTGCCACGCTCCATCAGTCAGGCGCTGCCAGCGCGGCACCGCCTGACTGATGGAACGCAAACTGTGGTCAATGGCGGTGAGCTGGCGTGTCAGGTTGGCGTTCACTACCCGCGTCTGGGTTCCCAGACGGTCAAATTCCTGCGCCTGCAAAAACTCGCGTTCACGCAACAAACCCAGCCCCAACCATACCCCCACCGCCACCAGCGCGCCAGCCAGCAGCAACCACTGTCGCCATTGATGCAGGAAACGTTTCACTCCAGCCCTTCTTCTACCAGCTCCGCAGCACGCAGCAGCGCCCGTGCCTTGGCCTCGGTCTCGCGCCATTCCAGCTCGGGCACGCTGTCAGCCACCACACCGGCGGCCGCCTGCACGTACAGCATCTGGTTTTTGATGATGCCGGTACGTATTGCAATGGCCACGTCCATGTCGCCCGCGTAGCTCAGGTAACCGCAGGCACCGCCATACAGGCCGCGTTTGGTCGGCTCCAACTGGTCGATGAGTTCCATGGCGTGCACTTTGGGCGCACCGGTGAGCGTGCCCGCCGGAAAAGTGGCTTTGAGCACGTCCATGCTGGTCATGCCAGGCAGCAGCGTGCCTTCGACGTTGCTCACAATGTGCATCACATGGCTGTAGCGCTCCACACAGAACGCGTCGGTGACCTTGACGCTGCCAATTTCGGCAATACGGCCAATGTCGTTGCGCGCCAGGTCGATCAGCATCACGTGCTCGGCGCGTTCTTTGGGGTCGTTGATCAACTCCACTTCGGCCGCCTTGTCCAGCTCGGGTGTGGCACCACGCGGGCGCGTACCCGCCAGCGGGCGGATGGTGATCTTTTGCTCAACCTGGCCGTTGGTGGTGACTTGCTCCTGGCGCACCAAAATCTCGGGCGACGCGCCCACCACATGAAAATCAGCGCCGTCAGCCGTGGCTCCGCTGAAGTTGTAGTAGTACATGTACGGGCTGGGGTTGAGCGAGCGCAGCGCCCGGTAAAGGCTCAAAGGCGACTGGGTGTACGGTTTTTTGATGCGTTGGCCCACTTGCACCTGCATGAAGTCGCCCCCGGCAATCAATTCCTTGGCGCGCGCCACGGCGGCCAGGTAATCCATCTTGGCAAAGTCGCGCACCTCAGGCTGACCAACGCTGGCCTGCACTTTGGGGGCGTGTACTGGCAGGTCCAGTTGGCGCTTTAGATTTGCTAGTTTTTCAATAGCTCCTTGATAAGCGTTAGCAAGGGCTGGGTCGGCATAAACCATCAAGAAAAGTTTGCCTGACAGGTTGTCTATCACGGCCAGTTCTTCGCACTGCAACAACAAAATGTCGGGCGTGCCAAGTTCGTCAGATGGGCAAGTGGTCTGCAGTTTTTTCTCGATGTAGCGCACCGCGTCGTAACCAAAATAGCCCGCCAAACCACCACAAAAACGCGGCATACCAGGCTGCAGCGCCACCTTGAAGCGTTTTTGGTAGTCAGCAATGAAGTCCAGCGGATTGGCGTGGGAAGTTTCCACCACCTCGCCATCAGTCACCACCTCGGTGCGTGCCTGGTCACCAAACCCGCTAGAACGCAACAGTGTGCGTGCTGGCAAACCAATGAAGCTGTAGCGGCCAAACCGCTCACCACCCACCACCGATTCGAGTAAAAAACTGAACGGCGCGCTGTTGGCCAGTTTGAGGTAAAGCGACAGCGGCGTTTCCAGGTCGGCAAAGGCTTGCGCCACCACCGGTATGCGGTTGAAGCCTTGCGCTTTGAGTTGTTTGAATTCAAGTTCGGAAATCACAATCGTCTTTCAGTGAAGGACTGCACTTCAAGTGACCTTCCCGGCTCCGCCTGCGATGCAGGGCTGAGGGCGTTCAAAAGATTCGAATTCACCCACAGGAGGGACACTTCAGGGATTCAGCAGGTAGCACTCAGGCCACCGAGTTGTTATGCAAAAGCAAAGTTGTCAGAACCACGCTGCCGCAGCATGCGACCCGCGCCAGCGCCAGGGCCAAGCCCCCCGGTCGCCGCAACCTGTGATGTGAATCCGGTGAATGAACATGCAAAGAGTGTAGCAAAGGCTTGCACGGCTGCGCCCCCATCCCGAACGCCCGACCCCCATGAAAACCCTGTTGTACATGTTCTGCTGAGAGAAGAAAATATTAGTTCTTAAAAATCGCACGATCGTTCTTTTATAAAGGATTTCACATGATCTTCACTAAACTCTTCATCGCCGCCTTGTTTGCGGGTCTGCTAAGCCTAAATACACTGGCAGCCACACAAGAAATCAACGGGGTCAAAGTTGAAGACAGCGCCACGGTGGCCGGCAGCACCCTAAAACTCAACGGCGCAGGCACCCGCTACAAAGTGATCTTCAAGGTTTATGTAGCCGGCCTATATTTGACACAAAAGGCCGACACCCTGGAAAAAGTAGTGCAACAACCCGGCCCCAAACGCTTGCACGTGACCATGGTGCGTGCAATCAATCCTAACGAGCTGGGCAGGTTGCTGACCCGTGGCATTGAAGACAACATGGGCAAAGCTGCCATGTCCAAGTTGATTCCCGGCCTGATTCGCATGGGCGAAATATTTGCCGCTCAAAAGTCGCTGGTTAGCGGCGACACCTTCCAGATCGACTGGATCCCTGGCAAAGGCACGCAAATCATAGTCAAAGGTGTCGCGCAGGGCGAGCCCTTCAAAGAGCCTGAATTCTTTGCCGCGCTGATGTCCATCTGGCTGGGTCATTCACCGGCTGACTTCAAGCTGAAAGAAGCTTTGCTGGGCGGCAAATAACATCGTTTTGCGGCCACGCAACGGACGTGCGACACACTTTGTTATCGGTAATAGCCTGCCAATCCCGCCATGACCAGCCGCTGAAAAGTCAGGTTTTTGCACCAAAATAACTTCCTACCTTTCCATTGACTTTGACTGGGGTGTTTTTGTGAGCTTGAACAACATTGGCATCCGCATGCGCATCATGCTGGGCTTGGCAGTGATCCTGGTTTTAGCCGCACTCAGCGCGGCCAATTCACTTTATCAAAACATTTCGGTCAAATACGAGGCAGGGAAGTGGCTACCTCATGGGTTCCGGCGATTGAAAACCTTGGGCACATGAAAGGGTTTGTGTCTGAACACTACCTGGGTTTGAACGACCACATTTCAGGCGTTGGAGATGCCGACCCTGCAGTTTTCACGAAAAGGCTGCAGGAGTTGGACAGCCAACTGGCCAAAGCCACTGAAGTTTATGCGGCCACCTTGCTCACCCATACCACTGAGCGCGGCTTTAGGCGATGCAGAAAAGGCACTGTACGCCACCTACCAGAGCAAGCGTGATGCGTATTCAAAATCGCCAAAGAAGGTCTTGGCAATTTTGATGGAGCCGCCGGGGCAAGGGAAACGATTGAACTGGTACGACAAGACTTTGCTACCAAAGCACCAGCGGCTTTCCGCGAAGCCTATGCCGTCATGGAAGCCATTCTGCAATTCAACCTGGACGGCACAGCCAAGGCAGCCACCAAAGTCAAGGATCCGGTTTCTGCGGCTGAAATCACCCAACTGAAGAATCTAGCAGTCTGTTCCATTAAAACGCTTACATAAAATCGTGCCTTTCCAGCCTGGCGTTGTGGTTCGTCGTTGCCATAGCTACGGCTATGTCGCCTCCTCTGACCTAGCTAGTCTGGAAAATTCATCGAATTCATTTTGTAACCGTTTTGATGAAACGAACTACTAGGATCATTCAGGCACGAAGTGCCGCCTAAGGGATGCAGAAATTACAAATATCCCTTTTCCGGCGGCACTGACGGGCGCATTGCGTCGTTTCAATCCACTTGTTTAGCAGAGCTAAACGGCGCGTCTTGCGCCTAGCACTGCATCCCGTCAGCACTCGCCATAAACGGTACATTTGCAATTTCCGCATCCCT
>Ga0210020_1003100_pt1 | contig 13039 bp, 6 predicted proteins | sample CryGeymeta201514_FD_183980 | JGI IMG/M metagenome (GOLD analysis project Ga0210020, IMG submission 183980) | Groundwater microbial communities from Crystal Geyser aquifers in Utah, USA - Crystal Geyser metaG 2015-14 (SPAdes) (version 2) | ecosystem: Environmental > Aquatic > Deep subsurface >... | reverse complement strand
GAACGAAGTGAAGAATCTAGAGAACACTCACAGCCTGCTGTTGCCTGTCATTCTGAACGAAGTGAAGAATCTAGCGGGCACTCACGCACTTCTGTCACTTAAGTGCGTCTAAGCTTTGATATGCCTTCCTAAGAAGCGTTTACCAAGCGTGTATCATATCTATCAAGCATGTATCAAACAAATACCAACCGCCTATAAACCATCTGTCTCACTTTGGCTTATCTAAGCTTAGACCCTCCTGCATAAGAAAAAGGTTTCCGCACCCAAGATTCTTCAGTCGCTTCGCTCCTTCAGAATGACAATTGCCGCCGTTCACTATTTGCTAATCGCTATTTGCTCCTTCAGAATGACAACTACTCGACGTTTGCTAATCGCTATTTGCTCCTTCAGAATGACATCTAATCGCTGTTCACTGTTTGCTAATCGCTGTTCGCTCTTTCAGAATGACATCTAATTTACCTGATCGTTCATCTGTTCACCGATGAATGACGTCTAATTTACCTGATCATTTCGTCTATTCACCGATTCACCCACTTATCTGATTAGACAAGCTCTCGCAATACCACGGCCAGCTTATCGACGTCGTGGCAGGATGGGTTTTGCTCGTCGAGAACGTTGGCGAGGACCACGTTGAGACCGAGCGCCTGGATGTTTTCGGCTACCACGGAAACCGGGTACCGCCTGCTCTCTGCATAGCCGATGAGCTTGTCATCGGGGATCGGATGGTTGTTTATAATAACCACGTCAATCCAACCGGGCGATCCATGGTTGATGATTGCGCTGACATGATCGCACGCGGTAAATAAATCCGTTTCTCCCGGTTGCGTCATGACGTTGCACACGTATATCTTAATGGCCTTGGACTCCGCCATTGCCTGGCCGATTCCCGGAACGATCAGATTCGGCAGAATGCTTGTAAACACGCTGCCGGGGCCGATTACCACCTGGTCGGCTTCGAGAATCGCCTCAACGGCGGCCGGGTATGCCTCAACATCCGGCGGGTCTAGGTAGACTTCTTTCAACGGCCTGGTGGTCTGGGCTATTTTCACTTGCCCGGTGATGGGTTCGCCGCTAAACGTGGCCGCACTAAGGATCACATTGCCGGTCGTCGACGGCAGCACACGCCCCTTAACCGATAAAAGCTCGGAGGCCATGCGAACCCCCTCGTCAAAGCTCCCATAAAGGTCGGTAAGCGCGGCTATGATAAGATTGCCGAGGTTGTGCCCTGCGATACCGTCACCCTGCCGAAAACGGTAGGTAAAAAGGTCGGCCATCCCCTTATCCTCGGCCAGAGCTACCAGACAGTTTCGTATATCTCCCGGCGGAAGTATCCCGATATCCCTGCGCAGCCGCCCCGAGCTTCCCCCGTCATCGGCCACGCTCACGATGGCGGTCACCTTATCCGCGTACCGCCTCATGCTCCTCAGCGCTACCGGCAGCCCGGTACCCCCGCCTATTGCCACCGACTTTATACCAGACATATATGCCGCCTTTAATCCTTACCCGCCTTACCGATCTTACCGGTCTTACTGTCCTTATTGCCCTTTGTTTCCCATATCCGCCCCATGTCCCTATGCCGGGCCACGACGTTATAGCCTTTTTCTTGCAGAAACCCGGCCGTTTCATTTGCAATTGCAACCGAGCGATGCGTACCGCCCGTACAGCCTATGGCTACTGTAAAATGAGTCTTTCCCTCGGAAACGTAGCGCGGCAGAAGAAATGCCAGGAGTCCCTTAAATTTCCGCAAGAATGTTTTGCTCTCCGATCTGTTCAGGACGAATTCGCAAACGTTCTCGTTCGTCCCATCGAAGTGCTTCAGCGACTCGATATAGTGCGGATTCGGCAAGAATCGCACATCCATTACCAGGTCCGCATCAAGGGGCATGCCATACTTGTACCCGAACGACATCACGGTTATCATGATGCCCTTTTTTTGCTTATCTTTCTGTAGGATGGCGGTTCTGATCTGATCTTTTAGCTCAAATGGCGCGAGGTTGCTTGTGTCGATTACGAGGTCGGCCTCGCCGCGAAGCTGCTCCATTATGTGGCGCTCTTGCTGAATACCATCCGTTATCGCGCCTTCCTCGGAAAGCGGATGCCTGCGCCTTGTCTCTTTAAAGCGCTTTACCAGGGCCTCGTCCGAGGCCTCGAGGTAGAGTATCTGGTACTTTATCCCGAGAAGCTTTAGTTTTTGCAGCTCTTCAAAGAGCGTGTCGAAAAACTCGCGACCCCTCACATCGCACACTACAGCGACCTGCCGCACCTTGCTCCCCGGAAGAGTGCACAGTTCGGCCATTTTTGGGATCAGCGAAGGCGGCAGGTTATCGATACAGAAGAAGCCCATGTCTTCAAAACACTTGATAGCCTCTGATTTCCCCGCTCCCGATAAACCCGTGATAACCGCAAATTCAATATTCTGATTCAATTAACAACCGCCTCACTTATAACTATTGCACGACGTAAGCACGCGCTCACAGCCCCCGCTACGTGTCCGCTCGCCTCTGTTTTTTTTCAGCTCTTGTCTAATTTCTTATTCTACACGAAGGGGACGTTGTTTCCTGTGTAAACTTGTTGTGTTAGGACGCACAGGAAACAACGTCCCCTTAAACGTCCCCTTAAACCTTAAACCCTTAAATTATTTTACGGCAGTATTCCTTCAAGCGCCAGAAGGCGTTCTTTCCACCCGCGCTTGCCGCTCCATCCGCCTATACTGCCATCGCTCTTCAGTACCCTATGACACGGCACCACTATGGGGACAGGATTCTTTGCCATCGCATTCCCCACGGCCCGTGCCGCCTTAGGCCGTCCGCAGCATTGCGCTAATTCTTTGTATGTCAAAGTCTCACCGTATGATACAGACTTTAGAGTATCGTATATCTTGCACTCAAACTCTGTTGCTTGCCCGTAATCCAGCTGGTAGACGAATTGTACCTTCTCTCCATTAAAGTATCTACCTAGAGTTGAGGTTAATTCTAATCCTAATGTCTTATCGTGTTGTAGCCGGTCATATCGCCCGGCGATTTCTTCTTTTAGCAAGCGTTCGTTATCCTGGGGGAAAATGATGCCCGCAAGGCCTTTTTTGCTAAAGACCGCCGCCCCCATACCCCATTGGGTCGCATAAACGTTAAATCCCTTTAATTCTAAGCCTGCCATTTTAGTACTCCACTACAATCTACCCTGAAAATAACCAGTTACCCTAATAATCCTGATAACCGTTGAAATGGCGATAGACCCGTTCGGCGATAACGCTTGGCAAACCGGGAACGCTGTTTAGTGCCTCAAGGCTTGCATCCGCGATTTCGCCTGGGGAGCCGAAGTGCTTAAGTAAAAGCTTCTTCCGTCCCTCGCCCACCCCCGGGATCTTATCCAAGGTCGATTCGACCATTGCCTTACCGCGTAAGTTCCTATGGTACGCGATCGCAAAGCGGTGCGCCTCGTCCCGTATCCGCTGCATTAGCTTTAAAGCATCGCTGCCGCGATCAAGTCGTACCGGGTCGGAACAACCCTGTACAAAGATTTCCTCTTCGCGCTTTGCAAGCCCGACAACAGGGACGTCTTCGCATCCGACCTCTCTCATCGCTAAAAGAGCGGCTGAGAGCTGAGGTTTTCCTCCATCTACGATAACGAGATCCGGCTCGTCGGAAAACGATGGGTCGAACTTGGCATCCGCATGCGTGAACCTGCGGTGTATCACCTCGTGCATCATCGCGTAGTCGTTGATGCCGGCATCGTACCGTATCTTGAACTTCCTGTACTCATCCTTCGCCGGGCGACCCTGCTTGAAGACGACCATCGAGCCCACAGAGTTGCTGCCCTGGATGGTCGAGATATCGAAGCATTCTATACGTTCCGGAGGCCCGGATAAACCGAGCGCTTGGGCCAGAGACCCAAGAACCCGGCTCGAATTCTCTTTCTCCCATGAGTGCTTGATGACCGACATATTAAGTGCATGCTGGGCGTTTGCCGCTGCCATGTCGATCAGGTCGCGCTTATCGCCCCTCTGAGGGATTTTAAATGAAACGTCGGTTCCCCGCTGCCGGCTTAGTAGTTCCTCGATAATATGTGTATCCTCAAGCCTAAGCGGCACAAGCACCTGCGGCGGGACCGACGTGGAATTGATGTAGTTTTGCTTGATAAACGCGCTTAAGACATCTTCATCCGACTCTCCCCTATCCAGGATAAAGTTCTTGCTGCCGATAAGCTTGCCGTCACGCACGATCGACAGGTTGATGCATCCGAGCGAGCCGTCAAAGCTTAAACCCACCACATCGAAGTCTTCCCCCGTCTCGGAGACGATCTTCTGCTTTTGCAGAACGACGCGTGCGGCGTCCAGGCGATCGCGGATGCGGGCCGCCTGCTCGAACTTTAGACCCGCCGCCGCCCGGCTCATCTCGGCCTCAAGCTGGTCGATTACCGGCTCGGGGTGGCCCTCCAGGAAAAGCTCGATCTTTTCAATCATCGCACGGTAGTCCTCTTTTGAGACCGCCTCGATACACGGCCCCAGACAACGTTTTATATGCTGGTTGAGGCACGGTGAGCCGGTCGATTTGCCCGGCTTGCCGCGCTTACACGTCCTGAACAGGAATATCTTGCGCAGCGTATCAAACGTCTCGCGCACCGCCGCCACACTGGTGTACGGCCCGTAATACCCGGTGCCGCGCCGGTGATTTTCCCTGGTTATCAATATCCTTGGAAAGGCGTCCTGCCAGGTGATGGCAATATACGGGTAGCTCTTATCGTCCCGGTAGGATACGTTAAACGCCGGGCGGTACTTCTTGATGAGGTTGCACTCGAGCACCAGCGCCTCGAGTTCGCTGCCGGTTACGTAAAACTCAAAATCGGCGATTCGCTCGACAAGCGCCCTGGTCTTTGGCGCGTGGTTACCGCTTTGGAAGTAGGAGCGCATCCTGTTGCGCAAGGATTTGGCCTTGCCGACATAGATAACCCTGCCCTCGGCATCCCGGTAAATATAGACACCGGGGTCGGCGGGCACGCTTTTTAGTTGTTCGATTAGTCGTGACTTAGTGTTCATAAATGAGTGTTCATAAATGCGGTTTTGTCTTGTTTTAAAGGTATAACTCCTCAAAGCGTATGTCAATCTTGAGACCGGGAACTATTATGTTCTCGCTCCACTCCAGAGCGTGCAAGCAAAAGGTATCCGGGTAAACCGTTACAGCGGTAATAATTGAATTGTAAGTCATTGCCAATTGAGCATGCTGATGATAGTATAAAGTCATAACTATTACACATTATTAACAACAAATGAGACCGCCTTTTTTGCGGACAACAGCACGGGATGCACACATAGCTCAAACCAACTCTGCCCCCAGCAGAGTTTTTTTATTGGTTGGAAGAGCCGGGGCTTTAAAGGAGGACGTATGAGGGTATTTCAGATAAAAAAACCGGGCAAACACACCACCTTCGCGCTTGGGATAGTACTGGTGGGTCTGCTGGTTTCGGTAGTTTTTGTACAGGCGGCGCTTGCGGCAAACTGGCAGTGACAAATTGTAGAGAGTACAACAGGCGACGTGGGCCAGTACACGTCAATCGCCCTTGATTCCTCGGGACAGCCACAAATCAGCTATTATGATGCGACGAACCATAAACTTAGATATGCATACAAGAATGGTACCAGCTGGGTAAGTAAATCCGTCGAGCCGGGCTCCGGTAACGACATCGGCAAACACTCCTCACTGGCGTTGGGTCCTTCCGATAAGCCCTGCATCAGCTATTATGACGATACTGATGACAACCTCAGATATGCATATAAAGACGCTACGGGGTGGCATGCGGAAATCGTAGACGCCGATAACGACGTGGGCCAATACTCGTCGCTGGCAATCGACGCCTCCGGGAAACCGCATATCAGCTATTATGACGCCACAAATCACAACCTCAGATATGCATATAAGGATGGCGGCGGTTGGCATAGCGGGTCGGTAGAGCCGACGGACAGCACGGATAATGTGGGGATGTACTCGTCTTTGGCACTTGATTCCGCAGGAAACCCGCGTATCAGCTACTACGATGCGACGAATCGCAACCTCAAGTATGCATATAAGGATGGCAGCGGTTGGCACTGGGACACAGTAGATAACACTGGCGACCAGGGTTTATATACCTCCATCGCCATCGACAAAAACAACAACCCCCACATCAGTTACTATGACATCACCAAAGGTCACCTTAAATATGCGTATAAATCGGGCGCAAGCTGGCAGATAACGGATGTCCCGGATAGTAGCAGCAGTAACACCGGGCTTTACACATCCATTGCGGTCGACAGCAATAATAATCCGCATATCAGCTACTACGATGCAAATAACAAAGTGCTTAAGTACGCTTACAGGGATACCAATAACATCTGGCTTATGGAGAGTGCCGATACCGTCGATAAAGGCCAGTACTCATCCATTGCTGTCGATACTAACGGATGCGCGCACATCAGCTATTATGATGCCGCCAGCAGCGATCTCAAGTACGCATATAAAGACGCCCCTCTCGTTGCCTCTACCGATCCGGCCAACAACGCCACCGCTATTGGGCTAAATAGGACGATCACCGTAACCTTTAACGAAAACCTGCAACCCGGCACAATATTAACCGGGATTACGCTTAAGGATAACAAGAACAACATCTTGACCACGGTAAACAACGCCAGTGATAAGACCCTTACCATCGACCCTGTCAACGACTTTAACTACAACACAAGTTATACGGTCACAATTGAGGCGGGTTCGGTTAAAGACGCCTCAGGCAATAATTCGCTGGCCGCCAAATACACCTTTGGGTTTACGGCGCAGCCGGATGTGCCGCCCATGATAACCGGCACCGACCCGTCCAACGGCGCTGCCGGTATCCCAATAGATAAGACCATAAATGTTTACTTCAGCGAGGACATCCAGGCGGGTTCCAACTTTAGCGGGATAACGCTTAAGGATGCAACCGGCACGGCAATACCCGCATCGGTCACTATAGTGAACGGAATCGTTGATGGTACATATAAAAATATCCTGGTTATTAACCCGACAAGCAACCTGGGATATGGGACAAAATATAAGGTAAACATTCCGGCAGGCCCGACGGGCGCCATTAAGGATATGACGAACAATCCGCTCGTAAACGCCTATACGTTTGATTTTACTACAAACGGGAACGCTCCGCCGATTATCCAAAGCACCGATCCGGCCGGTAGTGCGTCGGGTGTTCCGGTGAATAAGACTATTACTATTACGTTTAACGAGGCCATTCAGTCCGGCAGCGCTTACTCGAGCATCTCGCTAAAGAACGGCGCCACTTCCATAGGCACGGCCATCAGTGTTAGCGGAGCTACACTTAGTATTAAGCCTTCCACCAACTTAGGGTTTGGCACGAGCTACACGGTCTCGATTCCGGCAAGCGCAGTTAAAGATAGCGAGGGCAACTCCCTTGCGACCGCCTACTCGTTCAGTTTCACAACGCAGGTATCGGGCACGGCGAAAGCGCCGGCCAATCTTAAAGCCAGCGGCTCGGCTTCAGCGATTACCCTCACGTGGGACGCAGCCGATGGGGCCGTATCATATGTCATCTACCGGCAACAAGGTACAAGTGGCTACGGGCGCCTCAATACCGGTTACCTCACCGGTACCACTTATGTTGACGCGACCGCTATAACAGGCGTGGTCTATGCCTATTACGTGGTCGCGGTAGGCTCTGATGCATTAGAGAGCGCCGGTTCAAACGTAGTGAGGTCCTCGTTAGGTGTTGTTGCGGGCATGGTCATCTACAACGACGTGCCGGCGGACGCCTGGTTCAGGACATATGTCGAGACCCTGGCAAACAAGAAAGCGATCACCGGATATCCCGACGGGGCATTCAGGCCAAACGTGGCCATCACGAGAGCCGAGTTTACTAAGGTGCTGTGCCTTGCGATGGGCTGGCAACTGGATAGCCCGACAAAACAGGCTTTCAACGATGTGGCGCGCGGAAGCTGGCAGTACCAGTACGTGGCGACGGCGATAAAGCACGGAACTATCGGCGGCTACAATGACGGCACCTTCAGGCCGAACGATTATATCACCAGGGCGGAGATTTCAAAGATCATGGTGCTTACCCTGGATCTGCCTGTTGTTGAAGCCAGCAGTACCAAGTTCTGGGATACCCGGTATTCCTGGGCGAAGAACTATATCGAAGCCTGCGTAAAAGCAAACCTTATCAGCGGATACCGTGGCGGCTCCTTCAAACCGGGCACCATCGCCACCAGGGCCGAAGCATGCAAAATGATTGTCTCGATGTTGGATTATAAGAAATAAAGGCTAAATTTTCTTGAGGGGGATGCAATGTCTAAAAATGCGAAATCACCGGGGCGAAGATCGGTCGCCCTAGGTCTTAAGATGATTATAGCCGGATTGGCGCTAATCGCTTTGTTTTCTCAGATCGCTCTCGCGGGCACCTGGCAAACACAGATACTGGAGAGCGCCACGGGAGATGTGGGCCAATACAGTTCAATCGCGCTCGACTCATCCGGCGAGCCAAGCATCGCATACTACGACTCCTCCGAGACCGCGCTTAAATACAAATATAAGGGCTCGGATGGCTGGCATCCTAAAAGTACTGAGGCTACTGCGACCATTGATAACGCCGGTGATGTAGGGCAATACGCATCCCTTGCCATCGACACGTCGGATACCCCCCATGTTAGTTACTACGATGCCGGTGCCACCGGTCTGAAATATGCCGTCAGGGACATTGCCGGTAACTGGTATCCGGAATCCGTGGATAGCACCGATTCGGTCGGCATGTATACGTCGATAGCTGTTGACGCATTAAAATACCCCCATATCAGCTATTACGACGCAACCAACGAGGATTTAAAATACGCATATAAGGATAGCGACGGGTGGCACATAGAAACCGTGGATGGCACCGACAGCGTCGGCCAGTACTCGGCGATCGCGGTAGATTCCTCGACCGACACCCCCATCATCCATATCAGTTACTACGATGCAACCAACCAGAATCTAAAATATGCTTACAAGGATAGCAAGGGATGGCACATAGAACCCGTCGATAATACCGGTGATGTCGGCAAGCATACCTCGATTACTCTGGATGGGGCCGGTAAAGCGCACGTGAGCTACTACGATGCAGCCAACGGCGATCTGAGGTACGCCTACCGGAACCCGATCGGCTTTTGGCAGCGTGAAACCGTGGATACGAGCACCGCTAACGTCGGCGAGTATTCTTCGATAACCTGCGATATGTCGGAAATGCCTCATATCGGCTACTACGATACGGCAAACGGTAATCTAAAATATGCTTACAAAGATGCCATGGGGTGGCACATAGAGAAAGTCGACGGCGACTCCAGCAACGTCGGCGAGTACACATCCATCGCGAGAGACGCGTCAAACAACATCCACATAAGCTACTACGACGTCACAAACGGCGACCTGGGGTACGCCTACAAGGATAACAAGCAACCGACAATCGGCGGCAGCTCACCGGAAAATGGTGATACGGATACTCCGGTCGGCCAGGACATCAAGATATTTTTCAGCGAGCCAATAAAGAAAAGCATCCACTTTGATGACATTCGGGTAACCAACCTGTCGGGTGCAAACCCAACCATAACCAAGACGATCAAGGACAACGTCATCACGATTAAAGTGGCGGATAGACTAAACTATAACAGCAACTACAGGGTCGACATGCCGGCGGATGCCGTTACGGATATCTCGGACAACAATCTTGAATCCGCCGCAGCCTACAGCTTTAGCTTTAAGACCGAGATTCCTACAGATACAGTGCCGCCTACCACTTTACTAAGTATTAGCGGAACCATGGGAACAAATGACTGGTACAAGTCGAGCAGGCCTTCGGTAACACTATCAGTAAATGAGCCTGCAATCATACACTATTACTGGGATGACGGCGGAGGGGCAACTGCAACCGCCCCTCTTACGATTACGGCTCCGGAAGGTATCCATACCCTCTATTACTATTCGATCGATACATCTGATAACCTTGAGACGCCTACGCATAGCAAGGAAATCAAGGTAGATAGCATCGCACCGAGAACCAAGATCACAGCCGATCCGGGATCTCCCAATGGGACTGATGGCTGGTACGTAACCGCGCCGGCTATTACCTTGAGCGCGACCGAGCCGGCCACTTTCCATTACCGGTGGGATAGCAGACCAGAGACAACCACTGCCGGTCCGGTAAAGCTGCCTGAAGATAAGGGCGCCCTCGTCGAAGGGTCCCATAATCTCTACTATTGGACGATTGATGAGGCGGGAAATACCGAGGGGTCAGAAGCTAGCCCGTTGACACAGATATTCAGGTGGGATGTTACCGCCCCCGCCACGACACTCAAAGTGAATCCCTCATCACCGGATGGAACCGGAGGCTGGTATAAAGCTGCGGCCCCCACAATCTCTTTTATAGTCGATGAGAAGCAAAGTACACCTGCAATCGTCCACTATAAGTGGGATGATTTGGAGGAGACGTCCGTCAGCGGTGACCATGAGGCCGATATAAGCTTAACCGTGCCTGAGGGCATCCATGCAATCACCTACTACTCATCCGATTATGCGGGAAATACCGAGGTAACGCGCACCAGCACATTTAAAGTCGACGCGGTGCCGCCCACCATCCCAATAATTACGGCCGTTTCTACCTTAAGCGCGACGGGTGTGAGCAAGGTTGCGGTAAGCGGAACGTCCGATACGTCGACCATCGTGTTAGTAAAAGCAACCGATGACACCACCGAGGTCACGACCTCTGCTGTGTCGACCGGCACATTTAACGCCGAACTCAACCTTACTAAATTAAAAGACGGGCAGATAAAGATAAGCGCTCAAGCAATCGATGAGGCCGGAAACACCAGCGCATTCTGCAACGCGGTTACTAAAACAAAAGATACCATCCCGCCGACCAGCCTCGCTGCCATCAGCCAGATTGCCCCGGACGGCGAAAACGGCTGGTTTAAGAGCATTCCAACAATTATCCTGACGAGGGACGAGCCGGGGGTCACCTTTTATTCCTGGACGTCGAGCAGCGGTCCCTGGGCGACATACTCGGCGATGCTCAGCGTACCCGAGACCTCATCCGGCACACTATACTACTACTCGATAGATGCGGTAGGAAACGCCGAGGAGGCAACACACACTTTCGAGTTAAAGGTGGACGCCACCGCACCCGGCTGCTCGATCGTAGCGCCGATCAACGGCGCCACACTCGCGGGGGACCCGTCGTTCACGGCAAGTGCATCCGATACGTTAAGCGATGTTTCCGAGGTGTTGTTCTATATTGACGGCAGTTGTGTAGCAACATCCACGGCCCACCCATACGGTCTTATGCTCGACACCACGCGCTACTCGAATTTCGGTCATACGCTAAAAGCCGGGGCATACGATAACGCCGGAAATTACACAGAGAGCCACATCAACGTGAGCATAGCAAATACAACCGCCCCTCCGGCCCCTACCGGTGACGGGACGCATACGACCGTCAGCCCCGGCCTCGGCGCTACATTGACATTCAACACGGTAACTACCAAAGGTATTACAAGTATCAACGCCACAAGCACTGCCCCGCCCATCCCTTCCGGGTTCCAGCTTGTTGGAAGTTTCTATGAGGTAACTACAACAGCGCAGTTCACGGGAGATATACTTGTAACCTTCCCCTATGACCCGAGTATCTCGGCCGCCGAGGAAGCAAACCTTGAGCTGCGCCACTGGCAAGCCGATGCATGGGCCGATGTTACTTATTCAAAAGATATCGTCGCCAAAACGATAACGGGGCGCGTTAGCTCGCTTTCTCCGTTTGCAGTAATCAAGCAACCCGTCGTACCTACCCCGCCATCGGGGGTAAGCCCGAGTTCGGGCGGAGGCTCGAGCCCGCAAGATCAAGCGCCGGCTACGCCGCAGGGCTTAAAGCTCGTATCCAACTTAGGGTTGATCCAACTTGCCTGGGATGCGAATAAAGAGGCGGATCTGGCGGGATATAAAGTCTATCGGATAATGGGCAGCGGCGGGCCCGATAAGCCGAGCAAGGTTGCCCCGCTCGCCAACGTGAGCGTGACCCAATACAACGACACCACCGCCAACAAAGGAATTGTTTATACCTATTACGTAACTGCGGTCGATAAAGCGGGAAACGAGAGCGCCCCGGCCAGCCTTGAGACCGCGCTGGCCGAGGTTGCCGCGGAGGTCACCTTCTACGATGTGCCGCCAAACGCCTGGTACGAGGAGAATGTTTCCAAGCTTGTAACGGGTAAGGTCCTGGGAGGATATCCCGACGGAACGTTTAAGCCCGGCAGAAGCATAACCAGGGCAGAGATCGCCTCGATCCTGACAAAAACGCTGAAACTGTCCGGCGGCTCAAGCTCGCTTATCGATATCAATGGGTCCTGGGCAAAAGGCTACATCAACTCATGTGTAAAAGCCGGCCTCATCTCCGGATACCCCAACCGCACATTCAAGCCCAACGGCGCCGCGACAAGGGCCGAAGCCGCTAAAATGGTCGCGGGATTAGTAAAATAGCAGAATATTCACTGTCATTCTTAAGCGTTGTGAAGAATCCAGACCAACAACTGCCATTCTTAAGCGTTGTGAAGAATCTAGCGCTGCTATAGGTGCCACAACAAAAAGACTGCTAAATTCACTGTCATTCTGAGCGAAGCGAAGAATCTAGCGCTGCTATAGGTGCCACAATAAAAAGACTGCTAAATTCACTGTCATTCTGAAGGAGCAAAGCGACTGAAGAATCTCGGGTGCAGTTGGTTTGTTTGAAGTGTGAGGGTCTAGGCTTAGATAAACTGCGTGAGATGGATGGTTGATAATGCTTGGTAAATGCAGTATAGGTACTTCTTAGCAAGGTGAATTAAAGCTTAGACGAACTCAGTGACAGAAGTCTGTGAGTGCTCTCTAGATTCTTCACTTCGTTCAGAATGACAGTTGCTGGTCTGGATTCTTCACAACGCTTCAGAATGACAGTTGCTGGTCTGGATTCTTCACAACGCTTAAGAATGGCAGTTGTTGGTCTGGATTCTTCA
>Ga0210020_1003093_pt1 | contig 13059 bp, 11 predicted proteins | sample CryGeymeta201514_FD_183980 | JGI IMG/M metagenome (GOLD analysis project Ga0210020, IMG submission 183980) | Groundwater microbial communities from Crystal Geyser aquifers in Utah, USA - Crystal Geyser metaG 2015-14 (SPAdes) (version 2) | ecosystem: Environmental > Aquatic > Deep subsurface >... | reverse complement strand
TGGTGCAATGCCTATCACAATTTGCTCACGTTCCCGTATCGTTTGCGCCGTTTGTTGCACCACTTTTTGACGAGAACTACGGTCTATTGGGATGCCTCCAAGCCATTTGAAAACGCCTCCAACTGGCCAGGCGAAGATCTCTTTCTTTCCAAACCAGTTAATTTCGAGACCCAATCCATACATGACGGCCAGAATAAACGGCAAATCCCAGTTTGAGGTGTGCGGCGCAAGGACCAAAACAAATTTCGATATGTCTGGCACACTACCTGCCACTTTCCAGCCTGTTACCGCTAGAAAGAGTATACCCAGCAAAGCTTGTATTTTGTGGATTCGAGGAGGTCCGATACCAGATTTGCTCATGCTCTTCACAGCCATCCTAGACTTTCTTCGTCACACCAGAGATTTTCAGCCTGCATATTTATTTCTCCGTTTCGTGCATCTTTACAACTCATCCTCTGAAACCTGGCCTGCTTCTGAACCCAGACCATTGAACAACTGCGGAGCCTCGACAAAAATCCCTTCGCCGCTGACCGCCAGTGTTCCATCTGCCAGGCAGATCTCGCCCACCGCTGTAACCTTTTTCCCATTCCGCTCGTTGACCTGCGCTGTAACCTTGAAAGGCTGACCGAGCGGAACAGGTTTGCGATAGGAAATATTGAGGTTGACCGACGCCACCCGATACCCGGCCAGCCAGACCGCCGCCCCCATGGCTTCATCCAACAAAGCGGCGGAGGCGCCTCCATGCGCGAAACCGGGCGGACCCTGCTGGGCGTCGTTCAGCGTTACTTCGGCAAAAATGGATTTGTCATCCAGTGCATACCAGACCACTCCCATTCCCGGAGAATCATCCGAGCCGCACACAAAACAGGAGCCATGTTTAGGAAGGGGCTGCATTATCATTACCTCGAAGCTGTTATTTCAACTCTACTGACCGGTCACAAAAGTCACGTCCGCGGGCATGCCGGGCTTGAGTTTCAATTCAGGGTTGGGTACGATCAACTTGATGGCATAGACCGTAGCACGGCGTCCCTCCACCGTCTGCACGTTGCGCGGGGTGAACTCAGCCTGGTCAGAGATTTGCACCACTGTGCCTCTGAAGGTCTCACTGGGGAAGGAATCAACGGTGATGCTCACTCCATCGCCCAGGTTGACCTTGCCATACTCCGTTTCAGGGATGTAAACCACCAGTTCGACCTCCGCCAGTTGACCGATGACGATCACAATACTGCCCGGCGTGACCGTCTCGCCGGCTTCCAGGTTGCGGCTCAGCACCACGCCGGAGATAGGGGCGCGCACGACCGTTTTTTCAAGTTGAATGTCCAGCGCATTCAAAGCGGCCTCGGCCTGCGCCAGGGCCGCCTCGGCCTGTTGCACGCCCGCTTCGGCGACTTTCACTTGCAAGGACTGGTCGCCGCTGAGCAGGGAATTGTAATAATCAAGGGCGGAGTCATAGCGTCTCTGGGCTACGGCGACGCGGGCGCGGGCTTCCAAGATGTCGCCAGCCGCCTTGCCGGTCAGCAGGCGGTCGTAGGCGGCCTGGGCAGCGTCCAGTTCACTTTTGGCGGCGTCATATTGCTGCTGGGCGAAATCCACCAGTTTTTGATTGTTCGGAGCGGCCTTTGCCTGTTCGAGCACCTGCCCGGCGATAGGAAAAGCAACCTGCGCCTCGGCCAGGCGCTTCTCGGCATCCAGAAATTCCTGGGAGGCCATTTCGCCCAACAATTTTTCCAGATTGGCCTTTTCGGTTTCGAGAGCCTGCCCGGCAGCTGCGACTTCAGCTTGGGCGGCGGCCATCTTTTCTTCTTTTGTGTAGTACCAAACCGGCAGGCCAAACTCATCCGGCTGAGGTGCTCCCCAGGCGGCGGCGCGTCCCTGCTGTTCCTGCAAGCGGGCGGCGTTCAACGTCAGTTCATACTGCGCTTTTACTGTATTCACAGCGGCCTGGGCCAGTTGCACAGCCGCCTCGGCCTGCCGCCGTTGCGCCTGTATGAGTGTATCGTTCAGGCGGAAGAGCACATCACCTTCCTGCACCTGCGCCCCTTCTTCAACGGCTACTTCGGCGACCATACCGCCGAGTTCGGGAGCCACCTGCACCTCGCGCGCCGAAATCGTGCCTGAGGCGCGCAATGCGCCATCGCTTTTTATACCACTCAGTCCCTGGCACGAGGAGAGAAGCAGGGCAACCAGCAGAAGAGCGGAAGTGAGAAGATAACGTTTGTTCATGGGAAATTCTCCGTAGATATAGTTTTTGCTTGACCCATCCTGCCAGCCCCCTCCCCTTGTAGGGAAGGGGGAGCGGGGGATTAGGTTTGAAATGTGTTACTCCAGCCGCTTATGGAACAGCAGCACGCTGATGAAAAACACGACTACGCCGAAAGCCGCCATCGGCCAGATTTGAGGCCAGAGGTATTCGGCGCCAATGCCTTTCAGGATAATGCCGCGCACGATCTCCAGGAAGTAGGTTACCGGCAAGAGATAACCGCTGTAGTACGCCACCCAGGGCATGTTCTCGCGCGGGAACAACAGCCCTGCCAGAATGAACGCTGGCATCATAATGAATGCTGCCAGATACATGGCTTGCATTTGCGTGCGCGCCAGGGCTGAAATCAGCACGCCCAGCCCCAGCGAACTGAGCAGGAAGACCAGGCTGAGAAGCGCCAGCAGGGTGATGCTGCCGGCCACATCCACGCCGAAAAAGATGTAACCCACGCCGACTGTCATGGCGACGTTGAGCATGGCGACCACCACGAAGGGCAGAATCTTACCCAGGATCAATTCCCAGGGACGGATCGGGGTGACGATCAACTGCTCCAGCGTGCCCTGCTCGCGCTCGCGCACGATGGCGAAGGCGGTCAGGAGCAGAGCCTGGATCTGCAGGATGACCGCCACCAGGCCTGGGATCATGAAATTCATGCGGCGCATGTCGGGGTTGTAGAGATATTTCAGGTGGGCAGTCACCGGCAGGCTCAACCCCCGGCTCAGCGGGGTGCGGCCCAGGCGCTGGATCAGAATCTCCTGCGAGGCGGACTGGCTGATGGTCTCGGCGGCCAGTTGCGCCGTCTGCGCGGTTGTGGGGTTGGTGCTGTCAATGTAGAATTGCACTGACCCGGCACCCCCTGTGCTCACCTGGCGGCCAAAATCCTCCGGGATGAGCAACCCGGCCTTGACCTTCCCCTCGTCCAGCAGTTGTAATATCTCGTCTTCGCTTTGTACAAGGTGCGTAACCTTGAAAAAATCGGTGACCGTAAAGTGTTCTACGAAGCGGCGGCTTTCCTCGGACTTGGACAGGTCGGCCAGGGCCATCGGCAGGTCCTTCACGTCACTGGCGACCGCGTAGCCCAGCAAGAGCAGCATCATGACCGGCATGATCAGCACCAGGCCAAGCGTGCGCGGGTCGCGCACAATGTGAATGAACTCCTTGCGGACAATGGTCAACATGCGACTCAGTTTGGAATTCATACGCTATTTCTCCTGTTACTCAATCTCCGCCCGCAAGCGGGCGTGGTGTTCGGATTCGACCAAGGAAACAAATACGTCTTCCAGAGAAGGCAATACCGGTTCGATACGCTCCACGCGGATTCCCTGGGCGGCCAGCGCCTTGACGATTTCTTTTTGCTGCCTCCCCTCAGACACGGTGACATGCAGCAGCACGCCGTGCAGGGCCGCCTCGGAGATCAGGGGGAGCGCTCTTAGAACCTCCTCGGCCCGGCCGGGATCGCTGCACTCGATTTCGAACAACACGCCCTTCATCTCCGCTTTCAAGGAATCGGGGTCGTTTAGGGCAATCAACCGGGCGTTGTGCATCATGCCGATGATGTTGCAGAACTCGGCCTCGTCCATGTAATGGGTGGTGGCCAGCACGCTGACGCCTTGCCCGGCCAGGTTGTAGATCATCTCCCAAAATTCGCGCCGCGAGAGCGGGTCCACGCCGGCGGTGGGTTCATCCAGGAAGAGCATCGGCGGTTCGTGGACGATGGCACAGGCCAGCGCCAGCCGCTGCCGCCAGGCCCCCGAAAGCGAACCGGCGCGCTGTTTTTCATGCCCGCGCAGCCCGGCCATCTCGATCAGGGCCGTCAGGCGGCCTTTGAGTTTATCCTGCGGCATGCCGTAAAGATGGGCGTAAAAATCCAGGTTCTCGCTAACGGTCAGGTCGTTATAGAGGGCGAACTTTTGCGACATATACCCGATGCGCTGCTTGACCTCCTCCGGCTGGCTGGCGATGTCGAAACCCAAGACGCGCGCCTCCCCCGAAGTCGGCAGCAGGATGCCGCACAACATGCGGATGGTGGTGGTCTTGCCGGCCCCATTGGGTCCCAGCAGGCCAAAGATTTCCCCTCTGGGGATTTCGAAAGAAACGTCCTTCACGGCGGTAAAGTCGCCAAATTTCTTGGTCAGGTTGACGGCTTCGACAGCGTTTTCTCGACTCATGCTTCACCTTTGCGGTGCTCAACCAGGTGGATGAACACGTCTTCCATCATTGGCCTGGCTTGGCGCAGGATGCTGACCTCGGCCCCGGCCTTTTTCAAATCGGCAGCCAGGCGGGATTGGATTTTCTCCGCCTCCTTCACCGAGAGACGCAGCCGGTCGCCTACGGCGCGCCAAGATAGGACACCTTCGCTCTGACCCACGACCTGGCGCAGCGTGCGGCGCGGCTTGGCTTTGATCTCCACAACCTGAAACGGCAGTTGCGCTTCCAGTTCCGCCGGCGCGCCGCTGATCAAAATGCGCCCCTGATTAATGATGCTGACCGTATTGCAACGCTCTGCCTCATCCATATACGGTGTGCTGATCAGCACCGTCACGCCCTGCTGTATGACTTTTGAAAGCAGCCGCCATAATTCACGCCGCGAAACTGGATCCATGCCAGTGGTTGGCTCGTCCAACAGCAATATCTTGGGGTCGTGAATCAGGGCGCAAGCCAATGCAAGTTTCTTGCGCATCCCACCGGAAAGATTTTCACTGCGCCGCGCTGTGAATTCCGTCAGGCGCGCGAACTCCAGCAGTTCTTCGATTCGCGAATTTTGTTTTTCGCGCGGCACGCCGTTGATGTCAGCAAAGAAGCGCAGGTTCTCCATCACGGTCAAATCTGGGTATAAACTGAACGCCTGCGGCATATACCCCAGCCGGGCGCGCACCTGTTCGGCTTGCCCAACCACATCAAAACCGGCGAGACGGGCGGAACCCGCTGTCGGCTCAATCACAGTCGCTAGGATGCGGATGAGCGTGGTCTTGCCTGCGCCGTCCGGACCGACCAGCCCATACAGTTGACCGACCTCGATCTGCAAATTAACGGCATCAAGCGCAGGTTGGCTTTCCTTGGGTTGACCGCGATAACGTTTGATAAGTTGAAGGGATTCAATAGCGATATTTGCCATCCGTCTCCTTGTCGAAAATAACGAAAATATCCGCTAAAAAAACTAACTGTAAAGGATTTGCGCCACTTCGCGCGCGAACTTGCTCAGTCGGTGCCGGTTTTCCTCGCTCATTTGCATAAGCAAGTCCTCATACTTTCCTATTTGGGCAAGCAGAATGGTTGCAGTACGGCGGTTGATGCGCTCCAGCGCGGAAAGGGCCAGCCCGATTCCGCTCAACGCGCTCAAGCCGATTTCCTCGGGCAATCCGATGCGGCTCAGCCGCTCCAGCATGGCGCGGACTTGCGGCGCGTCCGGGATCGTCGCCAGGGTTAGGATCATGGCCGTGATTAGCTCGGTAACGAAAATAAGCGGGGAACGCCTTTCTGGAATACGCGCTAGAAGATTGGAGAGCAGCTCTTCGTAGCTGCCAGCTTTTCCTTCTCGCATCTTTTGTAAGATTTGTTCTTTGACAACCTGCCAATCTCCCAGATCAGCGGAATCTCCTGCCAATTGGTGGATCACGCGCCGGGCTTCCTCCGTAGGTTGGAAAAGAACGGTAGGACGACCCGGGCCATGCGATCCCGAGTCCATTTCGTACTCAGCACGCACCAGACCGCGTTCTTCAAGGAGGCGCAACATTTCATAGACAGTCACTTTTCCAAGGCGCAGGCGCTCCGCAATCGCGACATAATGCACAGGACGATCCGTTTCCCGGTAGATGTCCAGGAATTGGCTCAAAAACTGTTGCTGGCGGTGGGTAAGTTTCTTTTTCATAAATTTCCGAAATTACCGAATATATTGTATTTCAATCTTGCCGACTTGTCAACTTTCGCGAAAATTTAATCGATGGCCATTCCATCCAGCGCCTCTGCCGCCCGTTCCTTCTCCCTGGTCTTCGGTCGCCCGTACTTCATGGTCGTCTCGATGGAGTGACTGGACAACTCCGCCCGCACCTCTACGCCCACTCCGGCTTGACGGAGCATGTAGGCGTGGGTATGGCGCAGGATGTGGGGCGTGACCCCATCGGCGGATCGAGCCGGTCCAGGCCCACCCGCTCCCCCGCCTCGGCAACCATATTCTGCATCGAGCGTCTGGACAAAGGACGGTAACCGGCATCTGCAGTCCGGGCGCTTGGCGGACGGTCCCTTATGCGGTCTGGTTATTCACGGCCTTGCTGCGCGGCTAGCGAAACGTCTTGGGCGCGGCTCGGACAGCCAGATCACGGGTGTCGACTTTAGTCACGGGTACGTGGGCGGGTTGAAAGGTTATATCGAGATCATTCTACCGATCTATCAAGCTTACCCACAAGCCTCGCAGTTTTTCCGCCACATCTTCCCATCGAAGATATTGAGGAAGAAGCGGACGCAAATCGCGTTCCCAATCAGCCTGCGCCTGTGATAACGCCGCCTCCAGGGCGCTCGGCGTGAATTCGATCTCATACAACGCCAGTTTTCCGGCAACCAGGTCGCGGGCAGGCCGAACACCCTGCATCGTGAGCAGCCAGATGTCATAAAGGTCACGCGGCTTGGCGCGCATCAAGAGGGCACGCACCTTTTCCGCCAGAAGGTGTTCCGGGCTCAACACGGTGACCACAAACGGGCGGATGTCGTCGTACTCGGAGGATACCAGATCGCGCCGCGTTTCAACGTTTTCCTGGCGCAAACTGATATCCACCCGCACTTTGCCTTTGGTGCGATCACGCCCGTCGTAGAGCGGCCCCTGATAATGGTTGCTAAGTGCCGCAACCATAACTCACGTCGAAACTGTAACCTGCCCCAGACTGCCAGGCAGCGCGCATCTCAGCAGCAATTCCAAAATCACCCAGGCCGTCAAGGACAGCCTGCCACAGTTTTTTCAGTGCTTCGACGTCTGCAGGCCCGTTGAAATCCAAATCTTCAGAATAGCGGTTGCCGTGATATACCACTCGCAGGGCGGTGCCGCCCTTGAATGCCAGCATTTGCGAACGGCTGTAAAGCAAAAACAGCAACAGGTGTTGGATGTAATTACGTTCCTGCGCCTGGGCGCCAATTCCATGCCGCTGCGCCAGGCGTTGAATTTGGGCGCGGGTGAGCATTCAGGCAACTCCTTCGGGGAAAAGATCCTGCTGGGAAACGTTGATATATACCCGCCAGCGGGCATTGAACGTCCCTTGCGCGGGCTGGCGCGGGTCGAGCCGGAGCGGACCGCACGCGGCGTCCAGCCCGCCGGTAGATTGTCCGAGCATTTCCAGCAGGTAGCCAAGCCGCGAGGAAAGGCTGTGGTTATCCATACGTCGAGCATATTCCACCAGGGTTGGAATATCCAAAGATTGCCCTGCAATTGCATTTCGCAATGCTTTGGCGGTTTCCGCCACCCCGCCCGCATATTGCGGGAGAGAAAGGCTGTCCAAGATCGCCTTGGCTTCGTCCGCGACCAGCACGGGCAGACCGGCGAGCATCTCGCGGCGATAGCCAAAGAAAGAAGCCGGTTTTATGGTCACAAACTTGAAGTGGATGTCTCGAAACACCACCTCGTTTTTTCTACGCGTGACGGCAAGAAAGACCGTCCGGGGAGCTTGTTCGGTGAAGCCGTGAAAGTGAAGCGCGGACCAGAAAGAGACGTAAGCGGGGGCAGCCAGGCAGCTTCCGAGATAAAGTGGATTGGAGAGCGCTTGTTCAGGCGACAGGCCGAGCAGTACATACTTGCCGCGTTCTACCCGCGCGATCAATCCATCCCGTTCCAGGCGTTGCAGCAGGCGGGCGGTTTGAAACTTATCCAGCCGAAACAAATCAGCAACGGTTCGGCTGCTGAATGCAAACAGTTCACGTTGTAACAAAGTTTGAACAATTGAAATTGTTGATTTATATTGAGCCATTTTGTCAACTCGCTTACATAGTTTCAAGTACATTATACAATTACAAAGGCAGAAAATCAAGCGGTATTTCCCTTTCGCGGGACACTTCCCGCCCTCCCCTGCCTCCCTGTGGGTATGATTGGCTACGATGCACACCGACCTCTTCCTCGCCCTACTGGACAGGGACAACCCGCGCGGCCATCCCATCCTGGCTGCGCTGTTGTACGCCTTCTGCCCTGCCGCCGCCCGCTGGTGGCTGGCCGGGGCGGAGCCTGTCGTGTCATTCGACCCGCTCTGGCAGGCGCTCACCGACCTCGCCAAGGGCGAGACCCTGAAGGAGGCTTTGCTGCGCTATGGCTTCGAGAATCTGCTGGGCAATGCGCGCAGCTACGTTGACGAGGTGGAAGCTTATCGCCGCGTCCGCCCTGGCGTGTTTGCACCCGAAACGCTGCCGTTTTTCCCCGGCGGTCATCTTGAATTAGCCAGTCGCTTCGGCCATCAGGAGGCGATCAACAAACTCGGCGGGCGATGGGAGAACTTCTTTGCCTACATCCGCGCCTGGGCGTTCACTGCCCAGGATTGGGAGACCAACATCCGCTTTTTCGCCGCGCCGGCCGTAGGTGCCGTTACACGCCTGGCGCTGATGCTGCCTGGAACACGACGCCCGGCCTGGTTTCCTGCCCTCCTCTGGACTGCCCGGCATGGGCCTTCGGCCACGCGGATCGTAATCGGCCTGCCGGTGGTCGAGCAGGCGCAGGACCAGTTGCGCTTTGCCCTGGCGCAGGCCTCCGGTCAGGAAGGTAATAAACCCTGGCCTTCGCCACCCGAAGTGTGGGCTGTTGACCGCCTTTCCGGTTTCGCCGAGCCGTTCGATGCCAAACTGGTGACAACGAGCGTCCTGGTCAGTCTGGTCGAAAACCTTTCTCAACTGGCGCAGGCTGGCCCCTGGCTGCCACAGGCTGCCTTGCAGAATTCCTCCGCTTGTGATGCCTGCGGATACAAAGCGCAGTGCTTCACACCTAAAGGCGAGCTTGGCCCGTTGGCGCTGAACTGGAGGTCATCGTGAAACAGCGGAGCATTCGTTGTCGGCGGAGCATTCGTTGTCACTGGATTGCCGGTTTGCTTTTGTCGCTGCTGGTTGGCCTGATGACCGTGTCCGCTGCTTTGGCGCACCCCGCCGGTGTCGAGCCACTGGTGGTGGGTGACGGGACGCCTGTGCCTGACGGTACGCCGACGCCGGCCGTAACGCCGACGCCAGTCCCGACCCCAGCGGCGACCCCGCAACCATCCATTCTGCGCGTCTTGTTTTCCGCGCCGACACTCTCGGACGCACTGAAAAAGATCCTTTCCGAATCCGTCTCAGAGGAGATCGGCAGTTTCGAGCAGGAAGTGGCCAAATTCACGCTCGAGTTTGGCAAGGTATTGCAGGCTCCGGATGGCAACGAATATGGCAATGTTGCCAAGGAGAGCCTGCCTGTTGCAGCCGCATTAGCCCCGGCGCTTTTCCTGCTGCGCCTGGCGTTGTACCATTGGGGCAGGCTGGCGGGCGAAGACGACCGCGCCCTGCGGGTAGTGGGCGACTGGATCACCGCCGGCGCGCTGGCGGTAGCCGCTGGCCCGTTCCTCGACCTGATCGTGCGCCTGGGCTGGTGGGCGTTCGGTATGGTGATGGGCGAACAAGCACAGATGGCAGCAGATTATCTTAAGTCTTTATCGGTTGGTGACATTGTTTCAGGTGCAGCACAGATCACCCTGCTTGGGCCACTCATAAGCTTTGGCATTGCGATAGGAGGCATCATCGCCCTGGTTGGGCTGTTCATGGCCTTTGCTGCTGCCCAGGCCGTGCTATTTATCCTGGCCGTGATCTCCGCTCCCGTCGCGATCATCAGCGTCATCCCACAAATGGGTTGGCTGCGCGGTCTCTGGCTCAAGGCCGCAGTCATTGTTGCCATTCTGCCGCTCGCTGCAGGAGGCATATTCAAAGCCACGACCGCCGTCAGCCTCTTTTTTGTGGGCGGCGGGCTGATTTCCGGCCTGATCCGCGTCATGTGGTTATGGGGAACGGCGGGCATCATGTTATCCCTGGCCGGCGTGTTGGGTCGTTTCACCATAGCTGCCGGAGCGGATGCGGCGAAACAAGCAATTGGCGCAGTTGGGAAAATTGCCGGAGCAGCGGCGTTGGCGGCCACCGGCGTCGGCGCACCGGCAGCTGGAGTCGTGGCTGGCGGCGCAGGCGCAGGCGCGGGCTGGAGCAACAGGTCTATGTTAGCCTCTTTCAAACTTCCGAATTTTTATCAATGTTGGATAAGCAGCATGCACTTGGCATATGTTTGTTTGGTTTTAAGCAGTGTATCCCCGTTGGTATTATTCTTACACCCATATTTGATTTGTCAAACCTAGCGGTAGAACCAGGCACGTCTACAGACGAATGTGTTATTGACAAGTCTGATCTATATAAGTTAGTTGATTGTTCGGCAGAGCACTTTCAGAAATTTGCTCCCATATTAGCAAAAGAAAAAGCCCAATCAAAATCTGAAATCGGAACATCAGAAGACCAGGTAATTGGTTTATCATCTGAAATTCCTTCGTCCCTAGATCCTCTTCTAGATAAGCTGGAGAACTCATTTGGCAACAGCCAAAAATGGGGGCGATTTATTGTATCTGAACCCGAAATCACGAGAATCTGGGTTAATCTTGCCGTATTCTCACGAGAATTGAACGAGTCGCATCATCAGAAAGAATTAATCCAAGCCGTTTTTTATATTATTGACCGCGCGAAGAAAGGTTATAGTATTGATGGCAGTAAACTTTCAATTGTAAATCTATGCAGCAGACATTCAGGAATCGCAAATGAGTTGAGTATTCTTTGGAATTTAGACCAGATAAGTAGGGCTACGTATAAAATCCCTTGTTGTAATGTCGCTATTGATAGTAAGAGCGGCGAAGTAAATTTAGAACCTAAAGATGAAGTTACTGACAGGGGCAGTCCAGAGATGTAATATTACTGGTTCCAATCGACAGCTATGTAAAAGTGATTAGAAAGGTCTTGGAACACATCAAAGGACGGGGCAACAATGTCATATCAATCATTTCATTATTTTCTATTGCAAGAAATTGGGGCTTTATCCCAGCATCCGAATATTTCGATGTGCATCCATTATTTCAGGTTGATCCTGATCCAAAGGATCCAATTCTCTCACATTCTCGACGAATAACTCGAAGAGATGATGTTCGTCGCTTGAGGCCATGGCTGGGTCAATAAACAGATTAGAGGCAATTGTGCTTGGGAGAGTTGAGCAATAGTGTAACTACATTCTTCACCCCCACATCTCCCTCCCCGCCTCTCCGCATTCCATCTTCCTCTTCAAACTCTCAGGCCACTGATTGACATCCTCCGATGGCAAAAACGTCAGGGTGGGACCGTTTTGCTTCAGCAGGTCGCCCGTACGACATGGGCAGGCGTTGAAATGTAAACAGTGATAACTCTATTCCGGTGTCAGGCCGTCCAACGAAAATTGAACTACTTCCTGCTCGCCAGAAGGCCCAGAGTGTTGTGCAATAAGATTAGCTTCCTGCAAAGCGTGTTCAGCTATCTCGATTGTCGTATGGTGAAACGCCCGGATATAGATGCGATTCGGATTGTCGCTGCCTATGTTGGCGATCCGGTGTAGCGCAGCGTATAGTACGCGCTCGCGGCGCGTCAACCTTCCAGATTGGGATTGAAGACCCATCGCGCCAATTCCAGGATTTCCTCGGCATCGAGCGGCTTCACGTGCAACCCAAACTCTTGCAATGTCCCGCTCATCCCCTCCCACCAGGCCAGGCTTTCGTTTTGACCGATAATCACAAATTCCAGTATCGTCCGACGCGCGAATGGTAAAGGGGATGATTGGATGAAAAGCAGGAGTCCTTCGCGCAACAGGGCTTGCCCATCGCTCGTCGAGGATTCCGCGCTCTGCGCGGCTCCTCCTGCAAGGACATCGGGACGATATACTCGGTCGCCATTCACCTTCCAGGTCTCCACTTGACACTGGAACGCCTGGCGCGGGCCGGGGTCCGGCCAGAACAGTTGCAGCACGCGCATCGTCCAGCCGGGGAACATGGACGAGAGCATGGCGTGATAAGCCTCGCGCGGACGCACGTCAGGACGATCCGAGTCGGCAGTTAGTTCTGCAAAGACGCGCAAATTGCCCTTTGCATCCACCAGCGCCCAATATGGCCCTACTTGGCGCAGCCCTTGACCCAGGACAAAATCCTGTGATTGCCCGATTGTCGCTTTTGCCACATTAAACCTTCCCTTCGACTACGTTCAGGGCGGGCCGCACGAATATCGTTTCCGGCAAGCCTAAATCCGCAGCCGTGAATCCCATCCGCATCGGGCGGTTGCCGGTGGGCAGCAGTTCGCCGCGCGCCGGATCGTAGCGAAAGAGCGGGGAAAAGGCCGGCCTGCCGGCGGCGCGTTCCACTACCGGCGAAACCTCGACAATCTCCCGCGCCATCTGGCCGTACAGCGAATTGCGCTCGATGTACACGATGGCCGTGACCGCCTCAGCGAAACCCTGGGCAATCTGCACCTCGGACATGCGCTGCACGTCCGGGTGCGCCTGCACCACCTGTGCGCAGCACCCTTCGATAAACTCAGGGCAACGCCTACTCGGCAAGAAGCGCGGCCAGACGTGTTCGGTGGTGAAAGCAGAGTGTCCGTGACCGGTTGCAGCGGCGCGGATCAATTCCCACGCCTCTGAACCGCGCGCCTCGCCCACCACCACGCCATGCGGACGGGAACGCAGGGCGGCGCGGATCAAGTCGTACATCTGCACCGGCGGCGGCCCGCCGCGTACCTCCGAGCGGGTGACGGTGTAGAGGATATTG
>Ga0210020_1003078_pt1 | contig 13091 bp, 10 predicted proteins | sample CryGeymeta201514_FD_183980 | JGI IMG/M metagenome (GOLD analysis project Ga0210020, IMG submission 183980) | Groundwater microbial communities from Crystal Geyser aquifers in Utah, USA - Crystal Geyser metaG 2015-14 (SPAdes) (version 2) | ecosystem: Environmental > Aquatic > Deep subsurface >... | reverse complement strand
GACCAACGATCTTGAAGACTACGCTACCGTCCTTCGGAATTGAAATCGGATTCGCCGTAAGGTCGATATCGCGATTCTGATACGTACCGTGAGGAAGCGTGCTCTGGCCCACGATGGAAGTGTCCGCCCAAACACCGATCTCAGTGAAGTTCGCAGCGTCATACGAAGACGTCACCATGATCTTCTGAATCGTCATCGGTTCATACTGTGCGGTCGCCTTGAACTGAGCAAGGTTCTGCCATGTTCCATCACCTGCTACGAGGATCGTGGACTGAGGGAGGTTGTCCGTTGCAATGGTCAGCGTACCGCCATTCTTAACGGTCTGAACAAGGATCGGGCTCGCGCCTGAGTTACCTGATACATCTGAGCTCAAAGTCGGCGTAACAGAGTTGGAGTCAGAATCTTGGGCCGTAATGTCATCTGCGAGAGCAACACCAACGGCATAACGATCTTCCGTACCAGCGACAACGGAGTCCGCTGTACACTTGACCGTCAAAGTCCTGGTCGTACCTGCGGCAACCGTCGCATTCACATTCGTGATGTTCATGGCACCCGTGGTGGCGTCTGGGGACTCAGACGTACCAACCTGTGTAGCACCGTCAAACAAGGCACACTGTGTGACCACATCGTTCAAATCAGCGAGGGCGTAGGTGAGAGGAGTAGTTACATCACCACGTCCCGTGAGTTTAACCGTGTTGATCTTCACATCGCTCTCGGAACCCGCCGTGAAGACGAGACCGACAGACGGGATCATGGCCTGCTTCTTCACAGCCGTACCGGCAGATGGGGAAGAGGCGAGAGAAACCGTAAGGCTGGAAGCCTTCACTGTGTGGTAGTTACCGTCAATGGTTGAGTTCGGAACAATTTCGGTCGTGGCGAGGAATTCGCCCGTGTCCGTGATGCGAACGTCGGATGAACCGAAGAGCGCAGCGGAACCATTGTTCATTTCAACACGATAACGGTTGTTGTTGTCACCAAAGAATTCATTGGTGGTGTCTTCGCTGTTTGACAAGTCAGCCGTAAGCGCAAGGTTTACCGTCGTGTCCGGCGGGATGATTTGCGAGTCAGTGAATGTCATAACACCTGTAGCAGTCGAGCTGCTTGCAAGCGTTGCCGACATCGAGATCGGACCCATAAAGGTCGCACCCGTGTCCAAGTTTACAACTTTAATATCGCGGAAGTACTCCGTACCGGCTGAGCCTTTTACAAGGTCAGTAGCGGAAGTTTCACCCTGAATGTTGAAGTAGAGTTTGCGAATTTCAAGGTTGCTTGCCTGGGAAGTAAGCGAGAACTCGAAGAGATGGACATCCTGTGAACCCTTGGCAATGTTTGAAGTTGCTGGGCCATTGAAGGCTGTCGTCAACTGACCACCTTGGGTCGTGACTTCAATGTAGTTCGTGCTCGTTCCGTCAAATGAACCCGTCGTACAGTCGCCTGAAGAAGCGATACATACGTCGGCACCTGAGTTGAAGGTTGTATCAACGGCGTAGATATCCGTTGCATACTCAACATAGGTCTTAATCGTGCGTCCGGAGCGACCACCAACACGTGCGTGCAATGAGAACGTGCGTGTTGTGCCTTCCGTAAGCAAGAACGGAGTGGTGAAGTTCAAAACGATCTTGTCACCAACAAGAGCTGCCACCGTAGCGACAACCGTGGAACCCTGGTACAGATTCAAGTCAGTCAAGTCCGTATTGGAGACGGAACCAGCCTGAAGAAGCGTGATACGCCGGATTTCAACGTCATTTGTGTTTGCAATAAGTTTGAAGTTCGAGATCTCAGCATTCGCAGAACCGATATCCGGATCCGTCGGATCGACACCTGACTGAACGTCAACGCGAGCGGCACTGGCGGTACCAACCAAGAACGTGTTGCCACGAAGCGGGAAGGTGCCTGCAATCGTACCTGAGCCGACCACAACGGATGCAGCGTCAGAGATTTCGAATGCGTGCTCACCACCGGTGGCGCTTGGGCTCGAGAAGTCGCCCCAAAGGACGTACGAAACAGTCGCGCCCGCAGCAACCGTGCGGTTCAATGCATTGAACTGAACCTTGTTTGTGGACGAGTTAATGGTGCGGCCCGTCGTAAGACGATTACCGGATCCATCGTACAGGTACACATTCTGAAGATCAGTTGTGCTACCGATACCAACGCGCGTTACGGTAAGACCCGAAACTGTGACGTCAGCGCTGCCAGCGGTAAAGTTCCACTTGGCGAGCTGAACGCTGTTAGCGTTCTTCGGAACGGTCATGCCAGCCGGCGTGTCTGACGCAAGCGTGACATTAAGGTTTCCACTGGCAACCGGTCCACCAGGAACGTAGATGACGTCCGCAAGGCGGCCTTCGCGACCTGTGACGTCTGCGCCATCAGGATAGGAAACGCTCGTGGTGATCACATCGCTCATCTTGTAACCGTTCGCGGCAAAAGCAGCTTCGGAAGTGAAGTGACGCTTCATGCCGTCAGCCATGACGTAAATGTCTGGGCTGCTGGAGTACTGAATGAGTGTTCCATCTGCGTGAACAGGTGTGGAAAGTGATGCACCAACGGTGTAGTTAGGGAAGAACGAATCTGGGACATCCCAAATGCGCTGGTTCCAATTTGCTCCATAGAGAGCGGAAGCGACGGCTTCAGATTCGACCCAGTGAAGCAGACCATCGTGACCAACGGCATACGTCTTAGGATCGGTCTGAATTTTTACCATCATAGTGCCCGGACGAACCGTGACATTACCTCCGATAAGGATTGAAGCAAGTTCTGCATCCGAGATGGTCATCACGGACGAGAAATCGCTAAACCAAGAGAAGTAGGTCTTTTCATTCGGGAACACGTAACGTTTGTTGTCTGCTGCGTAGTAATACACCTCAGGACCGGAAGCTTTGATGAGGTCACCAGGCGTCGCGGCACGAGCCACTGCCGGAAGGGCAAGTGAACCGATACCAACGGACCAGGCAATCGTCATCAAGGCGATAAAACTGGAGAAGATTTTTTTAAGCAATTTACCCATAGATTGACCCTTTCGGGTTTATGTTTTTTTTGAATAATGAGCCCATGGCTTCCGACAAACGTCGGAATCGACCTTGCAATGCCTGAGCATAAATTTCTACCGAGCGCGAGCGACCTGCGTACCGCTCACAAAGCGAGACGGGAGCAGGTAGGAGGCGCGAAACGCAAAACAATTAAATGTGTTTACGTTTTGGTTCTCCCGCTCGTCAGGACGGCCGTATCAGAGACACAGTCGCCCTGTTCGCGGGGGAACGCCGCTTCAATGTTATTGAGGCGGCTCCGAGACTTGTGCCGCGGAATCTTGCTGAGATGGCTGAGTACTTGTTGTAGCGGTTGTGTCTTGCGAGCCGTCTGAAATGGGCTGCGTCGTTGAAGCTGTTGTAGTCGCGCCCATCGTCATCGGATCAGTTATTAGAGATGCTTGTGTTACCTTATCTGCAGCCTGGGTAGCCTTATCTACGTCATTCATTGCCTGAAGAGCAGCAAGAAGTTTGTCCGGAATTTGATCCAGCTGATTATTCTCTAATAAAGCTTTCGCCTCCAAAAGGGTCATATTTGCAAAAAGAATGGTAGAGGTTGCCGTTGCGGACTGAGTCTCGTCCGCCAGGAAGAGCGCTTGTGTCGTTGACGCTACGCCCGATGTGCTTGAAGCAACATCGAAATTTATTTTTTCAGATGTCTCCGCAATATCTGCCTCCAAGCTCGCTACCTTTGTTGTAATAGAATCCGTGAGCTCCTGATCCGTGACAATTCCCCGTGAGTCGGGCTGGTCTTTATTTTCGATTAATACTTCCATGGCTTTGACGCCCGTATTCACGGCAGCAAACTGTGCTTCGGAAACGGAATCTTTTTCATCATCCGTAAGCGACTGTTTTATTTGACCGAGCTCGGCGGCAATCGTTGTGCTTTTTTGATCGAGATATTTTGCAGCTTCCGAAGCATCCTTGAAAGAAGAAGATTCTTTTACACCCGTTAGTTGTTGCTTCACCGTATCGAGATCGCGACGCAACGCGCCCGCAGCTTCTTTAAGACGCTCCGGCTTTTTGTCATTTGTTGATGCAGCTACGCCTTTCATTTCTTCAAGCCGTCGTCCAACAAAATCTGTTTTCAAACGCAATTTATCTGCCTTGTCTGATGTCAGCACGAGACGCGTCTGTTCTGTAGCGATTTTAATAGGATACAACCAGTCACCGGGCATCGATTGTTCTGAAGCGCTCACGCTTGCAATAGAGCCTCCGAGAGCGAGGGTAAAGATGGAAAGAATAGCAAACGCCGGACCGCGAAGAACCTGTACGACATAAGACGGTACCGAGGATTGAATAATGGCGCGCATCCGCGCACGAAAGCTTAGCGCTGAAGCGGGAAGCGTTTCACGAACATGCGTAAGCAAAGCAGCCCGATCCGCCTTTACCCAGGCAGCATCGGGCTTGATCATACGCTCCGCCTGACGGACGGAACCCATGAACTTACGTAGTTCGCGATTAGACATGAAAAGGAGTATCTGGATTTTGTTGCGCGAGATTATCGAGCACCTTCATGGCTCGATGGAATATGACGCGCACCGTTCCGGGTTTTTTGTCCAAGACGATGGCAATGTCTTGAAAAGACAAGTCATCCACCAGTCTCAGCATGAGCACATCACGATAATCTTCTTTTAATCGTGAAACGCGCTCTACGATCAGGGCAAGATCTGCTTTTGCCTCAATAAGGCGTTTCCCCTTATTTTGGTCTGAAAGACGATCCTCATTATCATAAGACGTCACATCGAGAGAAAATGTTACACTTTGTTCTATAGAAATAGTCCTGGAACTAGCCCGGTAATAATCAACAACCAAGTTTCTCGCAATGCGATAAAGCAAAGCTCGAACATTTGTAATACCCTTTTCTTCCTGGACATACTGCCAAAGACGAAGAAAAGCCTCTGAAGTAACGTCCTGAGCTGCTTCTTTGGATGGGAGTTTTAACAAAACAAACCGATAAATCCGCTCGATATATCGGTCGTAAATTCGGCCAAATGCGTCTTCATCGCGCTTGGTTCGAAGTCTATAAAGTTGGAACTGATCAATAAGATTATCCATGGGTAGGGCTTTTGGCGTATGGGTTCAACTCCCGTTGCCAAAAAGGCCTGAAACCTCTTCTCCAGAAAAAGGTTTGTCGGACAAATATACTGAATATCCCGTTTAAATACAAGCTTTGCGTATTATGATGTTGAGCAGGCCGTTTATGTGGAAAAACATTCCATTTTATTTACTTAAGTCCAAACTATTCTGGACAAAATTGGATAAATGTATAGAATAGAAGCTCTATGACAAACGAAACGGAGGAAGTTATTCGAGTCAGCGTAAGTGAAGCGGCGCGCTTATTTGGCGTCAGTTCAAAAACCATCCGTCGCGGTATGACAGAGAATAAGATTCTCTACATCATCGTTCGCGGAAGATATAAAATAAGTTTTGCAAGTCTCGTAACCTGGTCACAACAAAGTATCAAAGCGAGGACAAAAAGAGATCGTGACGGTATCGGTCAATGGGTGAAACAGTGGCGCATTCGAAACACGCTCTATTCCCCTCGCCTGCCAAAGAAGAAAAACAAAAACAGCCCAGACGAAGTCTGAGCTGTTTTTTGCAGACTATTCTTAAGCTGCAAACACCTGCGTAAGCAGACGCGAATCGCCGGTTAAGCTTTCATGGTAAACACGTAAGGTATCGTCCACGCGATCACCGGAATCATATTCACGAATAAGATGTTCGTAAGCCGCATCCGTCATAGCCTTTCGTTCCGCTTCCGAACGATTCGCTAAAGTCACAAGACCTTCTGCGAGATCTGCCACATCGAGCGGCTTCACGCTAATCATGTGACCATCAGTTGCTTCAACATTCGGCTCAATATTGGTCGCAACAACCGGACGCTTATACGCGGCCGCTTCCATAACGGCAACGGAAAGTCCTTCGCTAGACGTCGGAAAAATATGAGCCATAGCATGCGCTTGTAATGCCGCCAGATCTTTTCCGAACTTTTCTCCAAGCATGGTAACGCCAGGGACTTCTGCCGCAAGGCGACAAAGCCAGTTTGTGTACTGGTCCGTCCACACGCCGCCACCGACAAGAATAAGCGAAACATCACGAAACAGATCTGGACGCTCAAGCCTAACCTTTCGATAGGCTTCAATAAGCACATGAGCCTGCTTATCCGGAATCAATCGTCCCACGAACAGTAAATAAGCATTCGGCTGCAAATCATAGTTTGCAAGACGTTCTACACTATCCTCACTCTGTGAAGGGAGCGGAAATGGATGCGGAATATAAGCCGTCTGAACGCCGAAGTCATTCATACAGTAACGCGCAAGCGTTTCGCTTACAGCAATAGTCTGATGAGACGTGTGACAAGCGAAGTATTCACCAATACGAAAAGCAAGCTTCGCAAATCCGCCCCATTTGGAAAGTGTTCGGTCAATACAGTGAAAAGTAACAATAACTTTTGCTTTCGGATGAAGAATGCGCGCGATTGGCGTAAGCAAAGCAATACCGGTTCCATGAATATGAATAATATCCGGGCGCTCTTTGCGCGCCGCTAAAAGCGCCGTAAAGCTGTGCGTAATCGCATCAAGATGTTTTGTCCGAATACCGGACGTTAATATCTGACGCACGCCTTTCAAATCAGATTCCTGCTCTCCGACATACCAGTCGCGTCCAAAGACAACGACATCTTGTCCACGAGACGCCAAACCGGACGCCAAGATTTCAACATGGCGCTCAATTCCACCGGAACGGGCTGGAAGGCCTTTTTGGCCGATCATGGCAATAGTCATAGACATAGGTTTAAAAACAAAGAATAACGAACCTTTATATCAGAAAATGTCGATCTTGTCAACCGTAGAAAGATAGAAAAGTGCTAAGATAAGCGAGTTTTTATAAAATACCTTCAATCCAAACGATATCCGGTTCTGCATTGGGAAGCAGTAAAACGGCAACCGCATCCGCTTGATAACGAATAGGCGGCCTTTTTTGTACAAAAATCCACATTTCAATAGCACGCGCCATATGGCGAAGTTTCGTTGGTGTTATTGATGCTTCCGGATAGCCAAAAGCCAGCGAACGTCGAAGTTTTACCTCAACGAAGTGCACTTCTCCGCCACGCTCAACAATTAAGTCAATTTCTCCAAGACGATGCAACCAATTCTTTTCAAGCAAGCAAAAGCCCTTTCCCTCTAAAAAATGCAGAGCAATCTCTTCTCCAAGTCTCCCCTTCTCTTTGCGTGCATAGGTCATCTATCCACTCCGTTCCATAAAATAAAAACGGGCGCAAGCCCGTTTTTATTATTTCTTCTTTTTCTTTGGCAACCATTTTTCGTATTCCATACGTTCAGCTCGTGCTGCGCGCCTTTGCGGCAAGTCCTTAAAATGATAGCGGAGAATAGTTACTTTCCAGAATCCAAATCCTGCAAGCCAAACCAAGTACAGAAAACGCATGCTAAGAATCGGGATCTGCTGCCAAGAAAAAACATAGAGAACCAATCCGGAAAGACCGGCGGAAAACAGAAACTCCGAATAACGCATAAGAAGGCGCTTCATTTCTTTGGACAAGCCTTTAGAAAAAACGCGAAAGGCATAGAGACCTATTCCAGAAAGAAAGAGAGCACTCATCAAAAGAAAGACGAGATGATCCAGCATCGGAAAAAACGGTCCGGGGAAGCTGTTAAACCAGTAGGAAACTTTTAGAAATACGGGAAGCTGCATAATGATAATAAATTGAAGAATCAGAACTCAGCCGGATTCATGGACTCGACAATCGGCTCCCTTACATCACTACGTTTATACACGAGCGCATAATGGCAATCTCCAGGCTGGAATTCATCCACAAGCGTCAGATCGGGGCAAAGAAAAATATCCTTCGCCCGATCAGGGGCAAGACGCTTATGTTCCGGGGGTCCGATAACGGTCTCACAGGCGAGCCATTCAATAAGAAGAATATGCCCGCCGGGCTTTGTAAGTCGAACCGCTTCAGCAACAAGGCCGTCGCGATTGCTCGAAAGGTAAAGGTTATTAGCCACTATCGTCAAGTCGAGCGAAGCATCGTGAATGCGAATGGCGTTTTGCACCTCAATATCTCCCCAAATCGGAATCACATTCCAAAACTGCTCTTGCCTCGCTGTATGCTCAATACGCTTAAGCGCAGCTTTATCGATATCCACAGCATACACGCGCCCATCCCCGCCAACCATTTGAGCAGCCGGAAAAACAAAGTGCCCTAAAGAACCACACCCAAGATCGGCAACAAGCATTCCGCGCTCGAGACCGGCTCGTTCAAGCGTTTTCCACGGATTGATAAGTTCATTACCGCTATGAATCATAGCTTACGGAATTTGACGAACGCTTCCCGAAGGACCCTGCGAAGGAAATAAGGATCCAAGTGTCGCCTGCAAGAACACCCCCCAAAGATTCGTCGCCCAAAGAAAGCCAACAAGAATTGTGAGAATACCAAGTGTCTTGTAAAAAAGAATTGTTCCCCCACTCCCAAAATAACGCTCGGCAAAAGGAACGCGACCGAAGAAGCCTTCTACGTCACGCGTTTTCCAAACAAAATACGTTCCAAGTACGACCAAAATGCTGCCAATAAGAATACGAAGAAGAATATCCATAGAATGTTTTAATCTCTAAGCGAATGATACCACATAAACCTGGTTTTCCTTATGTAGATTCCTTTCTCTCAACAAGGACTTGGGGCAAAACGCGTAGCACAAGAACACAAGCCATTAAAATAGCGAAGCCGCACAAGATAGAAGCAAATCCAACGCGCGTAACGGTTACAAAGGCATAGAGACTAAATGCGGGGAGCATAAAGGAAGCATAGCCAATAATAAGCCAGGCAAGCGCTTTTTTATTTGCTTTCTTTTCCTGCATTCCTTGCCAAGCTAAAGCAAGCCCAAAAAATAACATCGCGACATAATACACAGTATAAGCAATATCGAAAGCTGGAGCATCACTATAAAAAGCGACAAATCTATTCGTACAAACAGCCGAATGAAATATATTCGGATAAAAAGCCATAACGATGCTAAAGACAGTCGCCATGGCATACGTGATGCCTGTATACAGCCGCTTCTTACGTAAAAGGCCGATAAAATCGATTCCGATTACTGGAAGAAACGCGGTTGCAATGAAACCGACGCGCGCCCAAATCTCCGCATTCGCACCGCGGCAAATAACGAATTCAGATCCTTGAAACAAAGCAAGGAGCGCAAGAAAAATGACGGCACGACGGCGAAAAGGCGAGGCCTTATATCGCCACCATGTATACAAAGCGAGACTGGATTCAACGAGAAAGGTTAATAAAATAACCGTTGGAGAAAAACAGCCAAGGATTATTGATGAACGAGAAGAGCGCATCGTTTTATTCTACAGGCAGCGAAAGAGAAAAAACAGCGTCTTCACGTGCAGCGCGATTGAGCAACCGAATAGCAAAATCCTCCCAGAGGCGGGAGGATTCGAGGCAATACGATTGAATACGTACTCAGGAAAGGCACAAGACAACTCGTTCTTTGAAACCGCTGCGAATGCCATGCCTGTCGAAAATTACTACGACAGGTTTAGGCAATTCAATTGTACCTTCATTATATCAATAAAATTAAATTTTGAACATGTATAAAAAGAGAAAGGGGCTATCCACGGTGTGTTGTGGATAGCCCCAATTTTTTTCGACCGCCTGCGGCGGAATTCAAGGATCAATTAACAAGGAGTCAAAAGATCCAAGGATTCAAGACCTCAAGGGTCGATTACTGCGAGAGGAAGGCCGAAGCGGAACCGTGGTCCGCGTAGGCGTCGTCGCCCCAGTAGGCGGAGAACTGGACCTCGGCGCCGCCGAAGCGGAGGCAGTAGAAGCAGAATTGCAGCGCGAACGAGAAGTCGCCATCGGCGTCCGGAGAGAACTCGTCACCAGCGCAGTCGACGTGGAGCTGTTCCCACTTAACGAGACGTTCCGGGTGGGTAAGCAACATGATGCCGATGGCGAATACACCGAGACCGAACTCGTTGGCCGTGAAGACCTCACGTGCCCGGCGAACCGAACGGCCCCTGTGACGGAGACCGAACTGTGCCGGAACGACGAGGATGTCGTGATCCTTCTGCTCGTCGCCGAGCTTCTGGAACATCTTCACCGTCTTGGCGTGCTGTCGCAGGTACTCCGCTCCGAGCTGGCCGTCACGGTAGTTGTAGAACTTCCGCTTCGACGCGATCATTGCGAGCACCTTATCGACGGCCTCACCGTAGGTCGGCGCGAGCGTCTGCCACTTCGGGATGGCGAACCACCCTTCGGCGTTCGGGGGAAGCGGCTGTTCGGCGATACTCTCGTCGGCGAAGCCGACACCCGGGAAGAGCTGACGCAGGATGTTGGTCTGCTCCGTGATCCCCTTGACCTTGTAGCCCTTGGGATACGCGTAGCTCGACCGCACTTCCTTGCCGACTAACTGGTTGGACACCGAGAGCTCTTTGATGCCGGTCACGATGCGAGCGAAGAGCTGACGCGGGATGTTGGTCTGCTCCGTGATCCCCTTGACCTTGTAGCCCTTGGGATACGCGTAGCTGGACTTCACTTCCTCGTCCTTGAACTTGTCGGAGACCGACAGATTCTTCAGCGAGGTGAGGGCGGCCGTGCGGATGGCCTCGGCGAAATCGTCGCCGTGTTCGATGACGCGCTGTGCGCCAGGATTGTCGAGACCGAACTCAGCGAGAACTTTCTCGATGGCGTCGGAACCGAACCGGTTGATTTGTTTGATCTGGCCGGACGTTGCGGACTGCTGAGTAATCGCGTTCATTGCGTTATCTCCTTTTGAGATTTACCGGAATCGCTCCGGCAAACGGCTTCCTCTGCATGAGGTAGCGCAATAGGCATAAAAATAGCCCTTACGCCCAATGCGCTACCTCATAAATAAGCCTTTTTTAAAGAACTGATTCTGACGCTTAAGTATAGCAAATATAGGCCGTTATGTCAAGTATTTGGCTATATCCCCTTCTTTAGGATAAAATACGCTTGAGTATAGGCTAATGTACAGTCGTCCATGAAGTCAGTGGTCAGCTTTCCGGTCAGGTTGCCGACCTCATCGGCATATCGTCTTCGAGGTCTTTTGCTAGACTTTCGGCTGCCGCTCGGATTCGCTCCTTCATGACCTTCCCGGAACTTCCTCGCGTATGCTTTTCTTCACTTGTGTGATGTTTTTCATACTCGGTGTTGTGTCAACTTTTGTAAGCTTGCGGACTCTAGTGCCGCGTACCTCGACCTTCGACGAGCAGTATCTATTTTTTCGAGATCGGGATTTTGGCATAGAAAAACCCCGTGCTCATTGCACGGGGTTTTTCCCTTTATCCGCAGTTTGCGGACGGAAACGGCTCTATTTGTCAGCTCCTACTTCCCATGACACTTCTTATACTTCTTTCCTGAACCACAGGGGCAAGATTCATTCCGGCCTACCTTAGGTATTGCTTGTCCCGGGCCCTTTGCTTCTGTAGCATGCCCAGGTTCTGCTCCGCTGAGTTCATCCGATGTTTTTGGCGCACCCGAGAGCACAACCGCTCCATGAGATGCCGCCTCGTGCATATCGCGCTCGGCAGCGGCACGTGCCACTTGTACTTTGAAAATCGTGTTTGCAACGCGCGCATTAATTTCTGCGAGCATTCCATGAAACATGCGATAGGCTTCTTGTTTATAAATCACAAGCGGATCGCGCTGGCCGTAGCCCTGCATGCGTACGCCGTGACGAAGGTAATCCATCGCTTGAAGATGTGCGACCCAAAGATCATCAATCGTTCGAAGAAGAACAACTTTTTCAATCTCAGCCATGGCAACATCATCCGTCTTTTCTTCAAGTTCAGCATAAGCGAGATTTACAAATCCCATGATGGACTCAATTAAAGCCGTGCGACGTTCCGCAAGATCATATTTTCCTTCAAGCGCATGCGTGGCGAGTTTAAACTTGCCGGCTACATCAACAGAAGGCGGAAGCATGGCCTTTAATGCATCCTCTATCGGCTTCATGTCCCAGTTTTCTGCGTCTTCATCCGCGGTGTGAAAAGCCACAATCTGTTCAATTTCACCCTCAATGGTTTCAAGGACCCTCATCTTCAACGGGCGCACGCCTTCATGCGTCGGCTCTTCAGAACGACCGAGAATCTCTTGGCGCTTCTTATAAATAACGCCACGATGCTTATTCAAAACATCATCATATTCAAGCAGATGTTTTCGAATATCGAAGTTACGTCCTTCAACCTTCGTTTGCGCCGCTTCAAGCGAACGCGTTAACATTTTATTTTCGATAGGCTGATCTTCCGGAATTTTCAATGTTTCCATCATTCCCTTCATACGCTCTGAGGAAAAAATGCGCATAAGATCATCATCCATGGAAACATAAAACTGCGTCACGCCCGGGTCCCCTTGGCGTCCGGCGCGTCCGCGAAGCTGATTGTCAATACGACGCGACTCATGCCGCTCTGTTCCAAGAACAAACAAGCCGCCAAGATCGCGCACTGCTTTAATTTCTTCCTCTCCAGGAGGATTTCCGCCGAGAATAATGTCAACACCGCGTCCCGCCATGTTTGTTGCGACGGTAACGGAACCGCACCGTCCGGCTTGCGCGATAATCTCAGCTTCCCGTTCGTGATTCTTTGCATTCAGCATGTTGTGTGGAATGCCTGCACGCGTAAGCAATTCATCGAGCAATTCATTTTTTTCAATGGAAGCCGTTCCAATCAAAATTGGCTGTCCTTTTTCGTGGCGCTCTTTTACTTCTTGAACAACCGCCTGAAACTTTCCAAGCTCGCTTTTGTAGACGCGGTCCGGCAAATCTTCACGCTGATTCGGACGATGCGTTGGAATACTTAAAACTTCCAGCTCATAAATCTTGCTAAATTCTTCCGCCTCCGTTGCAGCGGTTCCCGTCATACCGGAGAGTTTTTTGTAAAGACGAAAAAGGTTTTGAAAGGTGATGGTTGCAAGTGTAATGGACTCGCGCTGAATTGGTACGCGTTCTTTTGCTTCAAGTGCTTGATGTAAACCCTCCGAATAGCGCCGCCCTTCCATCATGCGTCCGGTAAACTCATCCA
>Ga0210020_1003074_pt1 | contig 13115 bp, 8 predicted proteins | sample CryGeymeta201514_FD_183980 | JGI IMG/M metagenome (GOLD analysis project Ga0210020, IMG submission 183980) | Groundwater microbial communities from Crystal Geyser aquifers in Utah, USA - Crystal Geyser metaG 2015-14 (SPAdes) (version 2) | ecosystem: Environmental > Aquatic > Deep subsurface >... | reverse complement strand
TAGTCTGCATTCCATTCAATGCCAAAGCTCATGGGCGTTTCAACAATCGTAAATGACTGTTTCTGTCCGTCGCGTGCCAAACACAGGGCTGAACTATCTTCCGCGTCCAGTAACCAGGCATCCCCCGTTTCTGTGGAGAAGAAAATCAAAGCGCCGAGTGTGACCAAGCGGGCGTCGCGGGCTCTCGCTCGATGGATGATGTAGTTGATTTCCCGCGAGATGTTAATTTGCTCTCGACTCAGAACTTGCGCCTGGGTGTGGGATGTACTTGGTGTTTTTCGCTTTGCCATTCTCTCATTCCTTTTTCACGTAATCGAGATATTTGTTCACGATCTTAAAGCCGATCGCTTCATAGAGATTTCTCGCAGGCGTATTCGATACGCCGGTGGAGACGCACACGCGCTCCATCCCGCGCGCCTGCATCCGGCGCAAGCCTTCGAGCAGCACGGCGCGCGTCAATCCCTGCCGGCGGTAAGCTGGACGCGCGCCGACCGGACCAAAATCGCCGATGCGGTTGAGCGGGTCAATCCAGCCATTCACGTATGCGGCGATGACGCCATCCGGCGCGACGGCAACCACATCCAGATCGCGATGGTAGCCGGGCAGGCGCATCAAGCGCGCGTAATCTTCGTCGCTGACGTTGCCGACAGTCCACGGTTGCCATACTTCGCGTTGGGCTGTGGCGCGGTTTGAAAATTCACCCGCCTCAGCCAGTGCGCGGACCTGGCAGCCGGGAGGTAGCACGGTTTCGGGAATCGGCTCGTCCAACGAGCGCAGCATATTTACCTCGGCAAACTCGCCGCTGTAGCGGAACCCGTGCTGTTCCAGAAACGCAATTCGTTTTGCATCGTCCTGCCGCGCGCCAGTGACACAGTTGCCGCCCCATTGTTTTGCGTCCTGCTTGCGGAGTTCGATGATGCGCGTTTCCGCCCAGGCCAGCGCCTCCGTCTCGATCCCGGACCATTCAACCTCCGGCAATATCTGGCAGTCGAAGGACGGATCTTCGCCGAGAATCGCGTAGGCGACCAACTTGCCCTGATGATCATGCCAGAGTCGAATGTATTCCCGCAGGTTCAAGTGGCAAGTCACCATAAAGAATCCCCACATCAATTCGCCGACGTGCGCATAGCGCCAGTCATTGGTGCGCGAACGCGCCTCCATCAGCAAACCCAGCATCTGCTGCAAGTCATGTTCGGTTTCGTAGAGGCGGGATGTCAACGAGCGTGTGGGCGCGGGGTGAGAGAGATTCGAATTCATTGGTTGTTTCCTACATTCGTTTCTTCCCATGGATATGCGAGGAGGGCAAACGGTGCGTGCCAGTTGACAATGAGGCGGGACTTGGATTCTCCGGCGAACGGGACATTGCATGATCGTAGTATAAACCCATTTCGCAGGTTATCATCTTTCCTCCGCCGCGCTCAACCACGCGATGGAAAAGGTGGAGGAGCAGGATTAGCCCGCAGGGCTTCGCAAATTAGCACGGGCGATTCGATCCCCGCGTCTGGAAACGGATCCTGCCCGATGGAATTGATTCCACGCCCTGGCATCGCACGGGGATAGAACCCACCGTGCTAAAATACAAAGGTCTTCGACCTGACCACCCCCGTGCGGACTCCATCCCGCGCGAACATCCATCGAAATAGACAAATGCCCCTCGGTGCGCGTCGCCCCCATCTGCGACACCGCGTATCCGGAAACGGATCCTGCCCGATGGAATTGATCCCCGCCCTGGCATCGCACGGGGGTGAAACCCGCCGTGCTAAAATACAAAGGTCTTCGACCTGACCTCCTGATCCCAATAAAGGACTCATGACCAAACGCATCTTCATCTCCGCCGACCACGGCATGGCAATCATCTACTTCCTGCAAAGCGACGTTGTCCCGACCCTGCTGGCCGCGGGCGTCGAAGTCGTTCTCCTCACCGACGAAGCGCTTGTCACGCAACTCGCAACTCGCAACCCTGTCCTGAGCGAAGTCGAAGGGACACAACATGGCCTCACCTTTGAAAGTTTGCGTCTGAAAGAAGCCAACCAATACGCCAACACCGTCCACCCCCGCTGGCAATGGCTGCTCGGCTACCTGCGCCGCGTCGGCGGCTCGCGCCGCATCAACACCGAAGCCATGGACAGCCACATTTGGGAAGTCTGGGCGGAGAACGGCTGGAAATTCCGTTTGGGTATTTGGATACCGTCCGCGCTGGCGATTCTCCTCCTGCGGAACTTCGCCTTCGCCCGCAAACTTTTAGTGCGGATGCAGAACCGCTTCACGCCTGACCCCGGGCTGTATACCGACCTCTTCGACAAATACCAACCCGACATGGTCATCGCTTCGACTCCAGGCTGGCGCATGGACCGTTACCTCCTGCGTGAATCTGCCCGACGCGGAATCCCGAACATGACCGTCATCGTGGGCTGGGACAATTCATCGTCATACAACATTTCCGGCGCGGACGTGCAGTGGGCGACCTGTTGGTCTGAGTTGCAGAAAGAGGAACTTGTGCTCGGCTCCGACTGGAACCCCGAGCATGCGCATGTGGGCGGCATCCCATCCTATGACGGATATTTCCGCAAGCAGTGGCTCATGCCGCGCGCCGATTATTTCAAACTGCACGGACTCGATCCCAAGCGCAAGCTGGTCTCGTACGCCAGCAGTTTTGTCCACTTCGCGCCGAACTATCCGAACATCGAAGCGCTGGCAAAATTGGTTTCGTCTGATTCACTGGCAGAGCCTTCGCAGTTGTTGATCCGTTTGCATCCCAGTCATTTTCAAGACAAGCCAAAGATCTTCGCCGAAGAACGCCAGCGCGTGTTTGAGTTGGAGAAGAAATATCCACACGTGCATGTTGTCCAGCCTGTGGCATTGGGCGGCTCGCTCGGCTACTACGGCGGTGAAGACATGGACGAGAAATCCTCCATGATGGCATACTCGGATGTGGTGGTGACCGTTTATTCGACAATGTTGGTTGAGACTGCCGTCCACGATACGCCGATGATCGCGGCAGTAATTGACATCCCTGGCGGCTGGAACAAGCCGAAGAAATTCTCGCTCTCGCTCAAAGAGATCGGCAATTGGCCGACGCACAAAAGATTCCGTGAAACCAAGGCGGGACGGATTGCAGAGAACGAATCCCAACTACGCGATATGCTCAACGCCTATCTTCGCGACCCACAACTCGATTCCGCCGAACGCAGGAAGTTTGTCGAAGATGAAGTCACATTTACCGATGGCATGTCCGGCGAGCGCACCGCAGGGTTTATTTTGAAAATACTGGAAAATCGCAGGTTATAATACTGCCATGCAACTCCCTCGAATTTCCCCCCCCGCCAAAATTCCCAGCGGACTTGCGCCCCATTTTCAGGAATATGACGTATCCCAATTGGATTTCGCCAGCGACGCGAACCTGGTCATCCAGCGTACCCTTGAGTTTGGCACGTGGAGTGAAATTCGCTGGCTTTTCAAGACATACGGCAGTCAGCGCATCCGATTGTTCCTGCGCGAGCATGGCGAGCGTTGGCTGAACCGCGTAACGTTTCACTATTGGCGTAAATTGTTTGGCTTGCGCAAGTGGAAATCATCGCCGTTTCCAACATCCAAGGGAGAATTATGGCCTCGTTGACCCATCCGCATTGGGAGTCCCTCACGCCTGTCACCCGCGATGCGTTCCACTTATTGGGCAGGCTTGGCTTTATCAATCGCTTTTACCTGGCTGGGGGAACTGGCCTGTCATTTCACCTGGGACACCGTTTTTCCGTGGACTTGGACTTCTTCTCCGCCGCAGCGAATTCAGTCGGCAATGATGAACGTTCCGTCCTGCGTTCGCTTCTCGATGACCCTACTCTTGAAATTACCTTCGACAAGGACTCCACCTTTGTTGCCACCTGGCGCGGCGTCGGGGTCAGTTTTTTCCGTCTTAACCTTTATCCAGTAGTCAAGCCACCTTTGCTTTTGGACGGCATTCCCCTTGCCCGCGTGGAGGAAATCGGCGCGATGAAACTTGCCGCCATCATTGACCGCGGCACGCGCAAAGACTACGTGGACCTATATTTCATCCTCCAGCGCGTTTCCCTGGATTCGCTCTTTCGGGTTGCGGCGAAAAAATATGCCAAAGTGCGCTCGTTTCCCGTCAGCGCCACGCGCGCCTTGTCTTATTTCGATGACGCCGAATCCCTGCCCATGCCGCAGATGATAGACAAGACTCCCTGGTCGAAAATGAGAAAATTCCTTGAAGCGAAGGCCATCGAAGCGGGGCGCCAACGGTTGGACGATTTGTGGGAATAAAGCAATCGGCATCGAATTCATGATCGCGCAAAATAAACGATGGAAATGATCACGCCAATGATTACCACCGTCCACCGCAGCGTGGACGGTTTGATCTTGCCCGCCAGTTTGCCTCCCAGCGTCCCGCCGACCAGCGCGCCGACGGCCATCACGATTGCCAAAGACCAGACCACCTGTCCCGAAAAGACGAAGAAGATCGCCGCCGCCACGTTGACCGCGAACGCGATGGCCTGCTTGAGGGCGTTGAGGCGCGTCATGGAGTCATCCACCGTCAGCCCGAGGGCGGAGAGGACGATCACGCTCAGGCCCGCGCCGAAGTAGCCGCCGTAGATCGAGGCGAGTCCGACCGGCAGCCAGGACCAGGCCTCGGGTCCGGCGCCGCCGCGATTTTTGTCGAGTCGACGCGTGATCCAGCCGCGCACCGGGTCCTGGATCGCGAGCAGTCCTGAAGCCAGCAGGATCAACCACGGGACGAGGTCCGTGAACAGTTTTTCTCCCGTCTGCAACAGCAACCAGCCGCCAAGAATCCCGCCCACGATGGCCGCGGGCAGGACGAACCACAGCCGCTTACTCTGGCCTTGCAAATCTTTTTTCTGCGCGAGAGTCCCGCCGAGGTAACCGGGCGAGAGCGCCACGGTGTTGGTTATATTTGCGCTGACGGCCGGGACCCCCAACGCAACCAGCATCGGGAAAGTGATGAGCGTCCCGCCGCCAGCGAGGGCGTTGACGGCTCCGGCGGCCACAGCGGCTAGGGCGGCGAAGAGAAAATCTATTCCAGTGAGCATGATGAGAGTTGTGTCCTTTTCAAATGAGTTGTGCGTCGCACCATATTTCGCGGGAATGTTTCAAGCGGAAGACGAATCCGTTTACGCGGTTTTATCGCCGATGATAGGTGCGACGCACTCGCGGGAAATTATTGCTTTTCTTTCAAAACATAGTAGGTGTTTTTCCCCTTGCCTTTGCGAACGATCCATTCCATCTCGATCAATTTATTGAAATCCAGTCGTCGGGTTGGTTTGGCGCGGTCTGTGAGAGTGGAATAATCGCGGTCGGTGATCGAACCGTTCTGCTCGAGGAACTCGATGAGCGCGCGGTGGTATGGTTTTAGTTCCGCCTCGGGCGCAAGCGTGAACGGCAGTGTCTTCTGGACGCGCAGTAACTCGTCAATGATGCCGCCCGTGAAATATTCCAGCCACGCGCTGAAATTGACCCGCCCAACAATATCGTAGTAATTGCCGCGCACGCCGACCATTTCAAAATAGCGCGTGACGTTTTGGTTGTAGTAATTTTCAAAACTGAACAGGTTGAATGTGTTCAGCCCCATATCGGCCAGCAGGATTTTGGTGAGCAGGCGCGTCGTCCGCCCGTTGCCATCCATGAAGAGGTGGATGCCAACCATTTGCTTGTGGAAGAGTCCCGCCAGGATCAACGGGTCAATCTTGTTTTTATTGCCTTCCACAAACTGAATGAGTTCATTCATCAGCGTGGGTACGTCGCCCGCATCCGGCGGCCAGTAGACCGTTTTCCGCGCGCGCGGATCATTGACAAAGACCGGGTCAACGCGCAGTTTCCCCGATTGGAAGGCGGGCAATAATTTGGCGGTCACCTTTTTGTGGATTTGCAGGGACAGATTCAGGCTTAAAGGAAGCGTCCCCTTTGCCAGTTTCTGGTTGATCTCTTGCAGGATTTCGTTGTAATTCAACACTTCCCGCTCGCTATCGCGGACGTTCTGCGGACGGTTCTTCAATATCCGTTTGACATCCGTGAGCAGAAGCGGATTCCCCTCGATGCTCGTGGAGGCGTAACTGGAAACCGCCTCCGCATCTCTCTGCAACTCGGCCAGAACCACGTGCGGAAACGAACGCTGGTTAAGTCCCTGCACGAGGCTGTAAATGCGCTTGATGTTCTCAAGCAGGGCGTGCGTGATGGTGTATTTGGGGCTGAACATTAGTCGAATTATAGTCGAATAGTAGTCGAATGCAAATTCAGAATATTTATGCTTTTTCTTGACGCATCTACTTCATGCGCTTATAATCCCATTTGTAAACGGTTCTACCCTATCCCCGATTCCCGACACTCTTGAAAAAGAGGGCTGGCGCTAACGACCGTTCTGGCAACCTTTCCAACCTAAAACTGTTGTTGACACTGATGTTTATCATGTCTCTGCTTGGGTTTGCCGTATGGCAGGAAGGAGTTGTCAAGATGATGAGTTCTTTGGCGATTGAGTTAGTAGTTCACTTTGCCATAACGGTCGGAAGTCGGGTATAGGGTAGTACCAAATAATCTCCAGGAGTAGTACGCGGTGTTGGTCGAGTAAGTCGAGTATTCTTCTCGACTGTATCGAGACCAACACGCTGATAGAGACGGAGGTCACTGGCTGGAAGCCTCCACAGCAGAAACCCGCTGAAGTCGCCTGGACTTTGTGACGAAGAACGCCACTGAAAACTGATCACTGTTTACTGATCACTGGCAACTAGACCGTCACGGGAGCGCCCGTTATCGCGCAGGCTGATGTTGGTCAGCCACAAAGAGCAACCGCAAGGTTGAATTGAGGTGGTACCGCGGAGCAAACGCTTCGTCCTCTTTAGGATGAAGCGTTTTAATTTTTAAAATCCGTGCCTCTCCGTCAAATCCGTGCAATCCGTGTACAAAAAAGAAGGTGTAACCATGACCAAACACGAACTTCCCAAAGCCTACGACTTCAAATCCACGGAGCCGCGCATCTACGCGATGTGGGAGGCGGGCGGATACTTCAAGCCGTGGAACGACCCGAACAAACCCGGCTTCGACCCGTCCGTCAAGCCGTTCGTCATTTCGATTCCGCCTCCCAACGTAACCGGCGAACTGCACATCGGCCACGCCATGTTCGTCGCGGTCGAGGACTTGATGATCCGCTACCACCGCATGAAGGGCATCCCCACACTCTGGGTCCCCGGCACGGATCACGCCGGCATCGCCACGCAACTCATGGTGGAGCGCGACCTGCTCAAGAACGAAGAAGTGACCCGTGAGGAAATTGGCCGCGAAGAGTTTGTTCAACGCACCTGGGAGTGGAAGAAGAAGTACGGCGGCATGATCACCAACCAGATTCGACGCCTCGGCGCTTCCTGCGACTGGAGCCGCGAACGCTTCACCCTGGACGAGGGGCTGTCTCGCGCGGTTCGAGAGGCTTTTGTCCAACTCTACGACAAGGGACTCATCTACCGCGGTCCCCGTTTAATCAACTGGTCGCCGGGCCTCAAGACCGCCGTCTCGGACCTCGAAGTGGAATACTTCGAGGAAGACGCGACGTTGTATTATTTCAAATATATGCTGGCGCCGTTGTCCAGCAGTTCAACTGCTGGACAACAAGAGTACATCCCCGTAGCAACCATCCGTCCCGAAACCATCCTCGGCGATACGGCGGTGGCCGTTCATCCCGACGACGAGCGTTACAAAAAATTTATCGGGCGCAAGGCCATCGTCCCGATGCTCGGACGCGAGATTCCTGTCATCGCGGACGATTACGTCAGCATCGAGTTCGGCACAGGCGCGCTCAAGATCACGCCCGGTCACGACCCGAACGATTATGCCATCGCCCAGCGTCATAACCTGCCGATCATCTCGATGCTCGACGAGGCCGCGAAGGTCAACGAAAACGGCGGCCCGTACCAGGGTCAGGATAGATTCGAGGCGCGCAAAAAGTTGTGGGCCGACATGAAGTCCGCGGGACTCGTCATCAAGACCGAACCGTACCGCACCACCATCCCGCGTTCCCAGCGCGGCGGCGAGATCGTCGAGCCGATGATCTCCACGCAGTGGTTCGTCACGATCGCGCCGCTGGCCGAGTCCGCGCTCGCGGCGGTGAAGGACGGGCGCATCAAGATCGTGCCTGAGCATTTCGAAAAGGTCTACTACAACTGGCTCGACAACATCAAGGACTGGTGCATCAGCCGACAGTTGTGGTGGGGGCATCGCATCCCGGTGTGGTACTGCCCCGACGGCCACATGACCACCGGCCGCGCCGATCCGACGAAATGCGGAACGTGCGGCTCGACGGAACTCACGCAGGATCCCGACGTGCTCGACACGTGGTTCTCTTCGGGACTGTGGCCGTTCTCCACGCTCGGCTGGCCGGAGCAGACGCCCGATTACAAATATTTCTATCCCACCTCCACCATGGAGACGGCCTACGACATCCTGTTCTTCTGGGTGGCACGCATGATCATGGACGGATTGGTGTTCACCGGCCAGGTTCCGTTCCACACGGTGTACCTGCACGGCCTGATCCGCGATGAGCATGGCAAGAAGATGAGCAAGTCCTACGGCAATGTGATTGACCCCCTGCCCGTCATGGAAGAGTTCGGCACCGACGCGTTGCGCTTCGCCCTGCTGGTGGGTTCGACGCCCGGCCATGACACGAATGTTGATTTGAAGAAAGTGGAATCCAACCGCAACTTTGCCAACAAGATTTGGAACGCGGGGAGGTTTGTGATTAATGCGCTCGATGGATTGGATGCAGGTAAACAGGTAGACACGTACACAGGTACACACGTGGACGCGCCCGATTGGACTCTGGCTGACAGTTGGATTTGGGCAAGGCTACAGCAACTCATCCGCGATGTGGAGCGCCTATTCCAGACCTTCCAATACGGCGAGGCGGGACGCCAGATCTACGAGTTCTTCTGGTCCGATTTTGCGGACTGGTACGTGGAGATCGCGAAGGGGCAGATGCAGAGAGAAGAGAGTAGGGAACAGACCGTAGTCACACTGGCGCGCATCCTCGATACTTCGATGCGACTGTTGCATCCCTTCACACCGTTCGTGACGGAAGAACTCTGGGGCCACCTGCGCCAAGCCCTGCTCGCATCTCCTATCTCCTATCTCGCATCCGATTGGCCAGACGCGCTCATCGTGGCGAAGTGGCCTGGGCCGCGCGATCCCGAAGGCTGGGAAAGCGCCAAGATCGCGGACTTCACGCTCATCCAGGAGATCGTCCGCGCCATCCGCAACTTGCGAGCCGAGAAGAACGCGCCCATGTCGAAGAGGCTGGCCGCGACCATCGTCGGCGGCGCGAAGATGGAATTGCTGAATGAGCAGGCCGGCGTCATTACCGCCCTCGCCGCGCTGGACGAGTCACAGGTGAAAATCGTCAAGTCGCTGACAAAGAAACCTGAAGGCGCGGCGACACTTGTAATCGGCGCGGTGGAAATCCACATTCCTCTCGCGGGCATGGTGGACGAGTCCGCGGAACGCGAACGCCTGGCGCGCGAACTGGCAGAGACCGAGAGTCACATCGCGCGGTTGGAGAAACTACTCACCAGCGACTTTGCTAACAAAGCCCCCGCGGCAGTTGTCCAGAAGGAGCGCGAGAAACTGGCGGGCTTCAAAGAGACTGCCGAGAAATTGAAGGGGCAGTTGGGATAACTCGAATAAAAAAACTTCCGAGACCAAAATCTCGGAAGTTTTTATTTGGATGGCCGTCCACTCCAAGCGCCACTTTCGTAAAGTCGTCTAAGCTTTTCCCATCTCATCCAGATTTCCATTTTTTCGGGGTCTACTCCATACTTAGTCGCTTCACACCAGATATCGTGTTTTTCTTGCCACTTCTTGACAATGGCCGCGGCACGCAACTCTTGTTGCTCAATTTCTTTAGCGGCTAGCCAGAAAGCGTTCAGATGGAAGCGGTTCATGGCTTCCATTATAGCATCACGGGTTGCGATACAATAGGAACGATTCGCCGTTCCCATTTCCTTAATAAGAGGCTCCCCATGGATTACCAGAAAAAACTCACCGAACTCAAATCCCTGCTCGCCGAAGTCAGCGACCTGAACAACGCCGCGGCCGTCCTCGGTTGGGACCAGGCCACCTACATGCCCAACGGCGGCGCGCCCGCCCGCGGACGCCAGATGGCCACCCTCGCGAAAGTGGCGCAGGAAAAATTTATTGACAAGAAGATTGGCAAACTCCTCGATCAACTGGGCAAGTTTGAGGAAAGCCTGCCCTTCGACTCGGACGATGCCAGCCTGATCCGCGTGACGCGCCGCGATTACGAACGCGCCCTCAAGGTCCCGCCCGAATTCCTCGCCGAACTGAACGTTCACAACGCGGAGACCTACCAGATGTGGACCGAGGCGCGTCCCGCAGACGACTTCGACCGCGTCCGCCCGAACCTCGAGCGCACCCTCGACCTCTCGCGCAAACTGGCGGACTTCTTCCCCGGCTACGAGCACATCGCCGATCCGCTGATTGACTTCGCCGATTACGGCATGAAAGCCTCCAGCGTGCGCGCCCTGTTCGCGGAACTGCGCGCCGAACTGGTTCCCATCGTCAAAGCCATCACCTCGCAAACTCCTGCGGACGATTCCTGCCTGCGGAAGCATTTTCCCGAAGCCGAGCAACTCAAGGTCGGCGCGGAGATCGTCAAGCAGTTGGGCTACGATTTCGAGCGCGGCCGCGTCGACAAGACCCACCATCCCTTTATGACCTCCTTCTCGATCGGCGACGTCCGCATTACCACGCGCATCAAAGAGGATTTCCTCGGCGAACTGCTGTTCAGCAATATCCACGAGTCGGGTCACGCCATGTACGAGCAGGGCAACGATCCCGCCTACGAGGGCACCCCGCTGGCAGGCGGGACGAGCGCCGGTGTCCACGAGAGTCAGTCGCGGCTGTGGGAAAATGTCGTCGGGCGCAGCCGCGGCTTCTGGGAATATTTCTTCCCGAGATTGCAGGCCGTCTTCCCCGAGCAACTCAAGGGCGTCTCGCTCGACACGTTCTATCGCGCCATCAACAAGGTCGAGAAATCCCTCATCCGCACCGACGCCGACGAGGTAACCTACAACCTGCACGTCATGTTGCGACTCGACTTTGAACTGCAACTGCTCGAGGGGACGCTCTCCATCCGCGACCTTCCCGAGGCCTGGCACGAGCGCTTCGAATCGGACTTCGGGGTGGTCCCGCCCGACGACCGCGATGGCGTCCTGCAGGATGTCCACTGGTATGCCGGCATCATCGGCGGCGCGTTCCAGGGATACACGCTCGGCAACGTGATGGGCGCGCTGTTCTATGCGGAGGCCCTCAAAGCGCATCCCGAAATCCCAGACGAGATGAAACAGGGCAGGTTCGATACCCTGCATAACTGGCTCATCCAGGACATCTACCGCCACGGACGCAAGTTCACCGCGCCCGAACTGGTCCAAAAAGTGACAGGCCGCGACCTGACCATCCAGCCGTACATTCACTATCTCAAAACCAAGTACGGCGAACTCTACCAACTCTAAGAACTCGTGTAAAAATAAGTTCCGTGTTTTGTCAGCAGTTGCACTGCTGACCGGCTCGCAGTTCAACTGCTTGCGAACTTTGAAAACGGGAAGTTATTGTTACACAGATCCTAAGATCAATACTGTTCAGTTAAATGGTAGCGGAGTGCAAAGTCTCCCGACTTTGCACCGAAGTCAGAGACTTCAGACTCCTTATCTAAACAGTATTGACTCTAATATTACAGCGCAAGGTTGCCATTTTTAGCCTGTTTTGGATGCAGTTGGACTGCATCCTGCTCGCAGTGCAACTGCTCGCGAACGAAAAGTTGCCTGGCTTTGCGCTGTAATACTAAGGGTCTGTAAATAAATAACTTCTCGCAGCCGCGTCATTCCCGAAAGAGCATCGGGACTATGTGCGAGCGTCCTGAGCGGAGCGTAGCGAAGTCGAAGGATGCGAAGCAATCTCCTCGCCACGACGCGGGGATTGATTGCCACAGGCACGCTTCGCAGTCGTCGCTCACTCCGTTCGCTCCTCGCAATGACGGCTGAGTAGTTACATTTTACGTACCCTAACTCGGACAATCCGACCTGCGGCAAACAGGGTTTTCAGCCACAGAGACACGGAGAAACTACAATAAACTCCGTGTTCTGTGGCAAATTTTTATTAGCGCGCCAAAGCGCTGGGATAACCGCTGGGTTTGGGTGGCAGTTCAACTGCCGCCCCATCGGTTTGGCATGCTAACAATTTTTTTGTACGCAATAAATCCATTCAAACCGATTCCCATTAACCATTTGGGGGCGTTTCATTTCAGTTGAAGCCTTGCAACGTGTATCGTGTTGCGTATTGCGTCCCACAGGGATGCTGCGCGATAAACCTTCAAAACGGAACACGCAACACGCCACACGGGTTTCTCTCAACTCATTTGCCTGCGCTGCGCCAAGGCGCGCAGGCACACGTGAAGCACACCCCAACCATTTTGGCTTTCACGCGTCGCGTCCATCTGTGGTTATAATTCCCCCGTCATGGACTCCAAAACCCTCTCCGTCCTCGAATACCCCAAAATTCTCGAACGGCTGGCGGCTCACTGCGCCTTCTCCGCTTCGGCGGATTTGGCGCGCAAGTTAGAGCCATCCACGCATCTCGACGAAGTCCAACGCCTGCAAGCCGAGACGAGCGAGGCGCGGCGACTGATCGCGGCCGCCGAAGCCTCCATCGGCGGCGCGCACGATGTGCGTCCCGCGGCCGAACTGGCGCGGCGCGGCGGTGTGATCGAACCGACCGACATGCTCGACATCAAGTCCACGCTGATCTCGGCGCGCAACCTGAAAAAAGCGTTCGAGAAAACCAGCAAGGGCGAGACGGAGAAATCTCCCTCATCCCCAGCCCTTTCGCGAAGCACCCTGGAAGGGCCCCCACAGGGGGAAGGGAGTCCCCTCTCCCCACGGGAGAGGGTTAGGGTGAGGGAGAAGACCCACGCGCCCGAGAATCCATATCCGCGCCTGAGCGAGATCGCGGCCGGTCTGCCCGCTCCCCTCGGGCTGGTGGACGCCATCTCGCGGACATTATCCGACCGCGGCGAGGTGCTCGACTCGGCC
>Ga0210020_1003055_pt1 | contig 13175 bp, 15 predicted proteins | sample CryGeymeta201514_FD_183980 | JGI IMG/M metagenome (GOLD analysis project Ga0210020, IMG submission 183980) | Groundwater microbial communities from Crystal Geyser aquifers in Utah, USA - Crystal Geyser metaG 2015-14 (SPAdes) (version 2) | ecosystem: Environmental > Aquatic > Deep subsurface >... | reverse complement strand
CAAGTGACGCACTTCGAAGTACGGATGACCCAATTGCTGAGATTCATGGATCGCGCGGGCCCCCAGTGCCAATGCAAAAACCCCGCCCACCAATACCAAGCCCTGTCCGCTTTTCGTGTACCTGGTTATCGTTGTTGTTGGCTACCCACGCGGGTTGTCAACGCACCCTCGGGTGCAGCGCATAGCCGCCCCACATCGCCGCTTCGGCCAGCACATGGCCTTTCATCGCCCGCTGCACGTCGTTGGCCGCGAACCGTTCCGGAACCGCCAGCTTGGCGCAATCGAGCGCGAACAGGCGGAAGAAATAGCGGTGCAGGCGCAAGTCGTTGGGCGGCGGGAACGGGCCGTCGTAACCCAGATAGTCCCCCGCCATGTCGGGATCGGCGGCAAACCAAGCGGTGTAATCGTTCAGACCCTGTCGCGATCCGCGCGGGCCGGCCGGCGCGTGCTTGCCATGCGCGGTAACGCCGTCGCTGCACGCGCCCGCGGCAATCGCGCGGCAATCGCCGGGGATATCGATCATCAGCCAATGCACGAAGTCGCAGCGCGGCTGATCCACGGGAATCTCGACACCTGCCTTGCCGACCATTTCCGCCACCGTCGGCACGTCGGAATCAACGCACAGCAGCGCCAACGAGCGCGCCGCCGTTGGCACCTCCGCGAAAGTGAAGTGAGGATTGCGGTTGCCGGCGAAGCCGAAACCATCGCCAATGGGCTGCCCCATGGCGAACTCGGCGGCAATCGCTTTTCCGTTCGAAAAGCTCTCGCTGGTGATTTTCATGGCTGTCCTTCGGGTGAGTCCACCGCCACATACCGCACGCGATAGATGGCATTGGCGTAATCATCGGAAATCAGCAGCGAGCCATCGCCGGCCTGGATGATGTCCACCGGTCGGCCAAGGGTCTTTTCGCCATCGAGAAAGCCCTCGACGAACGGCGTCACCGCGATCACCCGGCCGTTCGCCACCTGCACCCGCTTGACCGCGTAGCCGCTCTTTTTGGCGCGGTTCCAACTGCCATGCAAGGCGACAAACGCATCGCCGCGATAGTCGGCCGGAAATTGGGTGCCGGTGTAAAAGCGCAGGCCCAGCGGCGCGACATGGGCGCCGAGCTTCGCCACCGGTGCGGTGTAGTCGGCGCACGACTTGCCGGTACCGAACTCGGGGTCGAGGATGCTGCCGGCATGGCAGTACGGAAAGCCGAAGTGCTCAGCAGGTGTGTTGACGATGTTGATTTCGCAATCCGGGCTGTCATCGCCGAGCCAGTCGCGGCCATTGTCGGTGAACCACAGCTTGCCATCGGCCGGATTCCAGTCGAAGCCCACGCTGTTGCGCATGCCTTGCGCCACCACCTCGCGGCCGCTGCCATCGGCATTCATGCGAATGATGCGGCCGGTACCGGGCTCATCGCAGATATTGCACGGTGAACCGACCGGCACGTACAACTTGCCGTCCGGGCCGAAGGCGAGGTAACGCCAGCCGTGATGATCCTTGCCGGGCAGATCGTCAACCACCGTCACTGCTTTGGGCGGGTTGTCGAGCCGGCTTTCGATGGCGTCCAAGCGCACGATGCGATCCACCGACGACACGTACAGTGCACCGTCGCGGAATGCCAGCCCGACCGGCATGCGCAAGCCCTTGGCGATCACCTTCACCGCGTCGGCGCGGCCATCACCATCGCGATCAGGCAACGCGTAGACGCGGCCTTTTTCGCGCGTGCCGACAAACAAGGTGCCGTCATCGCCGAAGGCCATGCCACGGGCGTTTTCGACGTTGTCGGCATACAGGCTGATCGCGAATCCATCCGGCACCCGTAGCCGATTCAGCGGTGGCGCCGCCAACGCCGGAAGAGTGGTGGCCAGTGCGATTCCCAACACGATCAGGCGCATGGTGTTCTTTCCTCTCGACCAAATCCTGCTCTCAGTAGAGCAAGAGCGGATAGTCTGCAAAAAACGCGAAGGGCGCAAAGAAAACAAGTCGCTATCTGGGCTTTCCATTGCGCGCTTTGCGTACTTGGCGGAGCCAATGTACTACATGTTTTATGCAAGTCCCCGGCGCTACCGGGAAATCGTTGTCGTGAGCCGACCTACATCTCCTCCCTGCTTCTCAGGCACGTAGCGCGTCCGCCACCCAACGCTCGGCGAAGCCGTTGAGACGGGCGCCTTCGATGAACCCGCAGTGGCCACCGTGGGCGGCTATCTCCAGCCGCGCCGTGGCGGGCAGCAGCAACGCATGAAAACTCGCCACCGGAATCACCGGGTCATCGTTCGCCATCAAAATGCTGACCGGCACTTGCAGCCCTTGCAGGCGGTCGCCGGCGATGCAGTAACCGTCGAAATAGCCTTCCAGTGTGCCGTACGGGGTGTAGCGCTCAACCAGCCAGCGCGTCAACTCGCGCATGTCCTTGTCCAGTTCGGCATCGTCGAAGTGGTGTGCTTCCGGAAACAGTTCGCGTTTGCGGCGTAGCGAGCGCCGCCATTTCTTCAGGAAATACCATTGATAGATCGACGGTGCATGTTCCAGCGCCAACATGCCCGCGGCTGGGTCCAGCACCGGACACACGGCCGCGGCATGGGCAATGCTCAACCCGGCGGTGGGCGCCGCCCTGGCCACGCGCAGCGCAAAATTGCCGCCCAGCGAGTAGCCGGCGAGGGTGAGGCGGCGGGCGGGAAAGCGTGCGGCGATTTCGCGGATTGCCAGCACCACTTCATCGAGCCGGCAGGAATGGAAGATATCCGGATTCAGATGATGGGTTTCACCGTGGTCACGGAAGTTGAGGCGAAACACCTCAAAGCCGCGTTCGAGCAGGGTTGCCGCGGTATGCACCATGTAACTCGAATCGGCGCTGCCTTCCCAGCCATGCAACAACACCGCCAGGTTGGCGGCCGGCTGGCCCGGCAGCATGCTGTGGAAGCCTTGCAGACGCACATGCTCACCGACTTCGAGCTGGTGGCGGGTGGTCAGCGCGCCCAGACGCCGGAAGCGTTGCAGGCCACGTTGCCGCCGCAACGGGCTGGCACTGAGCGCCGATTGCACGTGCGGATCGCGCAGCCAGCGCGGCGGTTGGTAGTCTGCGGCGTTGAGCATGCCGATCAACTCCGCATGGCCGCTTCGATGCGGCTGCGACACAGCTGCGCAAGTTGGCGGCGGCCACCGGCAGACGGCGCCACCGGTTCAAGAAAATGCACTTCGGCCACACAGGTCGGCTCGCCGATCAGGCGCATCAGATTGCTCATGAAGTTTTCCGTGGCAGTGAAGGCAATAACGGTTTGCGCGGTGCCGCGTTCACCATAACGCAACGCCACCGGTTGCACCAATGCGGCCGCCGATATCGCCGGTTGGAAGATGCGCGCGTGAAACGTGCCAACAGCCGCACCGGCGTTTGTTCGCCCTTCCGGAAACGCCGCCACCGCACGTCCGGCCATCAGTCGCTCGGCCATCTGGTGCATCACTCCGTTGAGCGAATCGGCACTGCCACGCGCGTGGTAGATGGTTTCAGCGCGCGTGGCCAGCCAACCGATCAGCGGCCAATGCGCGATCTCGGCTTTGGCGACAAAACCCATCATGTGCTGGCTGTGCAGCAGCACGATGTCGAGCCAATTGATGTGATTGGCGACGAACATCACGCCGCCGGGCACGGCTGTGCCGATCGCCTTGATCCGAATCCCGAACAAGCGCGCCGTGCGCGCACTCCACCAGCGGATGACGCGGTGATCCCAGCGCAAGCCACCCAGCGTGATGCGTGCGCCCAGCGCATTGACCACCAGCGCCATCAGCGGCAGGGCCACCAGCACATGTGCCAGCACCTGCGGCAGACGCCAGGCGATGCGCAGCGGCCGCCAGTGATCGCGACGAGGGATGGCGTTAACTCGGTTTGGCATCGCCACCATTGTGCCTCAGTGCTCGCGTTCGACCACCGCGAGCGTGAGCCGCGACACGCACACCAGATGATCGCGCTCATCCTCGATACGGATTTCCCAGACCTGGGTCTGCCGGCCCACATGCAATGCACGTGCGGTACCGATGACGCGGCCCGAACGCACCGCGCGCAGATGATTGGCGTTGATCTCCAACCCTACGGCCATCTGCGTGGCCGAAGCCAGACACAGGTTGGCGGCAACGCTGCCCAGGGTTTCGGCCAGCGCCAGCGAGGCACCACCGTGCAGCAAGCCATATGGCTGCACGGTGCGGGCATCGACCGCCATGCTGGCGCGAATGAAGTCGTCACCCAGTTCGGTCACCACCATACCCAGCGTGGCCGCCAGCGTGTTTTCTGCCTGCGCATTGAGGGTAGCCACCGTTGCCGGCTGCTTCCAGACGCGGCTGCCAGTTTCGCTCACACGGTTCTCCGGGTCGGCACGGACATTGCACGCATGATAGAGCAGCCGCGGCTCATAGAATCGGTGCCAGGCCAGCACCAAACGCCGTCATCAAGCGCGTGTACAGCCCCTTGAGCGGCACATCGACCTCGGGAAACGAACCCACTGCCTGCCAGCAGCGCGAACGCGCGGGATCGACCGTGCCCAGCGTCGCTTCTGCCGTTGGCTCGCCATCAGCGCTGCGGCAGCCGGCTTGCAATTCGTAACTGGTGGCATAACGAAACGGCCACAGATCGAACAACGGCAAATGCTCGAACAATTTGCCAAGCGAATAATCCAGCCCGGAAAAGATCGCCGGCTTGGGCCGGCGGGCAATCAGCCAGGCATTCTCGGGGCGCATATCGTGGCGTATCTGTGCTTCCAGTTGGCGCGCAAAGCCCTCATCAAAAACCACCAGCGCGCATTCACTGTTGAAGCCATCCGAGCGCGGATCGAAATTGTGGGTACCCACCACCCCGATATGGCGATCGATCACCAGGCTCTTGGCGTGCAGGCCAACCCGCACCCCGGCACGCTCCAGCGGCACCGGCCCGCGGCGCTTGCCGCCGCTGCCACGCAGCGCGGAACGCTCGCCGTCCGAACTCAGCCGACGCGGACTGTCGATCAGGTTCGGCCCGCTCGGCGGTGGCACCGGCAGCAAGGCGCCGGTAGCGGCAAGATCGATCATCGAGTCCGCCGGGAACGGCTTGTATTCCCAAATCTGGAAACGCAACTCGCGCAGGTACGTGCGCTTGTACTTGTGCGAAAGCGCGTACACCGGCCAGGCATCGGTCGCCGCCAGGCTGTTGGTCGAGACTTCGATTGTCGGCTGATCCGGGCCGGCCGAAAGCCGCCGGAACAGGCGCTTCGCGGGCTTGGACAACACCAGATACGGCGTTTGCAGCAGCACCGAATCGCGCGCCTGCGCGACCAGATCGTGCAAGCCAAGCGATACCGTGCGCAGGCTCGGCGGTACCGTCGGCGTGCGCCGGTTCGGGGAATCGACCAGATACTCCACCCGCCCCACCGGCATCGACGGCGCGAACAAGCGCTGGCGCAATGCCTCCGGGTCATCGGCCAGCGCGCGCAAGCGTGCGCTGCGCTCGGGACGCGACAGCTTGGCCGCCGGCAACTGCGCGGGCAGCGAGCTTTCGCGCAGGATAGTGCGGGCGACATCGTGCAAGCGGGCGATCGGCAGTGAGCGCCGATGGGTCCAGAATGCATCGAACGCCTCGCGCATCGCCACCACCACCGGCCCGGCCACCAGCAGATCGCGGTCGCGGTAGTTGTAGCCGCTGTCCCAATCGAAGTACCGGTTCTGATAATTGCGGCCACCGCTGATTGCCAGCAGATCATCCACCAGCAGCGACTTGACATGCATGCGCCGATTGAAACGCCGGAAACAGCAGACGATGCCGGCGCCGAACTCCAACGCGCTGGTGTGTGCCTCGCCAAAGGTGGGGTTGTACAGCCGCATCGAGAAATTGGCGTGGCTGCCGGCCAGCGCCGACAGCGTGCGGATATCGTCCACGCTGAACAACTGATCGAGCAGCACCCGCACCCGCACCCCGCGCTGCGCGGCGGCGATCAACTCATCAAGCACCAGGCGGCCGGCGTCATCATCGATGAGCAGGTACGTTTGCAGCTCGATGCGGTGGCGCGCGGCGCGGATCAGGTGCACGCGCGCGAGCAAGGCATCCTCGCCGCCCTCCAGCAGCAGCACGCGATGCAATGGCGCAACCGGCGTGGAGTGCACCAGCAGCGCCTGCGCCTCATCGCGCCAGCGTGACGGCGCGGCGCAGGCATCGGCACGCTGGCACCATACCCGGGGATCACGGGCTTGCTCGGCAATCGCTTGCGCTTCGGCGCGACGCGCCTGCGGCAAATGCGCGCACGCGCCCAACGCGAGCACCATGCCCGCCCACAGGGCGCCACGCAGCGTCATTTTGCGGCACTCTCGGCAGCAATGCGTTGCGCCAGCAACACCGAAAAATTGATGTTCACCTTGTCCTTGACCATGAACCGTCGTGCGGTCATCCCGAATGCGCTGCGGCTGACCTTGCCGCTGACTTCGATTGCGCAGTCGATTCCCGGTCGCCCACAGGGCGCTGGCCGCACCTGAAACACCACCGGCCGGAACGTACCGCGCAAAAACAGTTCGCCGCGCAACTCGCCACCGTCGCGCAACAGCGCCGGGGCAAACGGTGCCGACTCGAACACCGCCCACGGATAGCGCTCGACATCGAAGAACTCGGCAGAGCGGGCGTGATTGGCAAAAGCCTCGTTACCGGCAAAATCCAGCGAGCGCACATCAAACCGGATGCTTACCCGCTGCTCGCTATCCGCTACCGGCTGCACCTCACCCTCGAACCGACGCACCGCGCAATGCACGGTTGTCAGCCAGCGCAGGTGCACACCGATTTCGGCGTTGGAGCGGCCGCCGTCGATCGGCTGCGCCGCCACGCTGGCATCGGCGCAACACAGGCACAACGCCACGCCGAAGTGCCGCCACATCAGGCGGCCCAAAACGCCGCCAATGTCGCCGCCCCCGGTTCCAGCACCCGGTCTTTGGCCAGATGCAGCACCACGATGCCGGCTGGCGGCAAACCGCGGTGGTCGCCTGTCTGGCCGGTGCTGAGCAAGGCCGCGATCTGCTCCAGCCCCGGATTGTGGCCGATCAGCAACAGGCGTTCGGCGTCGGCGTGCTCGTCAATTACGGTAAACAGTTCGCCCGGCGTGGCATCGTAAATCCGGGCATCCTCGCGGCTGTCGATATAGCCCAGCGCGGCGAGCACCCTGGCACAGGTTTGCTGGGTTCGTAGCGCCGCAGAATGCAGCACCCGGTCGGGCGCCTGCACGTGGGCCTTGAGCCAGGCGGCGGCGGCTTCGGCCTCGGCCACGCCCTCCGGCGACAGCGGGCGATCGGCATCGGATTGGCCGGCAACAGCCGGTTCGGCGTGGGCATGACGGAGCAGGATAAGTTCGCGCATGCGCCGATTATGCGCACGAAACACCCGCTTTCGGTGAACTGGGCGAAAAAAATTGCTGATTCGTGTCGAACCGCAGCCGGCTCAACACCGCTCCCGCCGGGACAGGGGCAGGGTGAGGTGTCGGCACCGTGTTGTCCCTTTCACCGCACCCGCATCCGGCTGTTGGCGCCCCCTTCCCCGGGAGAAGGGTTTACGCCAAAACCCGCTGAGGTTGGCGGCGTTTCAGGCCGATTTTTTCAGCCAGCGCAGCAACGGCGCCCAATCGGCCTGATGCGCGAGGATTTGCTCGGAGTGGTAGTCGAACAGGCTTTTGCCGAGGCCGATCAGCAGCACATAGGCCTGCGAATCGCGTAACTGCGCCAGCAGCGGGTACGGCCAGGCGGCGATCTGTTGCACCGCCTGCTGCGACACCGAGGTCCATGGTTTGAGCCGGTTGCCGACCAACGCCACCGGCAATTTGCCGCGCTTCACCCGGGTGTGCTGCGCCAGCGAGTTGAGGAACGGCACGCTGGCTTCCAGATCGATCAGCGATGGGATGATCGGCACCAGCACGGCGTCGGCGCGGTCCAGAAACGCGCTGAGGTCGGCCGCCATCGCGCCCGCCGGCGCATCGATCACCACCCGCTGCGTGTCCTCGGGGATCGCCTTCTCCCAGCCACGGCGGCTGCCATCGATTGGCAACACCGCGCTATCGAGCACCGCCCGGCGCTGGCACCAGCGCGTCGCGGAGCCTTGCGGATCGGCATCCACCAGCACCGTGCGCTTGCCGGCAAGCGCGAAGTGCGCGGCCAGATGCGTGGCCAGCGTGGTCTTGCCGGCACCACCCTTGGAACTGGCTACCAATACCGTCTGCATCGCCTTGCCTCCTGCATGGTGCTTACCGCCAAAACGCACTGTACACCGCGGCGGCGGCGCGGCCAAAAGCGGGGCTGTCGCGATTCGTGCAGATCGTGGCTGCGCACGATCCAACCTTGTTCGTTGGGCGAAGCCTGCTGTACATTGCGGCCGGTCGGAGCGAGTGTCCAAACAACTAGAGCCAAAGATATAGCCATTGCGACGTCTAGTAGACGCTGCAGCAAGCCTCCCCACGAGGCTAGCTCTGGCTGGGCCATGAGGAAGAACACTACTGGAAAGGCGATGCCAGTCACAAGCAGGAAACCGCGGCGCAGCTTGAAGTTGCGGAATTCAGAGGCCAGTGAGATTAGGAAGATGCTGGCGACCATGCCGAAGTAGGTGACGATGGCAAGCAAATTGTGCGCGATCTGGCTGGTCGAACCGTCAAGCGGGCATCCAGCATCACAAGGCGCGATCACAGCAAGAAAGTATGAAGCGGGAACAGACCACAAAAGCCATGCTCCCAGGCGGCTTGCGCCGGAAACCTTAAGAAAGGGGGGAAGCTGTGACCAAGAAGGCCACAAGGATGGCAGAGGTGGCAGCAAAACCTGCATAGGTAAGCATTTGAGCCCTAGGTGTTCCAGTTGCGTTGTACTCACTGACAAAGTTTGAAATCTGTGAGTATCCCGGCTTAATGGCGCTGCCAATGAAGTAGAAGCCAGTCACATAAAGAACGGACGCGAGGAGTAGGAGTCGTGCGAGTTTCGCTCTGTTCATGTTCATAGGCGGAATGTGCCAGAGCGAGACACAACAGGCACCCCGGATGGTGAGCCTGAAGTGCCCGCGTCTGCCGGATACCAAACCAGCCCCCATACCCAGCGCGTGAGCTTGCCGACGGAAGTCGCGCGGCGCGGATGATCCTATTGCTTGTCGCGCTCCTTGAGCGCCTTGATGTCCTTATGGACAGCATCAAGTTTGGCGAGGATCACTGCGGCGAAAACCGCTGCCAGAAATGCAAAGAAAGCTGCCATTCGCGAAATCTCCCATTTTTTGTGCCGACTAACACCTGAGTTAAGCCGCCACGCTGCGAGGCGGCTTGAACGAATTGTTAGGCGCGTCATGGAGAGGGCAACGACTGATCTTGCGACTTGCCTTGATTTTCGGATGGCTTCCGGGTAACAAGACGAAGGACACCAGAAACCACTCCGAAAAGGAAGACAAGAATGCCAAGCCAGCCCACTATGGTCGCGTTGTGGGCGCTGCGTACAAAGTCCACCAATTCTGGTCTGCCAGAAAACGCCGCGGCGAAGCTGAAGCCCCCCAACGCCAGCAGGCAGCCGCCGACAATGGGAAATAGAGGCCAGAATCGCCGAATGCCGGCTGCCCATCCAACAAGGAAGACGGCAACTCCACACCAAAAGAGTCCCGAGGCGATGCGGGAATGAAACGCAACGCTTGCCATCAGCTCTGGCGTCGGGTCTTGGTATCCCCATGCTCCGCCATATAAGAGCTTATACAAGAATCCCGCAACTACGATCAGCACACCGCCAACAATCAAAAGTAGGGGCCAGAAACGCTTCATCGTGTTTGTCCGCCTAACACCGCGTTAAGCGGCCGCGGGGCGACAAAGCATCAGGAAACATCGAAACTTCTCCCCGCGGTCCGCTTGAACGCATAGTTAGCCACCACCTAGAAGAGCACGCCTGTGATTTCGCTTGCCGCATTCTTTCCAGCACGGTGGTCGCTGCTAGTTTTCGGAAGCACGAACATGTACCTGGAATCGCCACGAAAGGTTATCTTGAAGTGCTTGCCATCTTCAGCGAGGCTGAATCCTAGGCGCACCAACGCGCTCCGGGTTTTCGCGTCCATGCTCCTGTAGTCCTTCAGTAGGGCCTTAACTTCTCTGTCCAGCTCAATCGCTTGGTTCGACTGAGGATTAGCCTCGACCAGATCATGCACGATGTGTTCTCGCCTGCTATTGCTACGCAATCCGCTAGCGGATGAGTTGAGAACGGACATGACAGTGTCTCGCAGCTCATTGGGATACAAATCGTGCTCCTTGCCAAGAGCCAGCAGGCCTCCTCCACTAGCTGCGCTTGATGAGTTTGACGCGCTGATGCAACGAATTTCTGCATTCAGTCTTTGGATCTCTTCCTCCGCCTCGAGCAAGCGAGTCTCTTTCGCCTTGAGCTCTGCGTCGAACGCTTCAACGTAATCGTTTAGCGATGAAGAGCCTTGCTCGCGAAGCTGCGTGACTCGAAACCGCGAAAGCTCCTCCTGAAGATGCGCCCATGTGCATCGGCTTGAAAGGCGTCTATTTGACAACGCCAACCGTAGATCGTCATAAATCGCTCTCTGAAGCGCCCGAGAGTCGTTGTCAAACATCGAGAGGTAATACGACTTTCGGGCGCGGCTTTGAGGCCAGTAGACACCAACCGTACCACCGTAAACGTTTCGACCATCAACGAGCTGCCTCAGCTTTGCCGAGAATGTCCGTGAAGGCTCAACAACGACGTGTGCCAATCCAGAAATGTATGCCGCAAGGCCGCTAACCTCGATAGCAGGCTCGCCGTCAAACCCGGCACTCACATACACGATAGGCAGTCGATTTCGTGCTTCACCTTCGATCAGTGATGCTGCGGCTGGTGTGTGCGTCTCACCCAGCACGAACGCCTTGTCTGTGACCGGAATTTCACCATCGTCACCTCCGCCCAGCGTTCGGAGCACCTGTTTGATGATGTATGGCTTCTTGGCCTGGGGAAGGCCTACTGCAGTACCAAAGGATTCGCAAGAAACAAGCACGCTGAAGAGCGTTTCAGGCCCTTCTGTTCGCGCTACTATCGAAGTCGTCCACTCAAGGCCGTCATCTACCCTTCGGTAGTTCAAGCCGGCCATCTCGTTACTTGCGGAAGCGACAGATGCGATGATTGCCGTCTCGTTTCCGGCTCGCAACTCAATGGATTCGTTTGCGGGAATAGTTGCGAAACTCGCCTCGACAAAAGACGTGTGTGGGCTGCCAGTTACCCACTCACACGCCAGCCGAAGCACAGCCTCTGAGGTAACTCCGGAGGCAAGTGGAAACTCAGTTGAGAAGGTGATCATGCGCTGCGACCAAGTTGGGGAGTGGTGGCTAACGCCTGGCTCACCGAGCAAATTTTTGATGGCGGTTTTTTTGCGTCTTTTTGCAAAAAAGGTGACAGCAAAAATTTGTCCGGTGCAGCCGATGGTTAGGCATTATTCACCACAACCACTTACCTTTATGCCTGTATCCCAAATTATTTGGCACTTGGAACAAGTAAAAATTCGTGTGTCATCTTCACTAATTGTTCCTCTATTCCTGAGCCAATCCTTACATGTAGGACAACGAGTGAAATAATCTCGAGCAATAAAAATAATAAATATAAATACAAATGAAATCATAAATATTGAAATGAATATATTTACCAAGAACTGATTATTTAATGACTCTTGAAAATAGTATCCAACTATCCATGAAATCACTCCACTCAAGAGAAACACGATCATAATAAATCGAGTGTATCGAGCATGCGTTGGGTGTAATTTGATAGTCATAATCTATGCCTAACGCCTGCCACTGCGGCTTGGGTAAGATGGCGACTTTTGTGCGTCTTTTTGCACAAAAGGTGACAGCTTACCCAAGTCCGACAGCTGGCACTGGTTAGGCATAGCCCTTTTTCTCTTGATCTTTAACATGGCACTCATGATGCACCAATCTAGTGTTACTTTCTGTGTAGCCCAAGTATGCCTCAAGCCTATCTAACTCGGAGTGCTTTTGCGGCATTAGCTCACCACATAGTGCGCACAAGCCATTTTGAGACTCCCACTTCAAAGTTTTAAGCTTAGTGCGTGCCGCTGGCGTACTGCGCTCAAGGTACATGAGTTCTTTCGCCAACTTTCGTCGCAATGCCCACAATATCATTGAGTCTCCAGCTGACGATATTTCTAAGTATTTTAGCACCCTCTTCAAAAGAGGAGCAAATAGCTCTTCGCGCTGTTCTTTTGTAAGACGTGGATTTGCCATAAAATTGCCTGACGCCGGAGCTCAGGTGCGTTTGAGGCGACGGCCGTTTTTGCGGTAGCAAAAAAGGGCGGCGGGTCAAACGTCACCTGCAGCGACTTGTTGGGCGTCATCTGCTTTCACCTTGTACCCACAAATGAGAAAGGCCGAAATGACGGTACTTTTCCTACAAGACCATTAACTGCAAAGATGAGTGATCCGAGCAAATATGCCCCAACGACGACATTCAATCCCGGCACTGCAAGTGCCGCGAAAACAGCACCATATTTTGCGGCTTTGAGGCCCAATGTCTTAAGCGAGAGGGCTTTAAATTCCTCGAAAGAAATACGCCCCGAGCGATATCGCCGCCATAATTCAAAGACAATAATTACAACGGAGGCAGCGACAAGAGGCGGAAAATAATTCCAAAGCGTCTCATCAGACTCGTCTTCGAGATCAACCATGCGATCCACGAAATCCTCAACGCGCATCGTTAAATCTTCGTTGCTCACGCCTGATGAAGGGAGACCCATCCGTTCCGAAAGCTCCTCAGTAACAAATATCTCTGTGTCAGGATTCGAGTCAACCCAAGCGCCGATTGCGCTCATGTTATCGGTAGCCTTTAGTTGTACTTCCCACGCATCCCCGGTCTTCTGATCTAGAAGTTGTATGTCTACCGTTCGATGGTTCGTGTCCGGAAACAGCGCGGCAACGACAGAGTCCCCGTCTTCGTTTTCAAGACGCTGGAACTCCATTTCATGAAGAATTCCCTTGACGTTACTAACCAAGCCACCAATTTGGGCTTCATCATATGAAGCCAGCCGTTCAGCAATATCTGAGATTGACAAATCCCATTCTGGAGAAGACCGGCGAAGAGCGGCTAAGACGGCATAGTCTTCTTCGACCAGGACAGGCTCCGGAGTAAAGGCAATTTTACCGAGGGTTGCCAGTATCGCCGCCTCATCAAACCGCCTAGA
>Ga0210020_1003026_pt1 | contig 13249 bp, 11 predicted proteins | sample CryGeymeta201514_FD_183980 | JGI IMG/M metagenome (GOLD analysis project Ga0210020, IMG submission 183980) | Groundwater microbial communities from Crystal Geyser aquifers in Utah, USA - Crystal Geyser metaG 2015-14 (SPAdes) (version 2) | ecosystem: Environmental > Aquatic > Deep subsurface >... | reverse complement strand
GGATTATGCCATATTTCTGAGTTTGGGACAAAAATAAAAATGGCTGAACGATTAAAGATTGATAAAAATTATGATTTTCAGATTCTGGAAATCCAGAAAGAAGAACACCGCATGAGTTTGAAATTAGCTAAGGAATAGTCTTATAAGATAATAAATTGAAAAACGGAACAAATTTTGCCGTTTTTTTATTACCCTTGACAAACTTAAAATAAAGTGGTATATTTAAGATAGCACAGAGGAAATATAATCCTCTGAAAAATTTAAAAAGGGAGGTAAGAAAAGTGAAAACAAACACAAAGGAAACCCAAACGCTAGGACCAATCGACCGCATCCTGGAAATCATTTTTGACCAAAATACCCCGGAAATCAAGACTCTTGTTACCCACCGATTCCCCGACGACGACGGCTGGCTTTGCTTCTGGATAGCCAAAAAGTTCATTCCCAAAACGGTGAATGCTAAACTCGTTTTCGTCAATGCTGGCGAAACTCTACCAGGATTGGAAGATAATCCCTCGGTTCTCCATTTTGATACTGGTAAAGGAAAATATGACCAGCATGGCAAGAACCTCAAGAGAACTTGCAGTGCAGCCATCTTGGCAGAGAAACTCGGTATTCTTGATAATCCTGGTCTTCGACCGCTTCTGGAAATGGCCACGGCAGTAGATAGTGCCGAAAAACTGCCAGATAGAGATCTTCATTTCTTAATCGAGGGCTACCCCCGATTGTATCAAAACGGCAACATCAATTGGGAGAAAGTCCAAGAACGAATCTTTGAAGATTTCGAAGTCATCTATGGCCAAGAAACCCAGAGAGTCGAAGGTCGGAAAAACCTTGAGTTATTTGCCGAAAGGACTACTTTATCTAACGGCCTCAAGGTAACTTCGATTCTTTGGCATCCAGAACTGCGGGAAGCTGCTTTTGAAGACGGGGCTGCAGTTGTCATCTGGACCTTAACTCGAGGAGGAAAAAGGTTTTATACTGGAATTCAAAGAAACCGAAACTATTCCAAACTGCGCTTGGATGGGGTAGCCGCTGCTCTCAGACATGCCGAAGCCGGAGCACGAGGAATTGATGTTCGAGGCAAGGACCTGCTCTACATTGACCGACAGGGACCAGTAACCAGTTGGTATTTGCACGACAGTCTAACCCTGATTCTCAATGGTAGCCGGAGCTGGAGACCAAAAGATGACGAATACACTAAACTAGTACCGAGACAAATTATTGGGATTGTCCACAGGACCCTATCTTTTATCTCTCGCGAAGTGGTTTCGCAATGGAAGAAATAGGGTCTCACGCCAGTGGCCTTACCGCGCGCAAGCACGGTAAGGCCCTCTTTTTTTTCTTGATTTATATTAAAATTTTTGATATCTTAAAAGAGTATAATGAAAAATTTAGCGAAAAATTTTGTTTTTGTTTTATTGATTTTTCTGGTGATTTCCGGCGTTTTTACTTTATTTCAGCAGCCATTTGAAAAAGTGAAGGAGTTATCTTTAACTCAGTTGGTTGAAGAGATTAATCAAGAGAAAATTAAAAAAGTAGTTGTTTCTGGAAATGAGCTTCAAATAGTTTACAAAGATGATTCTAAAGCTCGCTCCCGAAAGGAAACTGAAGCCGCCTTATCTCAGTCGTTGATAAATTACGGAGTAGACAAAGAAAAGCTAACTAAAGTTGAAATTGAAACAAAAGAAGCCGGCGGAACCTGGACCTGGTTGGGACCAATCTTATTTGCCGTTTTACCACTTTTACTTTTTGGCTTCTTTTTCTGGATGATTTTTCGACAAGCCAAAACCGGAGCCATGCAGGCTTTTGATTTTACCAAAGCCAGGGCGAGGTTATTTGGAGCTGATGGCTACCCCAGAGAAAAAATCACTTTTAAAGACGTGGCGGGTTTACAGGAAGCAAAACAGGAATTGATGGAAGTTGTTGATTTTTTAAAGCAGCCCAGAAAATATTTACAAATGGGAGCAAAAATTCCCAGGGGAGTGATGTTAATTGGAGCGCCGGGAACCGGGAAGACGATGCTAGCCAAAGCAGTTTCCTCTGAAGCAGGAGTCCCTTTTTTCTCAATTTCAGGTTCTGAATTTATAGAATTATTCGTTGGAGTTGGATCTTCGATAACTAGTGACACACCAGTAATAATTAGAACAAAAAATTCTACAAAACTTTTATCAATTGGAGAATTTGTTGACCAGTTTTATCCTGAAGAAAAAGAAGGATATATGCCAATTTTTGGCGCTAAAACTTTGGGATATAAGCCCTTGGAAACAAAATGTTGGGGAGCTTCTAAAAAAGCATCTACCAAATTTTTTGAAAAAAGTTGCTGGCAAAACGTAGAAGGAGTATACCGCCATAAAGTCAATGAAATTTACGAAATCCATTATTTAGGAGGAATTATTAAAACTACCGGGGACCACAGCGTATTTGTCCGTCATCGAAACTTTATTACGTCAAGGAAAGTAAATGAGTTAAAACCCGGAGATATTTTAGTCAATTTACCATTTAAAGTTAGGGGTGTATTCGTTCCAGGTGTTGGAACTACTCATAAGGTAAAGGCTCATCAATTTGAAGAAAAAATTGAAAAATGGCTGCCGGTATGGAATGGAAATTTTGGGGTGGAGAAACTAAAGAAAAATTATGTTTTCGCAACGACAAATCAAGAAAAAATGTCTCAATCTGAGTTAGCCAAACAGCTCGGCGTATGCCAAATGACAATTAGCAATTGGCAACGTAATGTATATCAACCCCAAGCTCTTTGGTCAGCGAATAAATATTTAGAAAAAGAAATTCCTCAAAAAGTAAGAGTCACTACTTCTCTAACGAAACTCTTGGGCTACTATACTGCCGAAGGAAGAAAACTTGAATACGGAGTAGAATTTGTCTTTGGCGCCCACGAAAAGAAACTGCATCAAGATTGTATTTCTTTAATGAATCAAATATTGACCAACCAAGAACCCCATCTTATTTTTACCGAAGATAATTCTTTACGGATTGCCTTTTTTGGAAAAGTGTTAGGCGAGTTTTTCGAAAAACATTGCGGTAATGGAAGCCACAATAAACACGTTCCTGAATTTTTATGGGATTTGCCTAAGGAATATTTCTTAAATTATCTTGATGGGTTCAGCAAAGGAGATGGATATACCACCACAGACAAAAAACTTAAAATGAGTTCCGTTAGCAAACAATTAATATTGGAAATTTGTTGGCTTGCTTCCATGCACGGAATAAAAGTTGGGATTGGAGAAAGCAAATTCAAAGGCGGAAGAATTATAAAAAATAAACCGCTACCCGAAGGTCAATATTGGACTTTAACAATTGGAAAAACGTCCCATCCTTTTGAAAAAACCGAAAATACCCCTTTTCAGTTTAAAAAACCGATAGTCAGAAAAATCATTAAAAAATCGTACAATGGTTATGTTTATGATCTTTGTGGTTGTGAAAATGAAGCTTTTTTCGGAGGGGAAAAACCAATTTTATTGCATAATAGCCGAGTTCGAAGTCTCTTTGACCAAGCAAGAAAGGTTGGAAAAGCAATCGTTTTTATTGACGAGATAGATAGTATCGGAAAAGTAAGAGGAGTAGGAGTAACCGGTGGGCATGAAGAAAGAGAACAAACCTTAAATCAATTATTAGCCGAAATGGATGGAATTGGCAGGGAAGAGGGAATTTTGGTTTTTGCGGCCACCAACAGGCCTGAATACCTCGATCCGGCACTTTTGCGACCGGGGAGATTTGATAGGAGGATTGTTTTAGATTTGCCGGATATTAATGATAGAGAAGAAATTTTGAGAATTCATTGCCGTGGAAAACCCTTGGCTTTAAATGTCAACTTGAGAGAGGTGGCAGAAAGGACTCCCGGATTTTCCGGAGCAGATTTGGCTAATGTGGTTAATGAAGCGGCAATTTTAGCAGCCAGGAGAAGTAAGCATCAAGTTTTTCAAGAAGAAGTTTTAGAATCAATTGAAAAAGTTTTATTGGGACCAGAACGTAAATCGCACATTTTGTCAAAAAAAGAAAAGGAAGTTGCTGCTTATCACGAGGCAGGTCACGCCTTGGTTTCTTCTCAAACGCCAGAAGCTGAACCTGTGAGAAAAATCTCAATTGTCGCTCGGGGGTTAGCAGCAGGTTATACTCTCAAGATGCCAGCTGAAGAAAGAAAAATTAAAACCAAAACGGAATTTTTAGCTGAATTGGCAACTTTACTTGGTGGTTATTGCGCCGAAAGATTGAAATTTGGCGAAATTACTACCGGAGCGGCTAATGACTTAGAAAGAGCTTCCCAATTGGCCAGAAAATTAGTTAAAGAATACGGAATGTCATCTTTGGGTCCAATTTCTTTTGGCGAAAGAGAAGAATTGGCTTTTTTAGGAAGAGAATTTGAAACAGCGAGGAATTACTCTGAGAAAGTGGCAGCTAAAATTGATAAAGAGGTTGAAAAATTTATTAAAGATGCTGAAATTCAAGCTAAGAAAATTTTGACTAAGAAAAAAGGGCTGCTTGAAAAAATTGCCAAAACCTTAATTAAAAAAGAGACTATTGAAAAAGAAGAGTTTGAAGAATTGATTGGACGCCACCCACCCACCACCCTAAAAAAAGCCGAACCCTTGGTATCCTTGCCAAAAAGAGAAAAATCAGCGAAAATAAAAGTCCAAATTAGGCGCGTGTAAAAATTCTTAGGAGCGGGCGCGTAGTTCATTGGTAGAACGCTTCTCTTATAAAGAAGAGGTAGAAGGTCCGATCCCTTCCGCGCCCATTGGGCACTTGGCGCAGTGGCTAGCGCAGCCCCGCCCTTTCATAAGGACGATTAGCTCAATGGCAGAGCGTTCGCTTGACGTGCGAAAGGTTACAGGTTCAAATCCTGTATCGTCCACAAAAAGAAAGGACGGGGAGGTCGTGGGTTCAAATCCCTCAGTGCCCACATGGAATTGAACATTCTTTACGAAGATGAAGATTTATCTGTTATCGATAAACCAGCCGGGGTAAATTGTGACGATTTTGAAAAAAGGGTCCACAGGTTAGATAAAGACACTTCGGGAATACTTTTGGTGGCAAAAAACGATAAGGCCCTAGAATTTCTACAAAAGCAGTTCAAAGAAAGGAGGGTCAAGAAGAAATATTTAGCTTTAGTGATCGGTCATCTTAAAACCGAAGAAGGTGTAGGCGATGAAGCTAAAGCTTCATCTTCACCCTTCGCTGCGGCTCGGGTAATTGAAACTTTAATTGGTCGCTCGCCGGGGGATAGAAGAAAGCAGAAAGTATATCTGCCAGGAGAACCTAACTCTCAGGGAAAAAGAAAAGCAGTTACTGAATATAAAGTATTGCAAAGGTTTGAAAATTATACTTTAATTGAGGTCGAACCTCGAACTGGCAGAAAGCACCAAATTAGAACCCATCTTGCTTATTTTTCGCATCCGATTGCCGGCGATAAACTTTATGGATTTAAAGGACAAATTTGTCCTAAAGAGCTAAAAAGACATTTTTTACACGCCAGCTATCTAAAAATAAAACTTCCGAGTGGTAAAATAAAAATATTCAAATCAAATTTACCAGAAGATTTGAAAAAAGTTTTAAACCAGATTTAAAATTATGCCTACAAAATTTGAAACCTTTGTGAAAACTCAATTAAAAACCGGCTTACCCGAGATTCGACCCGGTGATACTGTTCGGGTTTATCAAAAAATTAAAGAAGGTCCGCCAGCTGGCGGAAAAGAGAAAATTCAAGTCTTCGAAGGTCTTGTTATTGCCCGAAAGCATGGCAAAGGAATTACTTCAACTATTACCGTTCGAAAAGTAATTTCGGAAATCGGGGTAGAGAGGATTTTCCCGCTTCATTCACCAACTATTGAAAAAATAGAAACTTTAAGAAGAGGCCGGGTGAGACGGGCAAAACTTTACTATCTAAGAAAGGCCAAGGGGAAAGGAGCGCGATTAAAGAGAGAAGAATTCGGGGAAGCAATAGCCAAAGAAAAACCAGCAGAAATGAAAAAATAATTTGAGTGGAGTGAAGTAATTATGGCACGTGCCCAGGTGGAGGAATTGGAAGACTCGCATCTTTGAGGGGGATGTGGCCGCAAGGCTGTGTGGGTTCGAGTCCCACCCTGGGCACTCGTAGTTTCGGACACAAACTTTGTTTTGTTAGAGAAAACTAAACTTTCTTTGTTATCGGACGGAATTTCCGCCCCGCCCGCCTGCAGGCGGGCGGGGCTTTTGCCTACCGAAAAATTTTTAAAATTTCCCGAATAAAATAGGTTAATTTTAATATTTTCTCCGGAATAAATAATTTCTTTAATAAATCTTTTCGCCAAAAGATTTCTTTCTGTTCCTTTTTGGGTAGCAAGACCAAAAAGAAAAGATTGAAGAATAGAAATTATTGTTTCAGCAGAAAATTTAGAGCATACTTTTGATGGTTCGATTCCATCTTCACGGGTCATATTTAAACTATGATTTAATTTGAATACAAGATTTTCTATGTAGTTTTTATCAACAGAAATTCGCTCTAAATTTTCCAAAATATAGCTTTCTAATCTATCAGCCGAAACTTCCTTTGTAGAGCAAGCCTGCCAACCCTTTTTGTTGACGCAAGTACAACGATAGTAATAATACCTTTTGAGTTTTCTATTTCCATGTTTGTTAGTAAAACAAGCGCTCATTTTATAACCGCACTCTTTACAACGAATTAAACCTCCCAAGAGAAAATACTTATAAATTCTAAACTTCCTTATTCTCCTTTTGTGAGTTTTTTGAGCAAGTTCAAATAGTTCTTCAGAAATAATTGGCTGGTGAATGCCTTGATAAATCTGACCAGCGTAATTTATTTTCCCCGTATAAGTGATGTTTCTCAAAATTAGAGCAAGATGTTCTTTAGAGAAGATTTTTCCCTGCCTGTTTTTGATGTTTTTCTCTTTGAGAAAATCATAAACTCTATTAATAGAGCGAGTCTCAATATATTTTTCAAAAATCAATCTTACAATTTCAGCTTCCTTTTTATCAATGACGAGTTTTTTATTTTCTTTTTTATAACCGAAAGGAACATGCCCGCCATTCGACAATCCTTTTTTGGCTCTTTCAAGTAATTTATCTCTGGTTCTTTCTGAAGTTAATTCCCTTTCAAATTGGGCAAAGGTAAGCATTATGTTTCTCAATAATCTGCCGGCTGGAGTAGGGGTATCAAATCTTTCGGTGATAGAAATAAAATCAACATTATATTCATCGAAAACCTCGATTAGTTGATAAAAATCTTTTGGAGAACGGGTTAATCTATCAATTTTGTAAGCTAAAATAATGCCAATTTTCCTTTACTTTATATCCTCTAATAGTTCTTGTAAGGCAGGACGGTTAGTGTTTGCTCCAGTATAACCAAGATCAGAATAAACCCTGAACACTTGCCAGTTATTCTGACTCTTAATAAATGACCTAATTTTCTGCTCTTGAGCTTCACAAGATGAAAATTCTTTTTCAGCTTGCATATCCGTTGATACTCTCGTATATATTGCGCATTGTTTGAATTTTGTTTTGTTCATAATTTTTTAAATTTATTAATTATTATCAAAAAGCGGCAATCCTGCGGAGACAACACCTTTCGACGCTGAAATTGGGCAGGCAGGGGCTTCGCCCCTGCCTGCCGAAACAAACTTTCTTTAAATTTTTTGAGTTTTTGTCCTTGACATTGTGTAGATAAATTTATTAAGATAATTATGGAAGGTAAAATTGAAGGGAGCAAGGTAATGAAACATGGAAAATAAGATTAAAATATTTTTATTATGCGAAATACAAATTATTTCTTCAGGTTATTACCCAAATGGGTAGCTATACCAGTTAGAATTTTTGAAGTTTTACTTCTTATTATGTTGGTTCTTTGGCTATGGCTTCATTTCACGACTTGGTAATTAAACAAAAATTGAAATTAAAAACTTTTACTATGAAAAAATGGAAAATTTTTTTAATAATAATTAGTCCGCTGATTTTATATATTATTTTACATATTATTTGTATACTTGTCAGAGAAGTTAATTTAACATTGCCGATTTCCTCTTATCAAACTGTGGTTTTGTTGCCACCATCAGAAATTTGTGCGAAAATTCAAGACTCAGAGTTGCAAAAACTATGTTTTATAAACATTGAAAATGATCCTTTAAAAATAGATTGGAAATCTCTAAAACCTGAATGTGGTTCTTTGGGATGGTGCTCTGACTTTCACTATTTAAAAATTTTCTCTCTAATCACTTATCCGCAACTTACGGAAGAAGGAACTGCGCTTTACCTTTCAGAATCGAGAACTTGGGATAATCTTACATTATATTGCCAAGAGGAAAAAGAACAAGGTGGAAACCCTAAATATAATATAGATTATGTATATTGTCAGGCCATTCTCGTTAACCCTCATTGGTGTACTAAAACCTGGGAACCTCCCGGAGTTAGATTTCTTATTCCAGGAATTATCTCGGGCAATAAAATTATGCCGGGCCCAGCAGAATGCTATCATGATGCAGCTCTAATTTGGAAAGACCCTTCTTTATGTGAAAAAACTAAAGACAAAGATTTTTGCTATTTACGTGTCGCCTTATTAGAAAATTCAAATTTACTTAATCTATTAAAATAAAGAGCTGCCTACGAAATTCGCAGGCAGCTAATTTTGAAATGGAGATTCTAAGGCTCGCTATTAGTCTATTGCACTTTGCGGCCAATTCTGGAAGTACTCGATATTGACAGGATTAAGGCGAGACCTCAACCATGGTATCCATCCCCATGCTTGGCAATGCCATTTTATTTCTGAGGCAACATTTGCTTGAGAACGAGAGCCTTTCCACTCCGGTTGGTGCATAACCCAATATGCAAGTAAGTTGGCTCCATTTTGGGATTTACCAAAGTTTATCCCATCTGGCTCTGTTAATTTTAGCTCTACTCCATCGTTATATCCCCAACCTCCATAATTATGCGTATTCAACATACTTTTGGAGGTATGGAGGAACAGGAGTATAAGCTGCCTCAACTGGTGCTGGAGCAAGCACTCCTGCTCCCAAAGTGGCTATCAGGCTCAGGGCCAGGATAGCTAATCCTATCTTACCCGCTTTTCCTTTCAGCAGTTTCACTTTTTCCTCCTTATTTGGTTTTGGTTTCTATTTTAGAGTCTTTCTCTTTTCGGGGAATCTCTAATCATTCTTTTTCGCCTCCTTCCTTCATTTTTGCCAGCAATCTTCTGGCAGAGCTGACCTCAAGAACCTTTCTCTTAAGGACAATTCTGCCAGAAGATTAACTTGGACCAATTTTTTCAAAGAACTATTCTTTTTCTATAAATATGGCGGATTTTGGAAGATTTTATTACGCCTTACATAAAGGAATTTTCCTAAAGGAATTTTCCTAAATTTTGCCTCCCATAATTATCTTAATAAATTTATCTACACAATGTCAGGGACAAAAACTCAAAAAATTTAAAGAAAGTTTGTTTCGGCAGGCAGGGGCGAAGCCCCCGCCTGCCTCCTCTTTCACTTTTCGCTCGCCCGGCGCTTCGGGCGGGCTCGCTTTTAAAAATAAAAATCTACTTATGGAAGTAACTAAAGCAAATTTTCCGAGTAGACATTTTATGACAAACTCTCCAAACTCTTGACATTACCGTAGACAATTTGTTATTATAGTTGGAGAATTGAAGTTTTAATAAATTTGGAGGAGGAAAAAATAAAGGTCGACCCCCCGGAAATAAATTACAAAATTAAAGAATTATGAGAGAAAAAACTAAATGGACAAATGTCGCCAAGAGAAAAGTTTTTGTTTCTGTTATTGGTATTAGTTTACTGATTGGAAGCTGTTTGGTATTGTCTGAAACCACTTTTGCTAAAAAGGGAGTAATTGTTAATCCTGAAGATCAAACAGAAATTCAATCTGTAATTCAAGAATTTCTTCACGGAGAAAGTCAAAAACAAATAGAAACAAAAGAACAGATAATAGAAGAAGCAAAAGAAATTTTAAAGCGTCCGGATACTAGTTCTATGGTAAAAGGTATGGCCGAAGGAATTATTAAAGGAGAAATAAAAGTGCCACTCAAGATAAATTGCTCTTTTAATTCAAGTATTGAAAATATAGAAAGAGTAGAAAAGGATAAAATAAATGTAAAAGTAAGGGAAGACAGAACTTGCACATACGATGATGGCTCAAATACTTCAGGGATTTATCCTCACCTTTTTGGGTTAGTTAAAAAAGAAAAAAAATGGAGTATTGAAAAATTTGAAGATGGATCGATAGTAAGAGGCCAACTTCTAACGCCTGAGGTTAAAAAATTACCACCAATTCCACTTCCAGAAGAGACAATAAAAAACCAGAAAATCGAAGAATGGAGAATTAAGAAAGAAAATGTTTCAACACTGAGTAGCTCCTATACTTATAACCGGAATAATGCTGCTTGGTATGGTAGTTATTATGCAAAAAATCCTAATCCTTCCTTCCGAGATTTTACTTCTTCTGGTGGTGACTGCACTAATTTTATTTCTCAGGCTGTCTGGTATGGAAATTGGCCAATGGTAGGATGGTACCCAGATAAATATTCTACTTCTGTTTGGTGGTATGCCTTCAACTGGATGGGCCAAAGTAGGACTTGGACAAGTGCACACTATTGGTGGTGGTTTACTTATAATCGGCCTAGAGGCTATTTAACAAGTAATGGTTGTAGTCTTCAAAAAGGAGATATAGTTCAGAGGGATGGAAACCCTAATCCCAACGGCTATATTGATCATTCACTGATAGTAACAGATGTAAGACCTGGGTGTAATATTCGCATTTCTTACCATACGCCGAATACACAAGATCAGTCACTCTGGGAATTTATGGGTCAGTATCCAAATGCTAATTTTTATGGTTGGCGTCTTTATGATTCTGGAAATTAAATAGAAATAAAAGACAATGAGTAAGATAGTAATTATTACATTGATTCTGGTAATATTGGTGATTTGTTCTCCTTATATTCTGCGGTTTTTCGAGAAAATATACCTCCACACTTTTGAATTGGGATGGTTAAGAGGAGAGAAAACAAAAGAGGAAATTGTTGCAAAATATATAGAAGGATTAAAAACAGGAAATATTCAAACAATTGAAAAATTAGTGCCAAAGACCCACGAAGCAGATAAAGTAATTCGAGAAAAAATAGAAAAGTTTAAAGAAGCTGATTTTAGCGAGATAGAAATTTATTATGGAAAGGAACCCTCCACATTTACGATCGAAATTAAAAATATCAGACTAAAAAGCGGAGAAGTAATTTCCGATGAGATTTCGACAGAAAGAGATTGTCATCAATATCCAGGAATAGAATGTAAAAAATGGTATCTTATAATAGGAACTATAAAAGAAAAATTTAGGCCAATTCCCTCTGGTATGGAATTAGAAAGAAATTAGAGAAAGAATAGCTAACCCGCAAAAACAGATACCAATAGTATCTGTTTTTGCTTTAGTTATTCTCGTAAGTAGATTTTTATTTTTAAGAGCGATCCCGCCCGAAGCGCCGGGCGAGCGAAAAAGGTTCAGAAAATTTTTGCGGTAAATTAGGCAGGCGGGACTTCGCCCCGCTTGCCTTTATTTCTTTTTCAGATTTCTTTTTTTGGATTTATGGATTAAATTCGGTAAAATAATTTCAAAAGTTTGTTGCTGTTTTAATTCCGCAGCAGTATTTAACGATACGAACTCAAAATTTTTAGACGAACTGGTTTGTTCGCCCCGCCCTCTTTCCGAGAGGGCGGGGCTTTTTGAACCGCCAAAATCCTGCGGATTTTGGCTTAAAATGAAGCGGATTTTGATGGTTTCGGGCAAGTAAAGGATTTTTGATTTTTTCTTTTTTCAAATCTTTGGTATAATGAAAGTGGACATAAACTATAGCATTCGCTTTTATTACAACCTTAATCGTTGTAATCCGAAAGAGGCAACTTCTGTATAAATTCGCGAATGCGGGTTTATGTCCACAGGGTTGCCTCTTTTGTTAAAAAATATGAGCAAACAATGCGCCATTTATACAAGAGTATCTACGGATATTCAAGCGGAAAAAGAATTTTCGTCTTGCGAGAGTCAAGAGGAAAAAATTAGGTCGTTTATTGCGAGCCAAAATGATTGGCAAGTTTTTAAAATTTACAACGATGCCGGATTTTCCGGGGCAACCCTGCAACGGCCTAAAATCCAGGAGTTGCTTTCAGATTTGAAAAAAGAAAAAATTGATGTGGTTTTGGTTTATAAAATTGATCGGCTCACTCGTTCGCCGAAAGATTTCTACCAACTCATTGAATTTTTTGAGCGAGCAAAAATTGATTTCATTTCCATTACGGAAAGATTTGATACTTCAACACCAGCAGGCAGATTACTTCGCAACATTATGCTTACTTTTTCGCAGTTTGAGCGAGAACTAACCAGCGAAAGAACTAGAGACAAAATGTTAGAGCGTGCCAAAAAAGGTTTGTGTAATGGCGGTTTTACTCCTTATGGATATTCGCGGCAAAATAAAAAACTTGTTATAAACCCGAAAGAAGCGGAAGAAATAAAATCAATTTTTGAAACTTATATTGAAACCGGCTCGCTTGCAAAAACTTACCGAACGCTAAAAGAGAGGAATATAAAAACAAAGTTTGGCAAAAATTTCTCAAAAACGATCTTGGCTTATCTTTTGCGAAATCCAGTTTATGTTGGAAAGATTAAACATAATGGCGAAATCTATCAAGGTATTCACGAGCCAATAATTTCAGAAGAAATTTTTGCCCTTGCTCAAAAAATCCATAAAGAAAAACAGAAAAATTTTAGAGTATACAAAAATTTTCTTTTCGGCGGATTGGTAAAATGCGAAAATTGCGGTTCAAATATGACAGCTTGTTTTACCAATAAGCAAAAAAATGGAAAACTCACGAGATATTATTACTATCGTTGCACTTCCACCACAAAATTTGACTGGCAAAGTTGTCCGGTAAAACAAGTTTCCGCCGAAAGATTAGAAAATTTTTGTTTGGAAAATTTAGAGAGAATTTTGCTAGACAAGAATTACATTGAAAATCTTGTTTTTCGCTTAAACAACGATTCAGAAGCCCGACACCGAAATGGGTGCGAACTAACAGAGTCATGCTCTAAATTTTCCGCCGAAAGTATTTCAGATACTCTAAAATTTTTCGTTGGCGGAATTAAAAAGACAAAAGGAATTGAAAGAAATCTTTTTGCCAAAAAATTTCTTTCAAACATTTTTTACTCGCCCGAAACGATTAAAATCCGCTTCATTTTAAGCCAAAATCCGCAGGAT
>Ga0210020_1003013_pt1 | contig 13276 bp, 10 predicted proteins | sample CryGeymeta201514_FD_183980 | JGI IMG/M metagenome (GOLD analysis project Ga0210020, IMG submission 183980) | Groundwater microbial communities from Crystal Geyser aquifers in Utah, USA - Crystal Geyser metaG 2015-14 (SPAdes) (version 2) | ecosystem: Environmental > Aquatic > Deep subsurface >... | reverse complement strand
GCCAGAATATCCAGGGCCATGGGTTGACAGCCGAGCAGGTCAATATCCTGCGCCTGAAAGGAAATGTGGCGGCGGCGCAATTCGCGCAAAATTTCCGGCAAATGCGTACGGCTGCGCACCAGAATCGCCAGAGTTTGTTGGGAATCCTGCGCCTGTGCTTGTTCGATTTGATCGACCAGGCACACAGCCTCGGCCTGATCGGCACGTTCGACAAAGGCATACAAAGATAAAGCTGGCGCCTCCAGGGCAGGCCGAACCGCCACCGCCGACGCTAAAGGTACGGCACCGCGACCGACATCGGCAAGCGTCGGAAAAATTTCGGCAAAGCTGCGATTAACCCAGTCGACGATCCCTTGCTGAGAGCGAAAGTTGGCCTGCAGCTGTAAGGGTTCGAGTTGCGGCCCATCTGTGCCCAGACGTCCGCTGAAGGTTTTTAGAAAAAGTCCGACTTCGGCTTCGCGAAAACGGTAAATCGACTGCATCGGGTCACCCACCACAAACAGAGTACGACCGTCACCCGGTTGCCAGCCACTGGTTAGTTGCTGCAACAGCGCATATTGCTGTTCGGAGGTATCCTGAAATTCATCGACCAGAATATGGTGCAGCACGCTGTCGAGACGTAACAGCAATTCCCCTGGATCATCGCTTGCGCCAAGGGAACTGCTCGCCATCAGGGATATTTCACTGAAATCGACCTGTCCGGCGCGCCGAAAGACCAGCCATAACTCGGCGACCAACTGAGGCAGTAGTAAAATCAGGCATTCGAGAATTTGCCATTGCTGCGCCGGATAACGGGGCTGCGGTAACACCCGGCACGCGGCAAGCTTTTCAATAAAATCACCAGCCGACGAAAGGTCGCTCACCAACCGCTGCATACGTTGCCGTTCAACGGGTTGGCTGGCGGCAAAACCAAGGTTGACATTGATTCCACCGCTCCTCCGCAACGTGTTATTGCCGGTCAACAATAAATCGGCCAGCCCCTGCCAAATAGGCAGATCAGCGGCCAGAGCGGCGGGAAACTGGTGGGCATCCGCCAGGGCCAACAAGGGACGTTCTTTACCGTCGTAAAGATTCAGGGCGGCAATCCGTCCACAGGCGAGCATTTCTGCGCCGAGTGTCGTCGGCACCCGGGCTACTATTTCACCAAGTTGCTTTTCAATCAGATCAGCGAGAGACTTTTCAAGGATTTGCTGCGGCGAAAGCCCCTCAATCCGGTAGAGATGACGCATCCATTGATCGCGTTTGCCGAGCATATCCACCAGCATCTGTTGAACAAACTCCATCTGATTATCCAGATGGGCCAGCAGCTTTTCGAGTTCAAGGGCGCCGACCTGAGGGGTGCCGAGGCGGCGCAATAAATTTTGCGTGGCTTCAAGGTAAAGCAGGCTGGCATCTTCAACAATTTCGGGCAGGCCGCCCAAGCGGCACACCCAGGGCATTTTGCGCACCAGGCCAGCGTTGAAACTGTCGATGGTTTGAATCGACAATATTTCCGGGTTAAGCAACAGATTCCAACCCAAGCGTCGATCCTGCTCCAGGGCGGCGCGGGCCAGATCAAAAGTTTGCGCCCGGTGAGCTTCCTGCGGTCGTTCCCCTTCGGCGGCGGCCAGGGATTCAAGCAGGCGGTTGCGCATTTCCGCAGCGGCCTTACGCGTAAAGGTCATCGCCAGAATGCGGTCGGGACGCTCCACCTGACTGAGCAAAGCCAAAAAACGCTGAATCAATAGTTCGGTCTTGCCCGACCCCGCCGGAGCCTGGACGATAAAGGAACGCTGCGGGTCAATTGCTTTTTGGCGTTGCCGGGCATCGATAATTGCGCTCATCAGAGTTCATCTCCCGGCCCTTGGCGCGCTTCAACCACGCGGCACATCCCGATCAGATCGCAGGTCTCACAGGAAAACTTTGACGTAATCGGGGCCACCCTGGCGTCGCCGCTAAAAAAAGCCCCGGCCAGTTGCTCCAATTGCCCACGCCAGTGGGCAATTAAATCTTGCCATTCAAACACTCCCAAAGCGGCGGCCTGCGTGAGCCCAGCAAGATCGCTGAGAGGCGGCAAAAGATCTTTGGTGCCGGCCAGCCCCTTAAGACGACAGTTGCTGATACGCACCTGGGCGAAAGCAACCGCCGCCAACTGGCCACGTTGATCGGCTATGGCATAAATGGGTAGCTGTGGTTCAAGCAGATCTTCACTGAGGAGTTTTTTTATATCAGTGAGGCCGGTTTTATAATCGAGGATCACCAAACTGCCGTCTTCCAAACGATCGACGCGATCAATCACCGTGTGAATTTCGAGGGGACCAATTTGTTCCAGGTGACGGGTCTCCAATTGTTCCACCGTAAAATCACGGCGTTTAAGTTCGACCTTGGTCAGCCACTCCAACATCAGGTTTTGCAGACGCTGACGTTCGATCTGTGCCAGACAGCCGGGCAGATCGGGGCGGCGAGCAAAAAATTCGTCCAGAACCTGGTCGATCACCTGCTCCATCAGCAATTGATACTGCGCCTGGGTCAAGCTTGCCAATTGCTGACGGGTTTTCACTCTGCGCCAGAAGTCTTCAAGGGTTTTATGCGTCAGGCTGCCACGTGCCAGGGCATCCAGCCCGACCGCCGGACGCTCAAAGGCCTGGGCGCCAAGGCGATGGTGCGCAAAGGCGCGAAAGGGGCAAAGAGCTTGATCCTTGAGGATGCTGGTGCCGCCGCGGCAAAAGCTGGCCGCCAGTTGTGGGGCCTGGTCATCCAGTTGTGAACAGACTTCAGTGTTCAGGCATCGCAGGAGAGTAAAGGGATCATGGGGGTCACTCAGAATCGGCTGGCCCGCAGGGATTCCGACCAATAAGGGACTGGGGCGTAGATCACAATCACCCCGCCGTCGGGCGTAACTGAAAACAACATGGTCGCTGGCATTGCCCAGTCTTTGCATTATTTGCCGGGCATATTCCAATTCGTGGGCCGGGCTGGCGTGAGGCATCTGGCGATCGATTTGTAATCCCAGTGGCACAAAAGGATTGGGGTTGCTGGCCGCCGGCAACAGCTCTTCATTCATCCCCATGACCCACAGGTGGTCGAATTCGAGGCCCGCCGCTTCGAGCAAACCAATGATCTGCACCTGACCGGTGGGAGCTTCCAACTGAAATTCGGTATCGAGCCCGATACGCCGCAGCACACTCAGGGCCGTGCTGCGCTCGATTGCAGCGCTGACCAGATCGAGACTGGCGAGTACCGGCAGCATTTTCTCGTGCCAGGCACCCAGCATCTGATAAACTCGGCTGCTGATGCTTCCTTCTCCCGGCCAGCCCGCCTGCTGGAGCAACTGGCTGAAAGAGAGCGCCCAAGCCGCGGGAGTCTGCCGAGGAAGCGTTAATTGCTGCTGCACTTGTTGAAGAATCTGAATAAATCTCGCCAACCCTGCTTGATCGCGTTGGGCCAGGTGCAGAAGACGTTGCAAAGGGAAAGCCGACTGCCGCAAGCGCCGCAAACGCACATCAAACTGGGCACGCGCTTCGGCTTCCCGCTGGCTACCCGCCAGAAAGGGCGTGCGCAGCAGAAAACTGATGTGTTCCAGGTCACAACTCCGGCCTAAACGCAGTAATTCCAGTGCGGCATGAATCGGTCCCTGCTCACTCAGGGAAGGGCCGAGGGAAAGGCTGAAAAGCTGTGGGGGTAAATTCAGGTCGACGCAGCCGGCGGGTTCAAGCTGTTGTCTAAAGGTTTGTTCCAGCAGACTGCGGCGTTGGTGCAGATCGGTAACGACTATGCCAATTGAGCAAGATTCCTGTTGCAACAGATGGCGAGCCCAACGCGCGGCGGCCTCTAGTTCCTGCCGCGGATCGGCATACTCGCAGCGCAGCAACTGCTGCGACTTGGCGCTGCGGGTCGGCGTGAAGGTCGCAACCCGCCCGCCGCGGATTTTAACCTGCTGACAAAGATGCTCTAATAAGGGTGTCGGCTGGTCGAAGCCGACCAGAACCAGATATTCAGGACAAGGGAGGATTCCATCCGTCAGAGCCGCGGCAATTTTCTGCCTGAGCATGGCACGATCACACCAGGCATTCTCCTGACAGAGTTGCTGATAACGGTTCAGCCAGCCGCCAAAGATCTGCTGATCTTCAGTGAGCGGCCAGTCAATAAGCTGGGCGCCATAGTCACTGAGCAAGGCCGCGGCCTGGACAGCTTTGTCCGCCGTTGCCGTAATCTGTAACAGTTTTTTAGCCCCCTCGCCTTCCTCCTGTTCGATGAGTTGCTCCCAAACTCGTCGCGTCGCAACTGGCGACAATTCGGTTTCGTTAAACTCCAGCAGGGCCGCCTGGCGCGACAGCCAAGCGTCAAAACTGAAAATCTGCGGGGTTGGCCACGCCCGTATCTCCCGTGCCAGCATCTGCTGATCAAACGCCTGATGAAGATGCCGCATCAGGCGTTTATTGGAACTCAGCACCAGGGCACCCCGGCAAGCCGCGTCAATAACTTCCGGTAAAAAAGGACTGAGCAAAAAACCTCCCTTTCGGGATGAAACACAGGATAATACACGTGTTATGTCCGTGTGCAGCATGCCAGTCCGAGGCAGCCATGGAACGGGGAGCTATCGCCCGAACAGCGACATAAGGGATGTTCATGCGGCCGGGGGAATGGCGGTCTCTCACTGCTTCTACGGAGCTGAATAGTATACCGCGTTATTTCCCCACAGCACCCAGAATGCCACGCACCGCTGCGGGAATATCGGCAGGCAGGACAATAGTTTTAGCATTTTGACTCACCGAAATGGCCTTGATACTCTCAATATATTTTTCGCCCAGCAGGTACATGACGGGTAATTCCTGCTCCTTGATGGCCTGAGTGACCTTTTCAATCGCTTGCTGGCTGGCGTCGGCCAGAACAATTTTGGCCTGAGCATCACGCTTGGAGGCCTCAAAGCGCCCCTCGGCTTCAAGAATGGCGGCCTGCTTTTCCCCATCGGCACGCGTTACCGCTGCCCGTCGCATCCGCTCGGCCGCCGCTTGATTTTCCATCGCGGTCTGCATAGTTTCGCTGGGTTTAATATCCTGAATTTCGACCGTTTTCAACGTAATTCCCCAGTCGGCAATATCGTCGGAAATACTGGTTTTAAGTTTGGCCTTAATCATTTCACGGCTTGAAAGGGCATCATCAAGCTGCATTTCACCGACAATCGAACGCAATGAAGTTTGCACCAGATTCTGAATCGCAACCACATAATTTTCGACCCCGTAAACCGCCTTTTCGGGATGGACAATATTGATAAAAGCCACCGCATTAACAATAAGAACCACGTTGTCGCGGGTAATCACTTCCTGACTGGGAATATCCAGCACAATATCTTTGGTCGTCACCCGATAAGCCACCGAATCGACATAGGGAATAATAATATTCAAACCGGGATTCAGGGTTTTATGAAATTTTCCCAGCCGTTGCACTACACTTTTGGATCCCTGGGGAACCAGCCGTACCCCGAGAAAAATTGAGATTAAGACCACAAAAACAAAAATTGCCGCCAGGACTAATCCCGCCATAATATGTACCTCCGAAAAGAGTCAATTGCCTTTTTTGCTGACCACCAGGGTATTCCCTGAAACATCAACAACGATGACACGGTCACCGAGAGAAAGAGTATCGCTGCAGAAAAATTCCCATTCGTCATCTCCCAACAGGGGCATGGAAAAACGCACCAGCCCACGTTGATTTTCCTGGGCCAGGCGGATGACCAGCCCCGTTTCCCCCTGCACGGCTTCCTTGCTGATCCCCGCCTTGGTGCGATCACGCATGGTGGGTTTAAAATAGCGGAACCACAAGATCGCAAAAGCGATACTGAAAAGCGCCCAGCCCAGAAGCTGCCAACTTAAAGCAACTCCAGGAGCGACCCACAACAGTAAGCCAACGACAATGGCCGCTAGACCGAACCAGAAAATCGTGAAACTCGCCAAAAAAATTTCCGCCAGCACCAACACCATGCCAAAGGCGATCCAGTACCACCACAAGGGTTGAATATCCATAAAAAGAACCTCGTATTCAGGTCAAAATCGATCAACAGCTATCATTGATGCTTGCGTAAAAAGTCTCAAACGAGAGGGCTATGCAAAAAGCGCCAAATGCAAGGCGCGCAAGTGTTGAACAATGAGGCGTACATCTGGTCGTCGAAGCAGTGAAACATTTGCAGCAACGCAGCAGTTGGTGAGTTTTTGCGACGCCATCACCATCAGCCCGACTGCAGACGATGCATCACCTGCTTAACATCTTCCCAAACCATGTGCTTGCTCGCGGGTTTGCGCAGCAAATAGGCCGGATGAAAAGTCGGCATTAAGGGAATGCCTTCATACCTCTGCCAGCGACCACGCAATTTACTGATAGCTTCGTCGGTTTTCAGCAGTGCCTGGGTCGCAATGCGGCCGAGGCTTAAAATCATCTCCGGAGCAATCGCCGCCAACTGACGCTGTAAGAAAGTTTCACAGGCGTCAATTTCAGCCCTCTCGGGATCACGGTTACCGGGGGGACGACACTTGAGGACATTGCAAACATAGACATCTTCACGCCGCAATTTCATTGCAAACAAAATGCGGTCAAGCAACTGACCCGCTTCGCCAACAAAGGGTTCCCCCGCCCGATCTTCCTGAGCCCCAGGCGCCTCGCCCACCAACACCAGTCGCGCCTGGGGGTTACCAACGCCAAAGACCAGTTTCTGGCGGTGTTGACAGAGATTACACCCCTGGCAACTGTTCAACTCTTGCTGAATGTGTTCCAGACTTTCAGATTTAATCGGCGCAGCAGCTGCGTTCACAGTGACGTCAAGATCCACCGCCCGGGGTTCTGCTGATGAAACCATCCCCACCCCGGTTGAAACAGTATCAATTCCGGCACTGCGCAAATCTTCAAGAATGGCGCGGCTGCCGCTGATAATTGAACGGCATTCCTGATATAATCGATCCGGCATAGTAAAAAAACCTTGATTTTAACCATTCATGAATGGCTGTTTTTAGATGAAAAATCATACCACGCTTTACACCGCATTGGTGGTCTTTTTTAGCCTGATACTCTCCCCTGCCGATGCCCTGGCCTGGGGCGCAGGCGTTCATCTGACCCTGGGTGCCCGGCTGCTCACGCAACTTCACACCTTACCCCTGCCCCTCCAAAGTCTGCTGGCCGCCTGGCCCAGCGATTTCCTTTACGGTTGCGTTGCCGCAGATATTACTCTTGGAAAAAAATTCACCCATTATCTGGAACATTGCCACAACTGGCGTATTGGTCTAAAAATTCGCGACAGTGCGGCAAGCCCCCAGCACCAGGCCTGTGCCTGGGGCTATATTGCCCATCTGGCCGCCGACACAGTCGCGCATAATTACTTCGTGCCCTTTAAAATGACCCGCACCTTCAATACCAGCCTGCTCAAACATACCTACTGGGAAGTCCGCGCCGAAAGTATGGTTAAAGAGGAAATCTGGCAGCTAGCCACCGAACTGGGGCATAAAGATTTTCGCAGTCATGATGAGCTGCTTAGCAGTGTTTTATCGGAGACTATTCTCTCTTTTCGCACCAACAAAAAACTCTTCAACTCCATGATGCTCATCAGTCGACTGCAACAGTGGCAAGGCTTGTTACGCCAGGTTTCGGGACGCTCAAAATGGGAATTCACCCCCGAAGATCAGCAGGAATATGTCAACCTCGCCTATACCGCGGTTGAAGGGATTCTGGGCGATGAGCAAAGTCCCTTCTGGCAAGCCGACCCCACAGGGGACCGTGCCCTCACCGCCGCCAAACTCATTCGCAAAAACATGAACCTCCTCTGGCTCGACGGCAAACTCGATCAGCAAGACGCCGAAGCCATTCTCCGCGACATTAAACAACGCTTCCGCAACGGAATCACCAATCCGGACAGTTTGCTGGATTTATTGATTCAGGTGTGAGGCTCAGCCAGCAGTCCGGATATCTGTAAATAGACTGAAACCTGCCCCGCCTTTAAAGGTGTGGATTATTGCTTTCAACGTCCAACAAACCCCGCCAAAGTCATATTCTCCGCCACCACATCATGCGGTATCAGCAGATACTGCCATGACTTGCCGCCATTGCCCTGGGCATGGGCCGAGGCATGGCCGCACCATTTGATGGCGGCTGCTTTCTTGGCCAGGACATCGGCCGACTCCATTTCATTTCTTGCCTTGGTCTCGACCATGTAGATCCGATCAGTTGCCTCAACTACGAAGTCGGGCTGATATTCAAGGTGATCCTGGCCAGATTTATAGAAGATCTGAAACTGGCCCTTGGCGGGCTTGAACCATTTCTGAATGGAGGGGTCCGATTCCTTTTCGAGGATGACTGAGAAACGACGCTCGGTGTCCGAATCGAATTTCTGTAATGGATAGAGGCAACGCTGGAAGCCGCCGAAGACCATCTGGCCTATTTTGCTTTTGTCATCAACTGGCGGGCGAAAGTGGCGGACACCATCGGCGGCGGCGGTAAAGGCGCTCTGCTTCAGCGCTGAAAAACCCTTGCTGATCTTCACCTCGTAATCGACGGCGGTTTCCCACTGGTGGGCCTGCATCTGGGCATGGATGAAGTCAGCCAGTTGCCGCTGGTAATACTGGAGCACGTTACGGGCTTCGTCGTCCTTCAGGTAACTGGTCAAGTGACGCACCATCTGACCGGAAAGGTCGTAGAGCAGATCGGCATGGGCATCATAGGAGATGTCGTCAAAATCGATCAATGCGCTCACCAAGTAGTCTTCCAGCCGGTTCTCGCTTTTGTTTGCCCCCAGAGAGCTTAATGAATCTTCCTGTCCGGTACGTAAGTGCTGGATGAGCAGGTCGCGTGAGACCGGTTGGTAATTGATGGATTTGACGTCGAGGGTAAAGGGGTGATAGCCGAGGGTCACCTCGCCCATGGGGACAACCAGAATGCGGGGTATATCGATCGATTGTTGCCGCACGATTTCTGTCGTCCTGGCGACGATAGCGGCGACATCAGGCCTTGCAACGACCCCCTCCAGCTCCATCTGCGCTGGCGTCAGTTCTGCCTCGACACGCTTGACGATTTCGGCAGCGATCTCTTCTTTGACGAGTTCCGACGAGCTGGGGAGAAACTCGTGCTCCTGGATGATTTTATAAGCCACCTGAGCGACATGCTGTTCCGCAGGGGTACTGAAAGCGGGGGCCGTTTGCGGCACCGGTTTCGCTCCCGGCAACGCGGGCGCGACCGTCTGCGCCGCCAGTCCCAACTTTTGCTCGATGGTCGAGGGTGAGACGACCGTGGTCTTTTTCTGGAAATCTTTCTCCGGCTCCAGGATAACCTGCTGCATGCGGATCACCGAGTCGGCACGATTCGCTTCGTCGATGATCTCCTGGAACTTGTCATGAGCCACAATGTTGAGGCGATCGACCACCGTGACGCCGGTTTTCTTGCCATAGGGGAGGCGTAAGCCCCGTCCGATCGACTGCTCGATGAGGATGCGGGCGTTGGCCGCACGCAGCGGCACGATGGTGTAGAGATTGGTGACGTCCCAGCCCTCTTTGAGCATATTGACGTGGATGACGATCTCCGTCGGCTCTTCGGTACTCTCCACTGCCAGCAGCCGCTGGATCATCTCTTCTTCAGCAGCTCCGGTCTGGCTCGAATCGACCTGAATGACCTTCTCCGTGTAACGCGCCTCGAAGAACTTTTCAGACTGGATCAGCGCTAGCAGCTGCCCGGCGTGGGTGGTGTCACGAGCGATGACCAGCATGAACGGCTTGACGATCGCCTGCCCGGTCTGGCGGGCGTAGGTCTCCAGCTCAACCTTGACGTTTTCATGCAGGCGCACGCCGTCTTCGAGCTTGATCTCTTCGATGCGCTCTGGCGTGAAGTCACGCGGATTGAAGTTCTTCTGGGTGACGACGGCCGGTTCCTTGACGAAGCCATCGGCCATGGCCTTGGCCAGCGGGTAGTCGTAGATCACGTTCTTGAAGGGAATCGCTCCCCTGGCGGTCTCGACAAAGGGGGTGGCAGTCAACTCCAGGCCGAGGATCGGCTTGAGTTCATTGATGGCCCGAATTCCGGCCGAAGCCCGGTAGCGGTGCGATTCGTCCATCAGCAACACCAGGTCCTTGAGACCGGCCAGGTAGTCGAAATAGCTCTCGCCGATATATTCCGAAAGCCGCTTGATGCGCGGCGCCTTGCCGCCACGCACCTCGGAGTTGATCTTGGAGATGTTGAAGATATTGATTCTTACCCCACCGAATAGCAAGCCAGTGGTTGGATCGGTCTTGTCGTATGTATCTCCGGTGATAATTGAGGGCGCATTGACCGCGAACTCTGCAATTCCTTTAAAGACATATTTGGGGTGATTGCGGTTACTGAAGTCGGCGATCAGCTTGTTGTAGATAGTCAGGTTGGGCGCGAGGACAAAGAAGTTGTTGATGCCATGGGCGAGATGCAGGTAGCTGACAAAGGCCCCCATCAGGCGGGTTTTGCCGACCCCGGTTGCAAGGGCGAAGCAGAGAGAGGGGAACTCGCGCTCGAAGTCGGTGACGGTCGGGTATTCGCTGCGGATGATCGCCAGTGCCGCCGCCAGATCGGCTTCTTTGCGCGGCGAGACGATTTCGGTGACGCGGTCGAGGATTTCCAGAGAGATCCGCTGCGGCGGGCGCAGGCTCAGGCGGCCGGAGATGGCATTGACGTGACGGTTCATAAATTTTCCTCTACACATATTGTCACCCCGGCGCAGGCCGGGGTCCAGGGACTTAAGCTCAAGGTCTCTGGATTCCGGCCTTCGCCGGAATGACAGCCATATCAGTAGTTGTCACCCCGGCGCACGCCGGGATCCATGGGTTTAAGCTCAAGGTCTCTGGGTTCCGGCCTTCGCCGGAATGACGATCACAACAATTCATCATATAAATCCCTCCACTGCGAATTGCTGCGCTCGATCAGATCCAGCTTCCATTTCCTTTTCCATTCCTTTATCGCCTTTTCGCGAGCAATTGCCGAAATCATCGTTTCGTGCGGTTCATACCAGACCAGGGTGTGGACAGCGTAGCGCTTGGTGAAGCCTTCGACGACATCATTTTTGTGTTCCCAGATCCGCTTGATCAGGTCGGAAGTCACGCCGACATACAGTGTGCCGTTTCTTTGGCTGGCAAGAATGTAAACGCATGGGAGCTTCGACATCGTTGCTCTTTCTCATCTTCTTCCGCCGCCCCGGCGTTCGCCGGGGTCCAGGGGGGAAGTTCGCTCGACACAATTGTCGTATCACTGATACGACAATTTCCATTGCTTCGGCATAGCAGCGATTTTGCTGACACTGTCGGCAAAACCGAAAATTCTAACCTGACGAATTCAAAATTAGTCGTCTCCCCGGCGAAGGCCGGGATCCAGTGGCTTTGAACCTGTAAACCTCTGGATTCCGGCTTTCACCGGAATGACGGCACTTCATAAATCCAGTGCCTGCTGGCCCGGCTCGGGCGGTTTCTGCGGCAGGTTTTCAGTCTTAAGGCTGTAATCGTCGTGCCCCCACTCGCAGCGGGAGAGGACGGCGTTGGGGATTTTCTTGACCGTCAGGTTGGCAAAGGCATCGGGACGACCCCGGAAGGCGGAGCAGCAGACCAGCAGTGAGCGGCTGGGGCCGACCTCGTCGGAGAGGGCCTGCAACTGTTCGTGACTGAGGTTCTGGGTGGTAACGTAGATGAAATCGGTTTCGGTGGAGTGGCCATGCAGCCAGTAGAGGCTGTCGGAGGGGGCGTAGACGAAGCCTTCGAGCTTGCAGACCGCCTCGGCGAGCATGGCGGGGTTGTACTCTTTGCAGATGATCCAGTTTCCCCACTTGTCCTGCTCCATCAGCGACGGAGCCAACTTATAGTAGCGGAAACCGCCGCCCCCTTTCCAGGTCGTCGCCTTGCTGATACCACTCTGGTCGCCGCCATCAATGACTTTTTTCAAGCGGGGGATAATGTGCGTATGGCAGTGCTCGCCCAATTCCACCATGATCCACCTTCGGCCCATTTTATGTGCGACGGCACCAGTGGTGCCTGAACCGGCGAATGAATCAAGAACTAGGTCGCCGGGATTCGTCGTGAGATCAAAACAGCGCTTGATCAATGCTTCTGGTTTCTTACCCTTGGGGAAGGCTACCCCACCCTCGTTATGGAGGTTGTTTGATAAGACATCGTCCCAGATGCTTGTAAGCGGCTCACCGGCTACATATTGCCCATCAATCAGCTTCAGTTTGTCAGCATAGAATAGAATTCGTTCCCCTCTAACGAAATACATATCAGAGTAGCCTTCACGATTTAGTAGCAACACTTCACCATTGTTCACTCTCGAAGCATCGATCATTTTCCTAGCGTCATTACTGACCGCATTGTAATCAGGGCGCGCAAGACGAACTACACGAGTTGCATTCTTAATAACGAACTCAGTTAATCTTTCCTCGTAATCACCCTCCAAGGCTTTTTTGAGTCCACGTTCTGGCATCTTAAGACTCGCGGCAAAGGCTTTGGTTAGAGTTATGAACCTCCACTTGGGAAAATCGTCGTCATAATTCTCGATGACCTGCCCGTATCGTTTGTCTCGCTCGGTTCTGGCTGTAAATATCCGATTTGGCTTCCAAATGTCTTTATTTTTGGCATAGATAATGACAAAATTTGAGGTACTGACAACACCTGGATTAATCGACTTGTGTCCGGTGGCTGAGCCTTGTTTGAAGGTGATGACTGAAATGCGATTAGATCGCCCGAATATTTCATCAAGAAGAACTATCAAATAGCCTAGCTCATTGTCATCAATATGAACGAATAATGTCCCTTCATCTCCTAACAAATTTCGGATGATTTCGAGGCGGTCGCGAATCAAACCAAGCCAGAGTGAGTGCTCAATGCCATCATCGTAAAGCTCGAAGGCTTGCTGAGTATTGAAAGGCGGGTCGATATAAACACACTTCACCTTCCCTGCGAACTCCTGCTCCAGCGCCTTGAGCGCCAGCAGGTTGTCGCCGAAGATCAGCCGGTTATCGAAAATATCCCCTATTTCATCCGCAGATTTCGCAGATTCACGCCGATTAAAGTCCTGGTTTAATCTGCGAAAATCTGCGTCATCTGCGGATCAGCCTTTGGCCCCGCCTTGACCCGGAACTGCGCATGATACGACTTCTCCGGATCCTCAAGCAGAATGCGCGGTTCCAGTTTCGGCCGGGTTTCTTTGCCGATCCAGGTGAGTTCCAATTTTTGTTTTTTGCTCATCCAAAGGCTCCGATGATTTTTTCTATCCCTGCCACTTCGATACTTTTTCTGTACTGGCGAGGCATCTGGTC
>Ga0210020_1002997_pt1 | contig 13304 bp, 17 predicted proteins | sample CryGeymeta201514_FD_183980 | JGI IMG/M metagenome (GOLD analysis project Ga0210020, IMG submission 183980) | Groundwater microbial communities from Crystal Geyser aquifers in Utah, USA - Crystal Geyser metaG 2015-14 (SPAdes) (version 2) | ecosystem: Environmental > Aquatic > Deep subsurface >... | reverse complement strand
GGGCGGTCGCGATGGCCGTCCCGAGGATCGTCTCCGGCACCTGCATCACCATCCAGCCGTAGGTCAGCGAGGTGACCGCGCCCTCCTGTCCGAGGCGCGAGGCCAGGTTGTCGCGCGCCAGCACGATGATCTGGATGCCGCCCATGGTGAGCAGGCGCGGGGCCATCAACCGCAGGGCTTCGATCAGCCCCGTGTGGCGGATGTCGAGGCTGGGCGTCCAGCGGAAGCCGAACTTGAACAACGCCGGGATTTGGATCAGCAGGTGCATGGCCGCCCCGATGATCACGCCGTAGACCAGACCCTGGATGCCGAAGCGCGGCACCAGAAAGATCGCGCCGAAAATCTGGCCGAGGTTGTACATGGTGGGCGCCAGCGCGGGCAGGATGAAATGCTGGTTGGCCTGCAAGGAGGCCATCACCAGGCCGCTGATCGAAAAGATGACGGTGCCGATCAGGTTGAGGCGCATCAGTTCGGCCAGCAGGGTGCGTTGTTCCAGGCCGAAGCCGGGCGCGATGCCGAGTTTGGCGTCCACGATGGGCTGGGCGAAGATGGCGATGATCACTGCGATGGAACCTGTCACTATAAATGCCACGTTGGCGACGCGCGAGAACAGGTCCCAAGCGGCGGCGCGGTCCTTGGTGGTCAGGTATTCACTCAGCAGGGGGATGAAAGCCATCGCCAGCGCGCCGCCCGAGATGAGCGCGAACAGCACGTCGGGCAGATTGTTGGCGGCGTTGAACGTATCGAGCATCTCCACTGAATTGGAAAACTGGCGCGAGATAATGCCCGCCCGAACGAAAGCCAGAATTTTGTCTATCAGGAAGAAGAAAGCCACGATCAACGAGTTGCGGCTGACGCGGGAGAGTTTATTCATCAGTAATTGGTAAATGGTAATTGGTAATTAATGCTCGGCAGGTGGGACGATTTCCATGCCGGGCAATTTGTCGGCCAGGTTTTGCGGCTTGTGGATCAGGATCGGGAGGCATTGCGGGCAGATGTGTTTCGTCTCACCCTTGAAGGTTAAAGCCAGCAGGACGATTTGCTGGTCGGTGCGGTTGCAATTCAAGCAAGTGTGTGTCATGGGTTCTCCAGTGGACTGTGTTTTTTGCCGCGAATTCCACCCTGACCTAACCCGCCACATCGTCCCGACATCGTCCCGAATCTCTTGCGGGATGTCCTTCGGGAGGGCAGGCGAATGGGCGCAAGAAAATCGTGAAATTCGCGCAACATCGTACCCGCAGGGTATTCGCGGCTAAATTTGTTCGGCGCAGAAGACTCCGCGTTTTAGTGTTGTGCTACCTGTGTAAGTAGGGTGGGATTTTTTTCGCGGTCACAACTTGTTCCATTCCTCAGGCGTGATCCCTACCTGGCGCAGAATGGCACGCAATAAACCGATGCCAATATCCTTGCCTTTATGCATTGGGATTGGAACGATCTGTTGTTTCACCGGGTGAATCATTCGAACATGCCGTCCGCCGGGTATCGGGCCTTCGAAACCCAATTTTCGCAATTTGCGAATCACATCTTCTGATCTATGCGGCGACAGTTTGGACATCACGCTCCTCGAATACGATGCTTTCGATGGCGGGAATCTCCCACCCAAGTTGGAGCGCCAGAAGGATGTTGCCTTCGATCACCTCACGTAGATTCTGGCGCGCTTCCTCGAATGTCTCCCCCTGGGCATAGAAGCCATCCATACCTGGCACCTGCGCCACCACGATGCCGTCCTCATCGCGTTCATATTCGGCCTTTTTTAGCGCAGCGTCAAAATATCGAGACATGGCAAAGAATTTGACCTTGCTCATTGCAATACTCCTTCTGCTTCCGTGAAAATTATACCCGCAATTCGTATTACAGCGTTCCTTTGTACATTCCGCCATCCACAGTCAGCATCACGCCGGTGATGTAAGATGCGGCGGGCGAGACGAGGAAGGCGGCCGCGTTGGCGAACTCTGCGGGCTGACCCATGCGCCCCAGCGGACTCTCCTGCGACTGCTTCGCGATCTCCGCCTCGACCGTGGAGTGGTTCGCGGTCGCGCGGGCGGTCATCAACTGTGTGACGCGTTCCGTTTCCGTCCAGCCGGGCAGGATGGAGTTAAAACGAATCCCGTCTTTGCCGAGTTCCAATGCCAGCGATTTGGTCAACCCGACGGTGGCGGCGCGCACGCTGTTGGAAAGCACCAGGTTGGCCAGCGGCTGTTTGACCGACATCGAGGTGACCGTCAACACGCTGGCCGCGGACGACTTCCGCAGGTGGGGCAGGGCGGCGCGGATCAAGCGCACGTGGCTCATCAGCGACAGGTCAATCGCTTTTTGCCAGGCCGCTTCATCGAACGACTCGAACGTGCCGGGCGGGGGGCCGCCGGCGTTGGTGACGAGGATGTCCAGCCCGCCGAAGGCCTCCACGATTTGCTGGATCAATTTTTCGGGAACGCCAATTTCACTTACATCTCCCGCGAGTCCAATTACCTGTGCGCCTGTTTCCTTGCTTAATTTTTCCGCCACGCTTTTTATCCTGGCTTCATCCCGCCCATTGATGGCAACCTTGCAACCTTCTTTTGCCAGGGCCAGCGCGGTGGCGTAACCCAGTCCGCGCGAGGCGCCGGTGACGAGGGCGCGTTTGTCTTTCAATTTTAGATCCATTTTTAATCTCCTTTTCAGTGCGTTTTGACTTTACAACGATTCTGGTTTGGGCTACACTTTGACGAAACAGAATTGGGAGGCCGTGATGCAATTGGATGCAGGTCAATGGGTTGTGATTGGCGTATGCGCTGTGCTGATCGTCGGATACGCTGGCGGCTATTATTATAACCGCCGCCTGGCGGAACAAGTCCTGGGCTGGCTGAAAAGAGGCCTGGGTCAATGGGGGCAGGTGACGCCGGGGGAGCGCCTGGGCGGCCTGGCGACGGGGGGACGCTTGTCTGTCAACGCGGCCATCCAACCGTTCCAGCGCATCGAGGCGTTTTTCCTGCTCGAACCGCGCGAAAACCTGATCTTCTGGCTATTCGACCGTCTGCGTGGGCGGCAGGATGAACTGATCTTGAAAATCACTTTGCGCGCCGCGCCGGGGAAAGAGTCGCTGATCGAAGCGGGCCGCCATCGTGACCGGGACCTTCGGCAAGCCGTCGAAAAAGAGAAATCGCCCATCCTGGAGTCCGCTGTTCACGGGTTGGAAATCGTCCATTGGGGCAGGAAACCCCAGGCGGGCGAGCGCACGCGGCTTTTCCTGGAACAGTATGGGCAATCGGTGACGCGCCTTTCCATTCGGCGGCAGGCTCCGCATTTGTTCCTGCGGGCGCGCCTGAAACCCCTGCTGATACGCCCCACTGAAGATTTTTTCTCCGCGTTGCGTGACCTGAACGTGGAATAAAAAACACCCGTTGTGACAGGGAAAGTCGCAACGGGTGTTTTTCCAGCGGACGAGCGTTACCCAAACAACAGCGCGGCCGTGCGCTTGAGCATCTCCGCGCCGCGTATTTCCGTCTCGAAAAGCGGCAGGATGGAACGCACCTGGCCGTCGAACTCTTTCCAGATGGTGTCCATGTGTTCGTCCTGCATGGTGACGCGGTTCTTCACGAAGTCGGGCGAGTCTTTCTTGACGCTGTTCTTGTCAATCAGCATGTTGACGATCACGCCGCCGACGGGGATATTGAATTCGTGGAACCAACCGATGAAGCGGGTGATGACCGCAATCGGCAGGGCCTCTGGCAGTGTGACGAAGAAGAACGAAGTCAACGATTTGTCGGTCAGCAATTTTTTGGCATTTGCCATGCGCTCCCGCATGTTGAGCAGGTAGTCCATCAGCGGGTCTTTTTCTTTTTTCTTCCGGCTGTAGGAAAGCAAATCTTTCATCGAGGCCGCCTCTTCACGACTCTGCACCATCTTGTTGACCCACATCGCATACACGCTGGACATTCCCAACAGGCGGCGGGCGTTGGCAGTGGGGGCCGTGTCGAAGATGTAGACTTCGTACTCGTCGTCGAACATCAGGTCAATCATGTTCTCGAACATGGCCGATTCTTCGAAGGATGGGTTCATCGTGGCCGATTCGACGAACTCATCCGCCTTGGTCTTGATGTCGGCGAATTTCAGGAACCACTCGATCTTCTCGCGGATGCCCTTCTTGGATTTCTCGATGGTATCGTGGGTGTCAATCTCGTAGGCGGTCAAGTTGGGAACGCCTGCGACGGGCGTCTGCTTGCCGAAGACATCCTGCCCAAGCAGACTGCTGAGCGAGTGAACCGGGTTGGTGGAGGCCAGCAGGGTTTTCCTGCCCTGTTGCGCGGCCCAGACGGCGGCCGCCCCGGCCATGACCGTCTTGCCGACGCCGCCCTTCCCACCGAAGAAGATGTACTTCAACTTTGAATTTTTAGCCATGTATTGTTGCATGGATGTCTCGATCATGCCGCACCTCCAAACATCACATTCGCCACGCGTTCGATCATGGGCAGGCCGGTGATGTCGCGCTCGAATTCGGGGATTCGCCCCAGGACTTCGCCGGAGAAAACCTGGTCAATTTCTGCCAGGTACTTCGTCTGCATTTCCATGCGGTTGCGCAGGTAGGCGGGGATATCCTGATCGGCCAGTTCGGGCGGGATGACGCGGTTGACGATGTAACCAGCCAGCGGCACGTCGAACTTGGCGAACAGGCCGGCGGCCTTCTTCGTATCCAGGATGATCATCTCTTCCGGCGTAACAACGAAGAAGAAGGCAGTCTTGAGTTTGTCGGTCAGAATGCTGGAGGAGGTGTTGATGCGGTGCTTGATGAATTGCAGTTCTTTAAGGATTTGATCCTCCTCGCTTTCCTTGTCGCGCTGCATCACCGCCGCGACCTGGGCGTATTCTTCCATCTCCGTGCGCAGCGCGGTGATCTTGTCAATCCACTGATCGTAGACCGAGGCCATGCTCAGGTAGTAGAGGGCGTGTCCGAGCGGCACGAGATCGTAGATGTAATAGTCGTAGTCGCTGCTTCCGACAATATCCACCACCTCGTCGAAGATGGCGCTTTCCTCCATGGCCGGTTCGGCGGCCGCGGCCTGAATGTAGTTTTCGATCTCTTCCGGGATTTCCGTCATCCCGTACATATCGCGGATTTTCTGGCGGATTTCCTCCTGGTACTCCCTGATCCGTTGGTCGGCGTCAATCTCCTGGGCGAACAGGTTGGGCATGATCTCGACCGGCCCTTTGCCGAAGATGTCGCGTTTGAAGATGTCGGAGAGGCTGGCTTGCGGGTCCACAGAGAAAACGAGAACTTTGTGGCCCTGTTTGGCCAGCCAGTAGGCGGTGGCGGCGCTGAAGGTTGTCTTGCCCAGCCCGCCCTTGCCGCCGAACATGATGTAGGAATATTTGCTTACGATATCGGCTAAGTTTTTTGACATTTTTTCTCATCTCCTTTGCTTATGGCTTATCGCGTATCGCTTATGGCTTATCGCTAATCGCCTCTGCGATCCGCGAAATGCGATACGCGATGTGCGATGCGCGAATCACGCAAGTGCGTCGGTCAGGTCTTTTTCGCGCAACATGCGGCGCTTCCAGGTGCTGACTTGCGGTACAACGTAGGGTAACAACCGCAGGCTGTAATAGGGCGGCAGGATGGGAATACCGAGCAGGTCGCCCATCGTGATCAGGATGAACAGATGCTCCATACTGCCGCGCGTTTTGAGGGCGTAACGGGCCATGTCGTGCCCGGCCATGCCATACAGGACGCTTTTGGCGCCGTCTAACCAACTGGGTTTCTTTTCTTTTTCGTCTGCCATTGCAATGTACTCCTTGTTTTGGAATTTGAATTCTGGTTTAAGTGATCTCCTGATCGCACAGGTCGGTCAGGTCGCGTTCGCGTAATAGATTGCGCTTCCAGCCGGGGATACTGGGTACGATGAAGGGCAATAAGCGCAGCGTGTAATAGGGCGGCAGGACGGGAATGCCCAGAATATCGCCGAAGACGATCAGGATGAACATGTGCTCGAGGTGCGACCTCTCTTTATGCAGGTCGCGCACCATCTCGTAGATGGTAGCGCCATACAGGATGTCACGGAGCGCTCGAAGGGATTCACCGATTTGTTGTTTGAGTTTCATGGCTATGAGGGGCTGAAATTTTCCTGGACAGCCGCGCCGGCTTCTTGCAGGGCTTGTCCCAATTGTAACATTTCCAGCCCGACAACTTTTTTGCGCCCTCCTATAATAAATGTAGGATAGCGGTGGACGCCGTAACGAATGGCTTTGAACAGTCCCTGAAGCGAACGCGGATCCCAGATGCGGATCATAACGGAATCCCCGTAACGCAGGGACAACTCAAGGATCGCATCGGAGAAGCGTTGAAAGTCAGCCTGCCATTCGGGCGGATACTCGTCCAGTCCGCGCTCGTGGGGCGCTTTATCCATTTTGGCCTGGGCGATCAGCATTTCACAGGAAAGGCAAATGCCCCAACCTTCCGGTAAAGGCGTGATCACTTCAACTTGAACAGGGGTTATGACCATTTTTGCAGTGGGCTGTGCGACGCGCGTTTTGGCGCGTCGCACAGCCTTGAGGATGTTACTATTTTGCCTTGCCGGATGCGGGCAGGGCTTTTGCGCGCATGGCCGTCAACGCCTTGAGAGCGTCCACCGCCAAGATGACTGCCGCAATCACCAGGTAGATGGCGATCAATCCAGCCAGCCAGTTGCCAACGACTTTATCAATCGGCAGGTTGGGGGTGGTCAGCACTTGGTTGATGACGTTATAGGCCGTGATCAACAGCGCCGCGACGGTGGTGGCGAACATGAAGATGAAGGGGATGAATGTCCACAGGTAGTTCTTGCCATTGGACATCAGCCACAGGGATACCAGCAGCAACGCCAGGGCGGCCATCAACTGGTTTGCGCTGCCGAACAGCACCCAGATGCGCGCCCAGAAGCCGGTATAGATCAACAGGGCGGAGAGCAGCAGGGCGACGATGGTGCCGAAGTTGGTGTTTTTGAACAATGGTACTTTATCGCCCATGAATTCTGCCGAGGCGACACGCATGAAGCGCACCACCAAGTACATGATGGTCAAGCCCATCAGGGTCAGGAAGACCGAACCGTAGGACAGGCCAAACGAGGTCGGCACGCCGATCTTTGCCATCATCTCGCTCAAGCCGACGGCGAACACGCCTGCGTTCTTGCCGGCCGCGATCATGCCGACATAGCCGACAAAGCCCTTGGTTGCGCCGACGCCGACGACCGCGGTCAGCAGGGACAGTGTGGCCAGGAACATTTCGAGGAACATGGCGCCGCCGCCCACGTACAGGGCGTCGGTTTCATTTTCCAATTGGCGGGCTGTGCCGGACGAAGAGACCAGGCTGTGCCAGCCGGAGACCGCGCCGCAGGCGATGGTCACGAACAGGATCGGCCACAGGGGTCCGAGGGCAAGCGGGGCTTTTTCAATCCCTGTACAATCTGCGGCGGCGCACAAGTTACCGCCCCAGTTGGTGAAGGCCGGGAAGTCCGCCGGGAAAGCCGGATGCCAGACCAGCAGACCGACGGTTCCTGCCAGGATGCCCAGGAACACGATCCAGAACGCCACGTAGTTGATCGGCTGCGCCCAGCGCCAGATCGGCAGCACCGCGCCGAAGTAGCAGATGACCAGCACGATCAGGCTCCAGATGAACTGCGCCTGTGTGACCGAGCCGAAGATGAGCGGTGATTTCTCCCCGCCATTGATCGCCAGGAACAGGCTCTTCACGCCCGGCAGCGTCCCCAGCCAGATACCGATGAAGGCCAGGACCACGGTCAGGACGCTGGTCAGGATGATGTCCATCTTCCATTTGTAGGTCATCTGGCCGGCGAGCAGGCCGATGCCGATCACTAACAACACCCCCAACGGCACGGCCGGGTTCGTCATCAGGTCGTAACCGACGATCTTGCCGAAGGCGCCCATGATCAGCAGCAGGTAGAAGTAGATAAAGGTCAGCAGGATGGTGCGCGCCCGCGGCGAGATGAAGCGGTAGGACAGCGCCCCAAAGGATTGGCCTTCCTCGCGCACGCCCAGCATGATGCTGGAATAATCCTGCACCCAGCCGATGAAGAACGTGCCGAAGATGATCCATAGCAGGGCCGGCAGCCAGCCCCATTGAACGGCCACGATGGGGCCAACGATCGGTCCCAGGGCGGCGATGGATTTGAACTGGTAACCGAACAGGACGTTGCGGTTGGCCGGGCTGAAGTCTACGCCGTCCATGAACATTTTGGCGGGCGTCGCCTTCTTCGCGTCGGGTTGCATGACTTTGGCGTTGATGGTCTTGGCGTAGAAGCCATAGCCTATTGCAATCCCTACAAAACTGAGAACGAGTGTCAAAACAGCGTTCATGCGCAAATCTCCTTTGGTTGAATGGATGGTTGCTTGGCGCCTCGTCCGATTTTCGGACTGCGCCCGGAAGAATTGCTACCTGATCTTCATTCTTTTCGAAACGTCACCTCCTTTCATAGGTTTGGGTTCTTGTCGCCACGTTGACAAACGCCGTAAGAAACGTATACTAGCAGTGATAAATTCAACTGGAGGTTATTGTGAATATCTCTGCCATGCTTCTTCTGGTTGGTTGCGCTTATGTCGTGCTTGTTAACGGGCTCTCCTGGCTCAGGCGGGAGGGATTATCCTTGCGGTTAACCTTCGAGGCGGTCATTTTCACCGGGTTGGTCAGCGGCCTGGCTGCGCTGACAGGTTTTAACGTTCACCCAGTGTTATTTCTGCTCGTTCTGTACCTGATCACTATGCGCGTGCGCCTGATGGTGGACGTGGGCACCGCTTTCGCCAGGAGCGGGCGCCTTTCACTGGCCGAACGCCTGTATCAATTCGCGATGCGCCTTTGGCCTGACGAAACCGGGAAGCTGGTGATCCTGGTCAACCAGGGCACAGCGCTTTTGCAACAAGGGCGTCTCGACGAAGCCATCGCTGTGTTTCGTTCGGTTTTGGAAAAGTCCAACCAGGGTTACCTGGGCGTCAAATATGAATCTGCGGCGCATTACAACCTGGGTGTGGCTTACCTGCGTAAAAATATGGAAGCCCAGGCGACGGTGGAATTCAATGCCGTGCTGGATACCTGGCCGGCTTCCGAATATGCTCGCCGCGCTGCCTCGGCTTTGGAGCAGCGACGCCGAAAAAATATGTCTGCGCCTGGTCCAGAAAAGCAGTAATCCAATTTACAGCCGATCAAAAACGAAAGAACGCCTATCAAGCCAAACGGCTTATAGGCGCTCTTTGCATATCATCCTGGCGGCATGGCGATTTGAACAGGCCAGGTCGGGAGGGAGGTTTTGGTTGCAGAAAATAGGTCAAGGAAGAAAACGGGCATTTGCTTCATCGGGTTGTTCTGAAATTAGGAACACAAACCAGGGCAAATCGTTGCTTATTATTTTTGCGCTTATTTTACAATCATCTGCCTTAAATGTCCATAAAGAAATGATAAAAAATTGAATGTCCCGCAGGCCGTCTGGCGGCGTCAAGTTCGGTTCGATTCAACCTTTCGATACCTTCGGCAGGGCGACATCGGCGGAAGCCTTTCAGGTTAATGACCGGCCTCCGCCGCGTGACGCGCCTTCAAATCAATCGGCAGGAGGGCCGCATAAACGAAATCCGCCGTCGGGGTCGGGACGCCTGCCTCGCGCCCTTTGCGCCCGACAACGCCGATCATCGCCTCCAGTTCGGTCTGCCGCCCTGCCTCCACATCCAGTTGCATCGAAGCCTTGATCTGCGGCGCGGCCGCGTCTATGAAATCCAGCGACTTTTGGACCACATCCGCATCCAGCGCGATGCCCTGCGCCCGTGCCACCGTTTCAACTTCCTTCATCAAACTGACGATCATGGCGCGCGTCTCAGGCACGGAGCGATAGTCGCCCATCGGCAGGCGCGTCAGCCCGCCCAGTCCGCTGGCGGCGGAGATAAAAACCAGTTTTGCCCACAACGCCTTGAAAATGTTTTGGGTGATCTCGACGGTGACGCCAGTCTCTTTGAGCGTTTTTTCGATGGATTGGGCGCGCGCCGAAATGGAGCCATCCAACTCGCCAAGGATAATGCGGCGGAACTGGGATACCTGCCGGACGACGCCCGGCGCTTCGATCGCGGACGATATTTGGGTCACGCCGCCGAGAACGTGTTCCACGCCGACGACTTTCCCGATCCGCTCGACGGCGTCCACCCCGTTCTGCAGGCTGATGATCGCCGTCTGCGGACTCACCGCAGGCTGGATCGCTTTGGCGGCATCGTCCGTATCGTACGTCTTCACGCAAAACAGGATCAAATCCACCGCGCTGACTTCGGCAGGGGAGTCCGTGGCCTGCGCGGGGATAATGGCAAAATCTCCATGAACGCTTTTGACTTGCAGGCCGCTCGTCCGCAGGGCTTGCAGGTGCGCGCCGCGCGCGATGAACGTGACATCGTTTCCCTGCTTTGCCAGCAGGCCGCCGTAATATGACCCGACACCGCCGCTTCCCATGATCATGATTTTCATTTTTTTCTCCTTGGGTAAGTAGACATGTAAACAGGTACACAGGTAAACACGTAAACACCCTGTATACCTGTGTACTTGTATACCTGTCTACCTCTACACCATCTCGATTTTTTGCTCGATCACGTCGCCATCCGTCCAATTGCCTTCCACCCATTTTGCCACACTTTGCAGGGATTGGCGTAAAGTCACCGCGTCTGAGTTGAGCATGGCGCAGGCGATGACCGTCTCGGTCCACTTGTCCTGCAAATCCATCTCCGCCACGGAGACGTTGAACTCGCGGCGCAGGCGCGACATGAGCGGTTTGATCCGTCCGCGCTTTTCTTTGAGCGAGGCGCAGGCGGGCAGGTGCAGGTGGATGGTGAGGGTGGCGAGCATGTTTGTTTTGTGGGGCGGATTGGCAATCCGCCTTACTATTTCATCGCCGCGCGTAATTTTTCCGCCAACGCTACAGCCTCCTGCTCTTCACAGGAATCATCCCGCGCCAGGAATTTCAGCCCGCGCTCGGTGACCTCTTTCCGGCGCGGCACGATCCAGCAATGGAAATGTGGCGTGCCCTCCATCGTGGAAAGTTGATAAATGCGCTCCGCCTGCGTGTGGAGTTTGATCGCGCCGTACATCTTTTTCAGCACGCCGCCGAGAGAAGCCGCTTCCTCGACTGTCATCTCTGCATAATTGAGAAAATGCCGCCGCGACTCGATGAACAGCGTCCCCAGTGTACCTAGTTTGATGGGCGCGTGGCAGACCATCCAGTGGTTGTCTTCGTAGATGGTTCCGCCGGGCGGGGCGGGTTCTTGTCCCTTGTGTTTGCGGCAGAGGAAGCAATTATTATCCATAGGTTATTCGCTTATCTTTGAGCGACTGCGCTAGCGAGCAATCTGGACAGTGGAGGTGGATGATGAGGGTGGTTTCAACCCAATGTACAGTCCGCGTCCATCCAGGCCTTCCGCGTCGTGGGAAACTTTCAACCCCGCGGCCTGGAACGCGCCCAGATATTCCTCGTGTTTGAACAAGCCCAGTTCGTGGATTTCCTGGCAATGCTCGATCCCTTTCGATGTGCCGACCAGGTATCGAAATTCAAGGATGGACACATTGCCCCTGCGCGCACTGCGGCTCATGCGAACGATTTTCAAGTCAGGTTGATCCACGGTCATCGTAAAGACTCGTCCCACGTTCCACTGGTCGGGCGCGAACCACGGCTCGACCAACAGGACACCGCCAACTGAAAGATGCCGCGTCATGTTCTTAATGGCTTTGTGTAAACGGGATTTTGTCTTGACATAACCGATGGAACTGAACAAGCAGGTGATGGCATCGAACTGGCGCTTCAAGTCGAAGTCGGTCATGTCACCCCGCCGAAAACGGATGGCGGGATATTTCCTGCGCGCGACCGCCAGCATCTTTGCATCCAGGTCCAGCCCCTCGACCTGATAAAACCGACTCAGCGAATTGGCGTGTATCCCCGTCCCACAGGCGACATCGAGCAGGCGATTCCCGTCCGATTTTTTATGCGCCTGAATGAACCCGCGCGCTTTCTCTGCCTCGGCAGAATAATCCTTGCCCATGGCCGCATAAATTTCATCGTAGTATTTTGCAGATTTTGAAAACATATTGCATCCATTCGTTCGCTGATCACCAATTACCAATTACCAATTACCAATTACCAATTACCAATTACCAATTACCAATTACCAATCACCAATCACCAATCACCAATCACCGCCGCGCCAGCACTTCCGCCAGATGCACCGCGCGTTGACTCTTCCCCTGCCGGTGCAGTCCTCCCGCGATGTGCATGAGGCAGCCCGCGTCGGGGATAACCAGGGTGGGGGACTGACTCTGCTCCAGATTTTCGATCTTCTTCACCAGCATCTCCTTCGAAACCTCGGGATGGACGACCGAAAAAATCCCGCCGAAGCCGCAGCATTCGTCCGCGTGGGGAAGTTCCACGATCTGCGCGCCTTTCACCGCGGCCAGTAACGCGCGTGGCTGACGGTCAACGCCCAATCTGCGCAGGAGGTGACAGGAGGGATGATACGTCAGCACGCCATCCCAGCGCGCGCCCACATCGGTAACGCCCAACACATCCACGAGATATTCGCTGAACTCAAACGTCCGCGCCGCGAGGGATTGGGCGCGCGCCAGCCACTTGGGATCGTCCGCGAACAATTCGGGATAGTTGACGCGAATCGTATGGACGCACGACCCCGAAGGCGAGACGATATCGGGCAAGACTTCCGAAGTCTTCGGAGACTTCGGAAGTCTGTGACTCTCGAACACCTCGATCATGTGTTCCGCGATTTGGCGCGCGTCCGCCCGAAGTCCCGCGTTGAACGAGGGCTGTCCGCAACAGGTCTGGTCGCGCGGAAAGTCCACGGTTACGCCCAGGCGGGAGAAAATATCCAGGATGGCCTCGCCCACTTCGGGGTAGAACGTGTCCACGAGACAGGTCGCGAAGAGTTGGATGGTCGGCATGGTTCAATTTTACCGTAGGGAAGTACACAGGTAAATACGTACACACGTACACAGGTAAACACGGACGGCGCGAGTCCGCATGGACTTCGTATATTAGCACGGGCGATTCCATCCCCGTGCGGGACGCGTCGCCGCGCGGACGCGGAATCGAAACGGGGAAGCCTGCCAGACGCGCGGTGGGAAATCAAGTAGACAGGTACACAAGTACACAGGTAAACAGGTAAACACGGACAGCGCGAGTCCGCATGGACTTCGTATCTGAGCACGGGCGATTCCATCTCCGTGCGGGACGCCTCGCCGCGCGAACGCGGAATCGAAACGGGGAGACCTGTCAGGCGCGCGGTGTCCACTGTAGACACGTACACACGTA
>Ga0210020_1002992_pt1 | contig 13316 bp, 8 predicted proteins | sample CryGeymeta201514_FD_183980 | JGI IMG/M metagenome (GOLD analysis project Ga0210020, IMG submission 183980) | Groundwater microbial communities from Crystal Geyser aquifers in Utah, USA - Crystal Geyser metaG 2015-14 (SPAdes) (version 2) | ecosystem: Environmental > Aquatic > Deep subsurface >... | reverse complement strand
TGGCTTGACGGATTTTCCGGATGTACCGACCTGGTGATATTTTGGAAGCCATCCCCTGTCAACCACAGGTCTTGAGCAGGAAACCACACCTCCCAAAAGACCAGCCAGTTCCCGTATCTCCTCTATACGCTCCTTTTCTCCCACCCCTCTTCCTATTGAGACGAGGAGTTCTGCCTGGGTGATATCTATCTCTCCGGCCCCGGTGTCCAGGTATTCAATAAAGCGGCTGGAGGAGGCTGGGAGATTTGCCGCATTCTCGATGCGGACAAGCTCTCCTTTGCGGCCGCAGGATGCTGCCACAGGAAAGCTCCCGGGCCTTACTGTTATGATACATCCTTTAGAGTCGTCCCTGAAGGAGACCCGGGCAAAAAGTTTCCCGCCGTAAAGCTGCCTGACGGTCTTTACCCGCGTCCCATCAAGTGTGATGTCAACGCAGTCGGTTGAAAGGGGAAGCCCTGTCCTGACCGAGAGTGCCGGGCCGAGATCCATCCCCCAAGGCGTATGGCCCATCATTACCAAGTGGGGACTTTGCTCCTTGATGATTTTACTGATGACCTCGGCTGCGGCTGTAAAATCAAAATCGGAAAACCTTTCATCTTCGACCACAATGAGCCTGTCAGCCCTGCCGGAGAAATCAGAGGGCAAAAAATCCGCCTTGGCTGCTAGAACAACCGCCGTAAGTCTTCCTGCTAGTTTAGTCGCAAGTTCATCCGCCTTTGAGATGATCTGAAGCGAAACCTCCCTTAAGGATACTGATCTGTGCTCTACGAAAACCAGTATATCACCCATCACACGGCCACCCCCTTCCTCCTCATTATCTCAATAACGGCCCGGGCCAGTTTGGATGGATCGCCCGAAAGCATCTCCGCTCCTCCAGTCTCAGGCGGGAGATAGACTTCCTCGATTTCAGTCGCGAGTGCCAAGTCCGCTTCGCTTAGACCCAGCTCATCAATCCCTATCACCTTGAGTTCCTTCTTGGCCGCCTTTCTGATTCCCATGACAGACACGTATCTGGGTTCATTTATGCCCGACTGGATGGTTAGAAGCGCGGGAAGCTTAACCTGTCTTATTTCATCAATACCTCCTTCAAGTTCCACCCGTACCTTAAGCGACCCTTCCTCCGGTTCGATTCCCCTTACAACAGCCGCATGACTCAGGCCCATAATTTCCGCTAGCATGATACCAACCACTGCCTGATTGTCATCGTCCGCCTGCACCCCTGTGAGCACCAGATCAAGAGGAAACCCCTTTATCGCTGCTGCGACGGCCTTTGCCACCACAAGTCCGTCAAGACTCCTTCCGCAGGTGTCAATCCTTATGGCCCTATCGGCTCCCATGGCAAGGGCCCTTCTCAGAACTTCCTCGTCGTCTTCGCTACCGACTGTAACGGCTATGACATTACCCCCAATTCGCTCTTTAAGGAGAATAGCCTCTTCCACCGCGTAACCGTCCCAGTCATTTATAACATAGGCAAGGCCGTCCGTGACAATGGATTTCCCTGACTTATCAATCTCAAGATCAACCTCCTGGGTAAAAGGGACCCTCTTTACGCATACGATAATATCCATCTGACCGTCTCCCCCTTTCTCTTATAGGCTTAAAAAGGTCAACCTGCTGCATTTAGCCGCGACCTTGTTGGTTGCGTCCACTTATTGTTCGCGTTATTCCACTGTTTATTCCGGCTTTGTCACCATTGAGACGAAATCCAAATGCTCATGGCCTGAAAAAGCCTTGAAGAATGCCTACCTTCAGCCCGCCCCAGGAGGCTGACAACTTATCTCACCCCTTGCGGGGGAGTATCCTGGCAGGGTGAATCTTCATGGTAACCTACAGACATTCCAAATTTATTTTCTCAAAGGGTTGACACCAGAAGCTCAGCCAGGTCAATTACACGCATCTCATTTTCAAGCCCCGCAGTCTTGATCGCGTCCTCAAAATGGATGAGGCAGAATGGACATGCGGTTACCATAACAGTTGCTCCGGCATCCTTCGCCATTTTGATCCTCAGAGCCGCAGGCCTCTCTTTTTCCTCTGCGATCTCGTGCCAAAGTATTACGTCACCTCCTCCACAGCAAAAGCTCCTATCCCGCGAGTTTTGCATCTCGACATACCTTACTCCCGGAAGGGCATTGAGAAGTCTCCTGGGTTTATTATAGATTCCATTGTGCCTTCCCAGGTAACAGGGATCATGATAGGTGTAACTGCCCGGTTGAACCTGTATTTTGGGCTTCAAGACGCCGTCATGGAGGAGGGAGTCAAAGAGCACGCTATAATGCAGTATCTCAAAGTCAATACCGTAGTCCTTCCTCAGTGCGTTGAAGGCATGCGGATCAGTGGTGACAATCCTTCTGAATTTTATCCCTTCAAGCACTTCTCTGTTTTCCTCTTTTAGAAGCTCAAAAAGACCTTCTTCGCCCATACGCCTTACCTGATGGCCTGAATCGCGCTCCTTCGCTCCAAGTATGCCGAAGTCAATCCCTGCAAAGTGCATCGTCTTTGCAATGGCTATGGCTACCGCCTGGGCCCTTGGATCATAGGAAGGGTAGCTGTCCACGAAATAGAGACAGTCAACCTCATCTCCTTTCTTGAGCACCCTGACAGGAAATCCTTCCAGGTCCCTGATCCAGTCAGAACGCTTGGAGGCAGGCTTTCCAAAGGGATTTCCGGTCTTCTCAAGATGCATGAAAACCTGATTGAAGGCCTTCGGAGCCCTTGCTGTCTCTATGAGACGTCTTCTCATATCAACGATCTTGTCAATATATTCTATGAAGACCGGGCATTCCTCTTCACAGGCCCCGCAAGTGGTGCAGGACCATATCTCGTCTTCTCCTATCACACCTCCGGGGATTTCGAGTCTTTGCTCTCCATTCTCCTTGTCGGCCGCACCCGCCATGCCCTTGCCGAAGACGGGATATCTCTCGTATGCATAATCCCTTAGCTTCATGGTCAGTTTCTTCGGAGAAAGCGGCCTTCCAGCGGCGGCTGCTGGGCAGCGATCGGTGCAACGTCCGCACTCTGTGCAGGAGTAAAGATCCAGGATGTGCTTCCATGTGAGGTCTTCCACAGAGGAAACCCCTATTGTATCCAGCTCCTCGAGATCAGAAACATCCCATCTGGCAGGCTTTATCGAGCCTTTTTTAAGCCTCCTGAAAAACACATTGGGTAGGGCCGTGATGATATGAAAGTGCTTTCCCATGGGAAGAAAACACAGAAAGATTAGAAATAGAAAGATATGAAGCCAGAAGCTGAGCGCATGGCCTGTTTTCAATATTGAGGGCCCTAGGCCTGACAATAGACCGGCAAAAAACCACGCACCTGGAGCGAAACCGCTATAATCCCCACCCAGGATAAGCAGGCTTATGCCGTCGTAAGCCATATCCGTCATCATCAGTGCCGATATGAGCCCCAGTACCAGATAGGCTTCGATGTGACTGCTTCCCTCATATCGCGCAGGTCTCACAAGAATTCTTCTTTCCGCAGCCCAGATGCAGGCGCATAGGACAGAGATTTCTGTTATGTCCCTTAAGATCGAGTATAACGCCCCCGCCCGCCCTTCCAGGATCGGCCTGATGAAGGCAATTCCGAGTGCCTGGGTCAAAAGATCAATGGATCTAAGGCCCAGGATTACGAATCCCCAGAATATGATGAGGTGAATCAAACCGGCCCAGAGATATCTCGGCTGTCTCTTCTGAAAGATTCCGTAGACAAAAAGCGATCTTATCCTTTCCGCTATATTTTCGAACCTTGGGTCCGGTCTCCCCGATCTAAGAAGCATATATCGTTTTTTGATCGTATAGGCGAATAGGACTATAGCTGAAAGGAAAATCAGCCATCCAATAATATAACCGGGAATGCCGGCATAGGAGCGTAAAGCCGGATGGAGCATGGAGATCATCTGATTGTCCCTTTACTTTTGTTTACCGTGAAAATACACCCCCCACCCCGACCCTCCCCCGCGCGGGGGGAGGGAAATCCTCGACCTCGCAAAGTGCAGAGCCGGAGGAGGATTTTCATTAGCGGGGGCGACAAAATATTTCTGTCATGAGCGTTTACCGTGAAAATACACTCCCCGTCATCCTGGAATGTGGCAGGTATAAACGGAATCCATCTCCGCAATATAGAAATGGCTTCGGGGTCAAGCCCGAATGAAGGCCCATCTTTTTTCATTCGCGGGGGTGGCCAAATGCCACCCGGGCATGAACGTTTGTGCCCGGGGTATCTGTCTCTTCACTATGCCCAAGGATGCCTCTGGTGAAGATTTCGACAAAGCTCTGTGCCAGTGCCTCAACATCCACCTCTCCATCCCTTCGATACCACTTGATGCTGTAGTGAACCATGCCGAAGAAGGCAAAGGCGGCAACTGTGGGATGTATCTCCTTCATTAGACCTGCATCCTTGAGATCAACAAGAAGAGATCTTATGAGATGGACGTAGCGCCTCTGTTTTTCTATCAAGACCTCCCTTGCCCTCTTCCCAAGTGAATTCATCTCATTTACGAGGAGGGTCTCCCGCTCCTGCTCCTTGGTGTAGTAGCGGGTATAAAACCCAAGCACTTTGTTTAGTTTTTTCTCAGGAGATAGTTCGGAAGCACAGATACCCTCAAGGATGAGGAGAGCGTCGTCCATCGCATCGTTCATGAGCTTGAAAAGTATCTCTTCCTTGCTCTTAAAATAGTGGTACAAGGAGGATTGATTCATCCCCAGTTCACGGGCTATTTCGCGCATAGAGGTCGAGTGATAGCCGCGCCTTGCAAAAAGGCGCACCGCTGCCTGCTCCACTTCCTCAAGCTTCTTTGGGTCCCTCGGCCTGGACATCCTTCGCCCTTTTTTAATCAAACGAACGTTTGTTGTATTTTTATCTTCAGTCTAAAGAACTGTCAAGAAAAGTTTTGAGGTATCGCCCCGGCCAGGGCCGTTAAAAAGAGACGTAGATGTCTATATCCTTGATCTCCAGCCGGCCTTCTTCATCCGCTGTCCCGCTCCCCTTTGAACCATTTATACTTACATAAAAGAACACATAATAGCTGTGGCCGACAGTGGGATTACCAAACAGAAAGCTTCCAGTTATATCCTTCTCTATGGTTTTGGTTACTGATCTTGTCTGATCGTCCTGGTAATTTGAAGCTGAGGCGGTCTTGGAATCGCTGTCGAATTCATGCACTATCGCGCCTGTTGTCCCATCCATGAGCCCGACCCTATAATGTATAGTTGATTCGGAGTCACCCGTGGCAGAATAGACATAAGATGTCGTTTCTCCTGATACATGCATCGAGTAATTTATGGTTGCCGGGTCACCCTCAAGAAATTGGAAGGTGGCGTCAAGCTGACCATAGTTGGAATAATTTAGCTGCTTATTGTTAGTTGCAACCTTGACATTCTTCACGTCCCCTGTATTGCCCCATACGGTTGTGTTATCATCCGTATTCCACTTAAGCTTCCAGGTCGGATTATTATTAAAGGCGTCTTTTGCCCCGACCCTTTTTGCCACAGTTACATGGCCGTAGTTTATGGTTCCGGAGCCGTCCGCAGGTACTGTATAATCATCGTTATACATCTTGACATCCACGGTTCCAACAAGTTCTCCGCTGTCATCTTTGACTTCGTATTGGCCTACCGGGGCGTCCCCGAAATCGTAAAGGATAAGAGTATAGTCCGAACTCCCTTTTACCCCATCCTTTATCCAGAAATCATAGTTCGTTGCCGAGATGGAGCTTATATCTCCCTGACCGGTAAAGGCCTGAGAGGAGCCCTTCTCTGAAGCCTTCAGAGAAAGAATGCCTGGCACCAGGTCTTGGGTTGCCAACAGCGTCCCCCTGAGACCGAAATGATCCAGGTTCAGGGCCTGAATTCTAAAGAAGTTTGCTCGCGCCAGTATGGCAGGCGACTCAGACGGAAGGAATTTATTGCTTTCAAGCAGGTTCGCATGATTGAAGATCATTTCAGATATGTTTGTCATGAAGTCTTCAACCTCAGGAGACAGTATCTGGGCGGTAAAGAAATCCATGTAGGCCTTTGCATCCCTTCCATCAATCTGGGGGAGCCCGGCCTTTTCCCTGTATTTCTTTGTCTCAACTATCAGATTCACTCCCTCCATCTGGTAATAGAGGAGCTGGGAGAAGTATTTCTCAACCCCGAGATAGGTGTTGGTTAGGCTGTTTCCTTTATTGAGCGCAAGGTCGAAGAAGTTTTTCAGCACAGGCGCCTTTGCCACGGTAGATGGAAGTATGGCATCGTGTATGGAGTTCACTTGAGAATAGATGTTATAAACATTCTCTACCCTGTTGGTGAAGTCCGCCAGAGCCTGCTTTTCACCGCTTCCAGCCTTGTTGTCAGAGAGCCCCTGAAGCTCCTGATGGGAGCTTTTTATTTGAGTGATGGCGTCGCTGGGGTCGTTGGTGTTGGCAAGAATCTCGCCTTCCGTTATCTTGAGCTGCTGCATGAGGGCGTCAAGGTCCTTCTTTATATCTCCAAGGATGCTCACGATCTGGTCAAGTTTGCCGCTCATGGCATCAAGGGCCGGTTGATCGCTTTCTTCCCCAAAGCCTAGAAGAGAAAGAACTAGTCCCATTGCCTCGGAACCTGGCTTTCCTTCCGCGCCGGATATGACTCCCGAGAGTACCTGTTTTAGAAGACCGCCGAAAAAGGAAGAATTTTCCCCCCGAAGAGCAGCCTGTTCATCAACCTCAGAAGTTGTGTCCGAGTCCGCGCACCCCATAGGTCCTATCACTGCCAGAGACATTAGAAGGGAAAATAGAACAATGCCAGAGCTTCTCCTGATAGACATACACGCTACTCCTTTTGATGCAGGTTTTTTTAAATATGGCGATCACTGCCTTATGCAAAGTTGGTGCCCTTGATTAAGCCTTACAATGGTTGTATCAACTCAATAATTGGGGGATGGCTTTGCCCATACCAGGCATGCCGACAAGGGATCAGCTTCTGTAGGTGCGCCTTCAGGCGCAGGGCGAACGGTTCCCATGCGGCTGAAGCCGCATCTACCCCCAATTACTGAACTCATACCAATGGTTCAACGGAGCGATTTACACCCCTTGCCCACTCATGCCTCGTATAATGCCCTGAGTCCATATCCCCGGCGCTCCGCGATAAGCTAACAGGCTTAAGTTGCCTAGTGAATCCTCATCTCAGGTTTCTTCTTCTCGATGCCCTCGATAGTCAATCCCAGGCTGAGTGCCGGTTTCTCCTTTGCATAATGCCTGCAACTCCCCTTCCCCATTTCAACCACCTCTCTCAATGGGTGAGGTAGTCCTTTCCAGGAAGGGCGCTCCGGCCTTCAGTCTTCTACACAAGCCGGTGTAGCGCCTCTCTATCTTTGCGTTTCTTACGGCTATAGCCAGGGCCTTTTTGCTTCCCACGACAACAACAAGCCTTTTCCCCCTGGTAACCGCCGTGTAGAGGAGATTTCTCTGAAGCATCATATAGTGCTGCGTAAGTACGGGTATCACGACTGCGGGATATTCCGAGCCCTGAGACTTGTGCACGGATACCGCATAGGCAGGCATCAGCTCATCGAGTTCACCAAAATCATAGGGGATATCTCTTCCCTCAAATGAAACTACCATCACCCGTGACTCAGGATCAACCCTCAATATCCTCCCGATATCCCCGTTATAGACATCCTTGTCGTAGTTATTCTTTATCTGCATCACCTTGTCATTCACCAGGAAGCGCCTCGCCCCCCAAGCAACCCCTTCCTCACCGGGATTCATAGCCTTCTGCAGCAAATCATTGAGGTTGCCTGCCCCCACTGCGCCCCTGTGCATGGGGCTTAATACCTGAATATCGCTGACAGGATCAAGGTTAAAGCCCTTAGGAATCCTCTCTGTTACCAGTTCAACGATGGTCTTTGAGGCACGCTCCGGGTCATCCTGCTCGATAAAATAGAAATCATCCCCCGGGTAACCTCTTTCTTTTTTAAGAGGAAGTTCTCCGCTGTTTATCCTATGGGCGTTAACGATAATGAGGCTTTCCCTTGCCTGCCTGAATACCTCGGTGAGTTCCACCACCGGCACGGCTCCAGAGGCTATTATATCCGAAAGGACAATTCCCGGGCCTACGGATGGAAGCTGGTTTACATCCCCCACCAGGATGAGTGTGGATGAAAGGGAAACGGCCTTCAGCAGATGATACATAAGCAACGTATCAATCATGGAAGCCTCATCGAGAATAAGGATATCGCATTCAAGCGGGGCATTTTCGTTTTTCTGAAAGCCTCCCTTTTGAGGACTGAATTTAAGAAGCCGGTGGATCGTCTTTGCCTCAAAGCCCGTTGTCTCGCTCATCCTCTTTGCCGCCCTTCCAGTCGGAGCGGCAAGAAGAACCCTCACTCCCAGCTTCTGAAATATCCTTAACACCGAGTTGATAATGGTGGTCTTTCCGGTTCCGGGGCCTCCCGTAAGCACCATCACCTTGCTTTCCGATGCCACTCTTACGGCCTGTCTCTGGCCTTCCGCAAGTTCAATTGAAAGGCGGCCTTCCACCCATTTCAAGGCCTTTTCAGGATCTATATCGCGGAAGCTCCTTGGCGTCGCTATAAGTCCCAGAAGGCGCCCTGCGATTCCCACCTCGCAGGCATAAAAACCAGCCGGATAGACCGCCCTTGTCTCCCCGAAAGGAGGATCATGAAACTCCTCAACGACAACTTCCCCTTTGGTCTTGATGGATTGAAGGGCTGAGCCGATTACTTCCCGTTCAATACCAAGAAGTTCTTCGGCCTTTTTGATGAGTTCATCCTGCGGGTAATATACGTGGCCCTCATCCGAGAGCTGCTGAAGGGCATATAAGATACCCGCCCCTGCCCTGTATTCTGAGTCCTTGGGAAAACCCATCTTCTCTGCGATCTTATCAGCCGTGATAAAGCCTATCCCGCGGACTTCCGTAGCAAGCCTGTATGGATTTTCCCTGACTATCTTGATGGAGGATGTGCCGTAACGCTTGAAAATCTTTGCCGCATATCCGCTGCTTACCCCATGGGAGTGAAGAAAGACCATCACGTTTCTAATCTCTTTCTGTTCATCCCACGCCCTTTTTATCATCTCAAGGCGCTTTTTCCCGATCCCCTCGACCGCGAGAACGGACACTATTTGATTTTCAAGCACATCAAGGGTCTTTTCTCCGAAGGCCTTTACTATCCTCTTTGCGAGCATGGGCCCTATTCCCTTTATAAGGCCGGAGCCAAGGTATCTTTCTATTCCATAGACGGTGGCGGGAACTGAGGTGGTGCAGGACTTTATCTGAAATTGCTCTCCGAATCTGGGGTGATTCCTCCATTCACCCCGCATGGCTATGATCTCTCCAGGGGTTGGGGCCATCAGATAACCAACGACCGTGACCAGGTCCTGCCGGCCCTTTACCTTTACCCTCGCAACCGTGTAACCGCCTTCCTCATCCCTGTAGGTGATCCTTTCAATTATCCCGCTCAGGGATACCAGAGGGGAGCTATTCTCTTCAGAAGAGGGAGGGCTTTTCAAGTTCACTTACCGATAGTTGCTCACTTATACTCCACGAGAATCAGATCCTTGTTTCCCTCTACCATCGGCTGTTGATTCCTTCCGGAGATCTTTCTTGCCATGAAGGGAACATTTTCGGCCAGATATGCCTCCATCTCCGCGGCAGACACCTTCTTGTCCTTATTGGAGTCGGCCTCTCCGGTGAGCCCTTTTATGAAAAAGTAGGTGAAGAGGCTGTGGCCTTTCGCTTCATACCAGGTGCTTAACTGATCGGCCCTGGCGCTCGCCATGACCACTCCCCTGTCCATGCTGCTCTCGGGTTGGACCACCTTGAGCATGGCGGGACTTACGCGCTTAAAAAGAAGGCCCTTGGGAGTCTGGCCTGAGAAGCAGGTATCAAGCACCACAATCAGTTCTCTAGCAGGTATCTTCTTAAGGTTAGCATAGAACTGGCCTACTGAATAGCCGGTCGTGTCAATGTAATCCGGATCAGCATCCGATGGTACGAAATAGGCCTCACCGCTTTCCTGCCCCGGGGCACCATGCCCTACGTAATAGATGAAAAGGCGGCTTTCCTTTGGCTTAACCCAGTTGAAGATCTTTCCCTCTGGTCTTTCCCTCGTTCCAAAGAGTGTTTCGAGTGTCCCCTTTGTGGCATCCTTTTCTTCTATGATGTTTTCGGGATCAAAGCCCATGGTGCGAATCACGTATTTTTTGACGGCTGCCATATCATTGTGGGCGTACTCAACCTCAGGTATGCCCTGGCGGCTGTATGTCCTGTTTGCAATTAAGACGGCGACATCGTATTTTCCTCCCGGCTTTCCGGCAGGGATTGGTTCATCCCCATCTGCATCGGCAGTCTTATCCGCCTTCTTAAAGGCCCATGCGGACTGCTTTGAATCGGTTTTTTTCGTCTTAACCGTTTCCTTTGATGCACTTTCCTCCTGCTTTTTCTCAGGCTTAAGCGCGACCTGTGGCGCGCCGGGCGAGGCGACTGCCTTTCGAAGCCTCTGATCTGATGCCATTTCCCTGGCAAGCTGCTTTACGGCGATGGAAAGCGCTTCCGATGCGGCCCTTCCCATTTCGTCTACGCCCATCCCTTTTCTCTGCTCAGGAGCTGCGACCTCTTTTTCCCACATCGTCTCACTCCCGGAAGACAGCGTAGCCTTGATCCTCATGTTCGCGGCGGACGCAAGACCGAAGTTCGGATAGCTGAAGCGAAACTCGGTTATTTCAGGTGTTATCATAAAGGGGTACCGAGCTGCTTCATCGTACGTTCTTACTACATCGAGCTTCTCGAAGACCTGGGAGAAGGCCTCAATTGATGCGTCTTCAAGCGCCTGCCCAAAAGGAAATTCATGGGGTCTTGCCCCGTAAGCCATGCCTTCCGGATTTCCTTGAAACACATAATTGCTTGTCTCATCCGTTATTAGAAGGGCGGCCTTGCCTGCAAGCTTTGAAGAGACGGAAATCCTGCCCACCCCGGCGCTCACAGGCACCCTTATGGAGCAGCCGCTTGTAAAAAGGACCCCCGATAACAGCACTGCCGATAATAGAAATAAACCTCTCAATGGCTTAACGGACATGCTCATGACCTCCTTGACAAATCGTCTCCTGTGGAAACATTGTTAACAGGCTGTTGAAAAACGCTCATCTTCTGTGTCTTGCCAATCCCTTGCCCGCCTGTTTTCGGGATCGCAGACGGGTACTGCTGCGTACTTATTTGTAAGCCTCATTGTTCGCAATTTTGCAGACCTTGCATTCGGTCATTTTTCCTCAGCCTGACAACAGAGTTTTTTTAACACGCTGTTAAGCCTTATGCCGTATTAACGCAAAACGAACCATGAAGATGCCCGACGTCATAAACACATCCGAGCTTCTTTACTCAGAACCGCAATCCCTACTTTGAGCAATTGGGGCCTACATAGTAGCCGAGGGTAGCCTCAGACCAATTGCTTGTCTTCTTGAGGATATCCAGAACCTTTTCAAGCCGCTCGCCTTTGGCGCCTGCGTAGATCTCATTTTCCGGTATGGGCAGAAAACCAAAATCAACCGGTTTCCTGCTTGCGACAATCTTAAAGGCTTCATGAGAAGTCTCATCCTGCTTCAAAGGATATACCGCAAGCCCGAGCCTTTTGGAGAAAGCGGCCGGAGGAAACTCGAAGTCCTCGACAGGCATGGGGCTATCCTTAATAATTCTGTTAGGATAAATGAGGGTAACGGTGTTATCGGCCGCAAGATTAAGGATGTAGATATGCACACCCCGTTCCGTCTTCAATCTTATCCTGACAGATGCGCCGGCTGGATAACATGCAGGATTCCTGTCAAGGGAGGCTGAAAGAGAGGGGCCCCCTCCGGAGGGTGAAACCTGTTCTATGCCCTTGTGGTAAATGTTTCCCTTTATGGAACTTACTAACTTGTGCCAATCGGCAGGAAGCGCTTCACTGAATGAAACAGCCCCCCTCACCCTGTTTTCTTCAAGGGAAAGCGTTCGAAGATGCACCTCCGCCGATCCCTTGTCTCCGGGAGGAAGATAGTACCTGCCGGATATGACTGCACCTGCTTCCAAGTCCTTTATCTCCGGTCTTTTAGCGCTTCCAAGCTCTCTTTCATCCATGAACACTATAAGGTCACGTCTGGGCACAACCAAAAAACCCATATTGACCAAGGCTGTCTCAATCCTATCCCTCAAACGATCACCCAGACCGGTTATATCACCGTTCTCGCCGTCATATATCTGGCTGATGGCGACAGCAGAACCCCGGTCTAGCACCGTCACGAGTTTTTCAACGTGGAAGGATAGCCCTTCTGCATGACCTTCTCTGTTTACTCCTGAACCCCTTTGGTCAGAAATGGGTTTTGCAGATGAACCTACGGCACAAGCACTGCACAAAAATGACAAGATTACCGAAAAGATAATTATTTTCACTTAAGCACTCCCCCCCCACCCTTCCCTCCCCCCTCGATGAGGAGTGGTAACCGGATGAATCGCCAATATTATCCATGATGATACATAAAAGGTCAAGATACAGCGCTCTTCCGTTTTCTCTCATTGGAAGTGGCATGCCCCTGGTCACCATAATGAAAGCGGCTTTCAGGGCTTTTTCTGCCTCTATGGACAGCCTTTATTGACACTTACTCCGCGATCACATAATCTTAGGAAAAAGCGGGTTTCCGCCTCACTCAAAAGAGAGGCTTCTGTTTGATATGACAGGCTGCACCATTCATGCAGCTCCTTTCAAAATAGGGCAACTAATTTAAAATGTTGGATGAAATCCTTAACAGCCCGACTCTTTCCGCAAATATCGTATCCTTTCACGGAGGAGAGACCATCTTCTCGGAGGGTGACACGTCACAGGATCTCTATATCCTTGCATCCGGGGAGATCGAGGTTCTTAAAGGGGACAAGAGGCTTACGGTCATAAGCGAGAAAGGCTCTCTTTTCGGAGAAATGTCCTTTCTTCTCAAGTCAGCCAGAACAGCCACCGTAAGGGCAAAGACTCACATTAACGTCCTAAAAATCAAGGCTGATTCCATAACCCGCTTCCTGCTCGATTATCCTCAGGTGGCAAGTGTCATTACAAGAAATCTTGCCGAAAGACTCGACCAGACAAGTCAGGCACTTTACGGACTCGGTGAACTCTGCGACCACATGCCGGATGCTGTTATAATAACAGACCCTGAATGCAGAATTCTGTTTTGGAACAAGCCGGCAGAGGAGCTTTACGGCAAGTCCAGGGACCAGATAAAGGAGCTGAAGATATATCAGATATACGCGGATACGGTTGAAGCCGAAAGGGCCTTTAAGGACTTCGGACCCGGTTCTCCACCCACGAAAAGCATCCTTAAG
>Ga0210020_1002985_pt1 | contig 13329 bp, 14 predicted proteins | sample CryGeymeta201514_FD_183980 | JGI IMG/M metagenome (GOLD analysis project Ga0210020, IMG submission 183980) | Groundwater microbial communities from Crystal Geyser aquifers in Utah, USA - Crystal Geyser metaG 2015-14 (SPAdes) (version 2) | ecosystem: Environmental > Aquatic > Deep subsurface >... | reverse complement strand
ATGATTACTTTTTTCATATAAGAACTATTGTTTTGAGTCTCATCCCAAAGTCCCGATTGACGCAAAAGTACAGCCGCAGCCTCTATTCTCGTAACATTATTTGCCGGACAAAACGGTACTTCAGAAAAAGTCTTATCATCCTGACACTGGGTTTTTCCTGTGGCATCGAGGACATATCATCGGGCAATTTCTTTTTCCTTCGCATAGGAAATACAGTAAAAATACTGATTTTTTTTCAGCACATCAACAAAAGGATTTGTATTATAATGAATAATATCTTCCACACTCGGAGTAATACATTTCTGACAACTTACCCCTACAACTGTTCCAGCGAATTCATCACGAGGGAGGAGTCCGTTCGGATGAAACAAATGATTGGAATTATCGCTGATAATTCCAGCATTATACATATATTTAAGATCTGTATAATATAAATCCTCTATTGAAACATCCGTAAAAGGAAGTTCCGACGCAGCCATGGAAAGAGACGGAAAAAAGAGAAAAAAGAAGAGAAAAAGTTTTTTAAACATATCGGAGCAATGGGAAGAAAATGTACCGTTTCCTGTATTATAATACAAAAGAGTTTAATAAACAAACAAAAAATTATAAATCCAGTACCTGTATCTTCCAATCTCCTTTCGGGAGATTATTTCCAAGTATCCATTGATTCAGTTGTCTCACCATAGCGTAATCATATTTTTTCTCTTGGCACCAATCTTTGATATCGGAAACATCGGAAACCTCGACGATATGTATCTTTGGTTTTATAAAAACATCTCAGAGTTCATCCTTGTTAAATATCTTATACTTATTTTCCATCAGATATTTGATAGCGAGAATTCGGAAAACATATCGGGTCGTCTCTTCGTTCATATAGAGATCGTAATAGGAAGCAACTTTCTGATCATCGAGAGCACGCCTTAATCAATTCTCCCCCCGGTTATAAGCCGCTGCTACCAGTGTCCAATCATGGAAATCCTTATAGAGTTTCTGGAAATATGCAATAGCTGCATCGGTTGCAAGTTCGAAATTATATCGTTCATCCACCGTATCTGTTACCTGTAAACCGTATTGTCTGGCGGTATCCGGAATGAATTGCCAGATTCCTCCAGCCCCCGCACTACTGAGGGATTCATTTCTAAGTCCACTTTCAGCAATGGCAAGATATTTAAAATCATCCGGAATTCCTGCGGCTTTAAGTTTTTTCTCTATATACGGAATATAGAGCGGTTCTCGTTTATGATAGAGAACAAATTGATACATATTAAATCTTGTCACCGAAAGTTCTTTCTCAAATTTCTCGATATTATAGTAGTATTTCCCTTCAAAAGAGACTTTTTCTCCAGCAAAATTCACTTGAGAATAATTAATGACTTTCGAGAGATCTCCATAGTGTTGGACTTTTTCTCCCACGAGAAAAAATACCCAAACACTTATAAGAAGGAAAAAGGTGGAAATAGTGAGAATAATACGATTCTTACTTATTCTGAGCATAGTGTAACTATATTAAACCAATAAGATATGTATTTCTCTCTCGTCTTCCTTGTTCGTTTTTAATATCTCGATGTCTATGGTCGGATCATATCTCCCTACGAGCAGTTCTGGCCATTCAATAAGACAGATATTTTCGGGATTATCGAGTATTTCCTCACCTCCGATATTCACGAAATCATCATAAGACTGAAGACGATAGAGATCGAAATGATAGATATTCTGTCCATATTTGTTATAATATATATATGTCGGGCTTTTGACGGGAGTTTCAATTCCGAGAAGAGAAGACACGAGATATCGGGAAATAGTCGTTTTTCCTGCTCATAAATCCCCTCGGAGAAATATCCTATCTCCCCTCTTTGGATGGATAGGAAGTCAGGAAAAATCTTCTTTTTTGAGAGTATTTATGATATTTCTTTGCATAATTTGCATTATATGAATTATTATGATAATATCAATCCTGTTGATGTTTCTTTAATATTTATTCATTATATACTATGAAAACAACAGAATCAGTAGAACTTGAACAAGAAACAGAAGATAAAAAGTCTACTCCAAACACATTTTTTATCCTTTCTACTACCCTTTTTGCTATCATTTGTGCTGTTTCCATATTTCTCTTTTTTGAGAATATGAGCCTGAATGCCTCTATTGATGCAAATAAAAATGAGATTGCTACCTATGTAAGTAGTATAAATAAAATCAAGAGTGATAAAAAAGTTATCGCAGCAGAGCTTGTTACAAATAACAAATCATCTATTCTTGCTTCTATTCAAATGAGCGATGCACAGAAATATATAGATGAGGTTCTTACTATCTCCAGAAAATACAAATTGATTTTTTCCGGGTTCTCTTATGCAAACGGAAAAATCAATACTTCCGCCGTGTCTATCCCAGAAACGGTTCTCTTCGGAGATGATGGAGTGAAAAAAGTATCTAATCTTGTGAGAGATTATCGAACAGGAACTGGATTACTCTTTAATCTTTCTCCAGTACTTTCCATCTCTGGTTACGAACAAAAACGTGCATTTTCTCTCGAATTTAATGTTGCTGGTGTAAAATAAATTCTCCAGAAAACCTTTATCTCTTATAAATTATCTCTTATGCAAACAACTCTTCAAAACAAAGAAGACAACAGAAAACAGGTAATCTCACTTGTATTCCTCATCTGTAGTATTGTTATCGGTTTCTTTTTTACTCTGGATCAAGGATATGGTTACATAGAAAAAAAAGATACGCTCGATGCAACAAAAAAAGAAGTAATCGAGAAAAAAACAATGCTTGAAGTATTGCAAAATACTACGAAAAATATCGAAAACAGTGTGGAACTTCAGAATGATATTGCACGATACGGATCTGAATTTCGAGAAGATGCTATTATAGATAGTATTTTTACTCCTATCAATGGAGTAAATATCGCAAATATTTCCATGTCCAAAGGAGAAAAGACTCCGAACGGACTTTCTCTTGCAAATATTTCCCTCTTACTCAAGGCACAAGACAGAGCAACTCTTGGTAATTATCTCAATTACCTTACGAGCAGTGAAACGAATAAGAAATCATATATTATCAAGAGTCTAAATTTTCCACTTGATACAACGAGAGATACTCCTATTTCTGTAAATCTAGAACTTAGTATGTACTATTTTGAATAATCATTAGCCTTTATCATTTATGAAAACAGAAGCTATACAGGAAGTACGCGAAGTACGATTCTGGCATCGTATCAGTACCAAAGAAAAAGCCCTTTTCTACGAGCATCTTGCAAATATGGTAGATGGAGGAGTGACTGTTATCGCAGCACTTCATTCTTTTCTCGATAAGAATAGGAATGTAAAAATGGAAGTGGAAATTATGAATCTCCTTGTTTTCGTGGAATCAGGAGACAGTTTCAGTATCGCTATGAAGAAACTTCCGAGTATTTTCGATAAAAGAGAGATTGCGATTATAGAAGCCGGGGAACAATCTGGTACTATGCAACGTTCTTTCGTGAGTCTCGCAAATGAACTCCGAAACCAGGAAGAACTCACGTCGAAAGTAAAAGGTGCTCTCACTTATCCATTCATTATTGTTCTTTTTCTCATCGGTGCTGTTATTACTATAATGACCTATATCATCCCGAAATTGGAACCGCTTTTTATGGATACTGGAGTAGAACTTCCTTTTGCGACGAAATCACTTATCTTCACGAGTCATTTCATTCAAGGAAATTTCCTCGCTATCGTCATTCTTGTGATTGTCGCTCTACTTTCTTTTCAGGCGTATTCAAAGAGTACTTTCGGACGACGTTCACTTGATATGCTCTATCTCAAGATGCCAGTGATTGGAGATGTCTACCGTAATTTTATTATTGTTCGTATTGCTTCAACTCTTTCTCTTCTTCTCGAGGCCGGTATTCCTATTATCCAGACTCTCGGACTCACAGGAGAAGCAAGTAATAATGTTATTTTCCAAGAAAAAATAGAGAAAATTTCCAAGAAAGTGCAGAATGGAAAAAAAATAGCTGAAAGTATCGAGGAAGTCGATCCAAATTTTCAGGCATTTACACAGGATTTCTATCAGATTATTGCTGCTGGAGAACGCACTTCCACCATCAATAAAGTATGTAAGAAACTCGCTGCCCAGTACACTCGAGAAGTGGATAGTTCTATTAATGTACTCGTTCGATTCATCGAACCGATTGCTATTCTCGTAGCCGGAATGTTCGTTCTCTGGTTTGCATTCGGAATCTTCTCAGCAGTACTAAAGATTACAGAAACTGTAGGATAATAAAAAATCTACCAAAAAAAATAATCCGCCCATGCGGATTATTTTTTTTGGATTTCATTTAGTACGTGTTTCGGTAACATCACCAGATCTCCGAGAAGTATAAGCAGAAATTTCACTATAGCGTGTGCTGAGTCAAGTGCACCAATAGTGATTCCCGCAAGATCAATGACGATATTTTCACCGAGTTTGCTATCCTCCAGTTTCTTGATCCAAGGAAATTTGGAACTGAGGTAAATTGCTTTATCAACCGTATATTCCTTCGAAACATTCAATCGACTGATTTCGAGCTTGAGTTCCTGGAGTCAGGATTCTGCCACTCTTTCAATCTCTCGAAAGAGGTTCATAATATCCTGAAGTGCTTCATCTGAGATTTTTGCCCCTTCCAATTTCTTCTCTTTTTCAAGCTCTCCTCGAAGTCCTTCAAGCCCCTTCCCTACCTCGATACGGTGGATAAGTGCAAGGATTTCTTTTTTTGTCATATGACTATTGAGACTCTTGAGAGTATCAACAATCTGATTCTCGAGATCCGTTTTCTCCTTGTTCTTGAGGATACCTGCGTGTTGTTCGATAGAAACGGGTTTTTTAGCTATTTCTCCAATAGAATCCTTTTGTTCGTGGGACATATATGAGAATTAAGAAGTTAAAAACTAATGTATGCTTCCGCTTGCATTTATACTTCCACTTCCTGTGTTTTCCATCTTTTGTAGAAGTTCATCCGCCTGTTCTCCAAATACTCCATCTGGATCGATTTCTTTCGTAGATTGTATGTATTCTTTTGCAGAAGTATAGTTATTTTTTGCAAAATGCAATTTTGCGAGTCCGAGAAGAGTTATAGGATTTCGCGAATCCAAAGAAAATGCCTTATTTAAATCTTCCATTGCCCGATCTATATCATTATTCAGGAGATAAAGATTCCCGCGAAGAGCGTAGAGCGTATCGGAATCGCTGTATTTTTCTATTCCTTCATTCACCCAGAGAAATCCTTTTGCAAGCTCGTTTCCTTCGATAGCGAGATGTGCTGCTATGACGAAATCGTTCTCGGTAACATCCTCTTCTTTGAGAAGATACCTAAAAATCTTGAACATTCCTTTTTTATCTCCGAGAATATAATAATTATAAAGAAGTCGGCGTTCGAGCTCTGTTTTCGGCATATATCCATTCAGAACGGCCGTATTGAAATACAGATTGGACAGAGTATAATCCTCGAGATAATAATTCGTGAGCCCGAGAGTATAAGCAATAGTCGTATCTTTAGAATCAAATGTATAATATTTCCCCAGATAAGTATTTGCTTCTTTGTATTTTCCGAGTTCATAATTACAATACCCTGCTATCTTGTAAGCGATTTTATAATCGGGACGTTTCTCGATTATTTCCGCAGCGATTTTCGCACCAGCGAGATACTGTTTAGACTCGAAAAAAGCACCGGCAAGAAGTATATTTCGATACTGAAAATCAGTACTGACTTTCATATACGTATCTATGATATTTTTCAATTTTGCAGTTGGTTCATAGCTTCCAGAGTAAGAATCCAGATTTATAACGCAATTATGAATCCCAGTATAACAGGTTTCTATATACGAATAATAATCCGTTTCATCTTTTGAAATTCAGAATTTTTGAATCTCCGTACTTTTTACTCCAGTACTTTCATCGAACATTAATGCTGAAAGCATTTTTTTCTTTTCCTCTTCTTCTAGATCGACAAATGGAACTTTCTTATAATACCTGTATGCATTTTCAAAATTTTTGAGATCAAAATATACTCAAGCGATTTTTCGCTCAAGAACATGGTCTTCCTTGAGACGAAGATAGGCATTGAGATAATATTTAAGTGCCATTTCCTGATCACTTTTAAGCGAAAAATAATCCCCTTTTCGGATAATGGACCGAAAATTTATACGACGTTTGGATTCATTCAACTTCTCTTCACGGGTCTGTCCCGTCTGAACAAGTACCACTTGCTTTACTTCACTTCCTGTCGAACTTTGCATAGGTTTTTCTGTATTTTGAGCAGAAAATGGGAAAGTACAAGAAGAGAAGAGAAAGAGAGTAATGGGAATAAAGAGAGTTTTTTGTGACATACGCAAGTGAAGAAAATAACTGATGACGAGTATATAGAAAAGAGCTATTTTGTCACGTATAATTTGTTTTTCCTCAACAAAACTTGAAATCAGGAAAAATTATACGATAATAGCATTAATTTAATTTCTTATTTTTCTTTGCATGAACTTGCACGATTTTAAAAAATCTATCTATTCAGCACTTGTATTCTTCGGAACTCTTGCGATACTTTCAGTTGGATATGCTGCATTTTTAACCATCAATTCTAGCGAATATATTTCAGGAGCTCCACTTACATGAACTCTCTTTGGGAAAGTTGTAAGTAATCTTACTGATCTCAATACACGACTTTCAAATGCAGAAACAAACGGTGGAATCGTGCCAACAGGAGCTATTATGGCTTTTAATCTCACAACCTGCCCAACAGGATGGACAGAATATACCCAAGCAAGAGGAAGGTTTCTCAGAGGACTCGATAGTGGAGCAGGAAATGATCCTGATTGTGCTACAAGAACAGGAGGGTGTACAGTTGGAAGTACACAAGGAGATGAATTAAAAAGTCATACGCACACACTTTCTGAAGTTTGGGATAATTCGCTTCAAACTTCCGATTCACCATATCCTCCAACAGGCTACCCTATCGCATCTGATGGCTGAAATGCAGGAATATCCTGATGATCTAATATAGTACCAACATGATGAAATGAAACCCGTCCAAAAAATGTTATGGTGTTATATTGTAGCAAGAACTAATACTAAATAATCCTTTGGATTTCTTATAAATCCAAAGGATTATTTTTAATTAATTTTATTACACTTCATCCCTTACTTCAATCCCTAATACCTTCAAATCTGCATCGTCGATGACGCTTGGTGCATTCATCATAACATCCTCGGCTTTTCCGGATTTCGGGAATGCATAGACTTCACGGATATTGTCCTCGTCTTTCAGAATCATAAGGAGTCGGTCGAATCCGAAGGCGAATCCTCCGTGCGGAGGCACTCCGAATTGGAACGCGTTGTACATCGCTCCGAATTTATCCTTCACTTCCTCTTCTCCTTTTCCGACCATTTCAAAAGCTTTTACAAGTGCTTTCAAATCGTGGTTCCGGATAGAACCAGAGAGAACTTCGTACCCATTACAAGCGAGGTCGTACTGCATACCATGAATTTCTGTCGGTTCTGGATTATCGAACGCAGTTGCTCCGCCGTGAGGCATGGAGAATGGGTTGTGTTCGAAATCGAGAGTACCATCGTCTTTTCGTTCGAACATTGGAAAATCCGTTACCCAAGCGAATGCAAGCTCCGATTTGTCAGCGAGATTATATTTATCTCGAAGAGCAACACGAACCGCTCCAAGTACTTTGGTCACGAGTGCATATTCCCCTGCTCCGAAGAAAATCATATCTCCCGCTTTTGGTTGAAGCTTCTCTTCGAGTGCTTTCATCTCCGCTTCAGAAAAGAACTTGAGAATTGGACTTCGAGGACCTTCTGCTTCATATATTATATAGGCAAGCCCCTTCGCACCATTTGCTTGAGCTACGGTGGTAATCGCATCAATTTCTGATCGGCTCATAGCAACATTTTCGAGTTTCATCGCTTTCACCACTCCTCCCGTTGCAACCGCTCCTTGAAATACAGAGAATCCTGAGTTTCTGAAATCTTCCGTAAAATCTTCAAAATGAAGGTCAAATCGAACATCTGGTTTATCGCTTCCATAGAGATTTTTCGCTTCTTTATGTGTGAATCGGTAGATTTTATTTTCTCGGATATGTTTCTCTGGAGAAACACCCGCGATAAGGTCTTTTACAAATGATTCTGCTACCTGGAAAATATCTTCCTGCTCTACGAAACTCATTTCGCAGTCAATCTGGTAGAATTCACAAGAATGTCGATCCGCACGAGGATCCTCGTCACGAAAACATGGAGCAATTTGAAAATATTTATCGATTCCACCAACCATGAGGAGTTGTTTGTACTGTTGTGGTGCTTGAGGAAGCGCATAAAATTTCCCGTTATGAAGACGAGACGGGATAAGGAAATCTCGAGCTCCTTCTGGAGAACTCACGGTAAAAATAGGGGTCTGAACTTCGGTGAATCCCTGAGTCGTAAACCAGTTTCGAGTGAAGTGGTTCATAATCGCACGGAATTTTATGTTTTCCAGAACCTTTGTTCGACGAATATCGAGGTATCGGTGTTTAAAACGGATTTCTTCATTGGCAGTCGTATGGTCAGAAATCTCGAACGGAGGAGTTTTGGATTCTGCGAGAATCTCAGCGTTAAGCGTGATGATTTCGATTTCTCCGGTCACGAGAGCAGGATTCGTCTGTCCATCTGGACGGTGACGAACTTTCCCAGTGAGTTTCACGACGTATTCGCTTCGGAACGTATCGGCTACTTTCCAAGCGGATTCATTATCCTGCGGGTCGAATACCATCTGAGTGATTCCATATCGGTCGCGAAGATCGATAAATATGATTCCTCCGTGATCACGGCGGTTCGCTACCCATCCAGAGAGCGTAACTTCTTGTCCAATATGTGCAGCGGTAAGTTCTCCGCAAGTATGTGTTCGGTGCATAATAGTTGTTAGTTAAAAATTATTAGTTTGATTGATTTGTCATCCTGACATTTTTCCGTCATTCTGAACTCGTTTCAGAATCTTTCTTTTTGTTTAAAATCTAGATTTCTCATTTCACTTCCTCGTTGAGTCGATGGAAGAATATCTCCATAAAATCGTGTCTTTCCTGTGCCAGACGTTTTCATTCGGCTGTATATACTTTGTCTTTTATCTTCTGGAGTTTCACGGTATATTCGCGATATGCCGTGTCTTCTTTGGTATATTCGGCATTGGGATCCAGATTGGGATTCGGGTCGTGAAGTTTGGCGTGATGTTCTCCAGCAAACAGGAATGCCCGACCGATTCCGACAGCGCCGATGCCATCGAGTTTATCGGCATCGAACAAGACTTTCGCCTCGAGCGTTTCCGGGAAATTATTTCAACGGAAACGATGTGTTCCAATACAGTGAATAATTTTCTGGATTTTGTCGTCTGGTACTTCAAATGATTGTAGAATCTTTTCTGCCATATTTGCACCGAGTTCAGCATGACATACTTTTCATTTACTCTTGTCCTGTGCACTACGTCCGATGTCGTGAAGTATAGTCGCTATCTCGACTATTTCTATATCGGCTCACTCCAATTTTGCTATATGTCGTGCCAATGTTAGAACTCTCTGTGTATGTTCCCAGTCGTGACTTCCATCAGTATGTTCAAAGACATCCTTGGTATATTCAAGGAGTTTTGCAAACAAGGGCGTTGAAACTTTGGGCATATAAAAAACACGAGGAAATAAAGTTTCTTCGTGCTTCGGTTCGATATAATCGAAAGGTGCCACCGAGGCTGTACTTGATTTACTCTATGACGGGAGTTCCCGTGAGGTTCTACTTTCCGCCTAAGCGGATTTCTTCCTCCAGCATCGCAGGTGTTGGCTGCTCAATCGCTTTTGATGGAAACTATAGTATGAAAATACTCTTAAAAGTCAAACGAATTGCTTACGATACTATAATTAAAACTGTTTCAAAAACGCAATATTCGGATTCTGAAAATACCGCATATCGGGTATTCCATAATTAATCATAACGAGACGATTCAGTCCGAATCCGAAGGCAAATCCGGTGTATTCGTCTGGATTAATTCCTCCTTCTCGAAGGACATTCGGATGAATAAGTCCCGCTCCCATAAATTCTATCCAACCAGATTTCTTACATATTTTACACCCAGTTCAGGAGCAGAATGGACAAGAGAAATCCACTTCTACTCCCGGTTCTACGAATGGGAAATACCCAGGACGCATACGGATGGAAACTTCTCGACCGAATATATCGGAAAGCATCGTTCGAAGTGTATATTTGAGGTTCGCAAGGGTAATATCTTTATCGATTACCATTCCTTCTACCTGGTAGAACGTATTTTCGTGTGTTGCATCGATATCCTCGTTTCGGAACACTCGTCCCGAGATAATCGCCTTTATTGGAGCTCCTTTAGATTTCATGATAATATTCTGCATACTGGAAGTCTGCGTCGCGAGAACATTCCCAGTTCCCTCAAGCCAGAATGTATCCTGCATATCACGAGCTGGATGGGTCTTCGGGATGTTGAGCGAGTCGAAATTCCAGTACTCAGTCGTTACTTCGTTCGATTCGTAAATGTCGAAACCCATACGTTTGAAACTGTCTTCGACCTTCATAAGCGTCCGAGTAATCGGGTGGAGATGGTTTCCGGTGTCTTCAGAAACCGGCAGAGTCACATCCTCGAATTCGTTCGCGAGCCGGTCGGCGATGAGTTGGTTCTTGATAACCGCAAGTTGTGTTTCAAAAGCAGAAGTAATACGAATCTTACATTCGTTGATAGCTTTTCCGACGGTTTTCTTGTCCTCATCGGAGAGGTCTTTTACTCACTTCAAGAGTTCGGTCAAAGAACCATTCTTCCCGAGAATGGCGTTACGAAGGTCAATAAGCGAGGTTTCAGAAGTGAGAGCGGAGATTTGAACAAGAGAGTTTTGTTCGAGAGTTTGAAGAGTTTGGAGCATAAAACTTTAATATAGTAAAAACAAAAACTTGGAATCTCCTGAAAATGACGATTTTCTGTAAAACGGATTTTTAAGGGAAAAACTGCTTGAGTCAGATGATAAACAGTTTATTTCTTGCTACCCGACGAGTTTTTTTCCCTTAAAAGCTTTTGGTACTTTTGACTACAAAAGTATATAATCCTTGAATACAAAGTTCGCGTTTCTCAGGAGATTTCCTTTATATCTTAAGTGGCATAATAATATGTCGGTACGTACTCTTTCCGTCGGTCTCAGGAACACCTTTTATCATAATCGGAGAAAGTGGAGTTTCGAAATCGATGCTCACGTAATCTTCTTTAATAACTCCGAGAACTTCGAGCATATAGACGGAATTGAGTCCGATCTGGGCATCTTCTCCTTCTACCGAGGCAACGACACGGATATTTCCGGCTCCGATTTCAGTATCTCCGGTGGAGATTTCGAGTCCGGATTCGCTTCGGAATGCGATGCGGGTATTGTAGTTATTCTCACGACTGATGAGATTCGCTCGTTTGAGAGCAATGATAAGGTCGTTTCGCATCACGACTCATTTTGTCGCATATCCTTTCGGAAAGAAGTTTGTGTAGTCTGGAAAATGTCCATTAAGTAGACGAGAGAAAACTTTGATAGTTCCGAATACGACAAGGAATTGATTGTCAGAAAGGAAAAGTTCTACGGGAACATTCTCTGGAAGAATCCGAGAAAGTTCCATGGCTGTTTTGGATGGGATAATGATTGCAGTAGAATCGGTGGATTGCAAAGAATTAAGAAGCACATATTCCGAAAGTCGGAAACTGTCTGTTGAAGCGAATACTGCATTCTTGTCCCGAAGTGCGAGATATATTCCAGCAAGTGTGGGACGAATATTTCCTTCTGCGGTTGAGAAGAGCGTACGATCAATCGCTTTTTTCAAATCTCCAGAATTGATTCGAAAGGGTTGTTCCGCTTTGAATACGGGAATAAGTGGAAACTTCGATGCTTCGATTCCTTTTACCTTCGTCTCGGAAGATGGAGTCGTGAACTGGAGTGAACCTCCAGAAAGAAGCTCGATAGTCACTCGATCATCCTGTACAAGAGAGATAAAAGAAGCAAGGAACTTAGCAGAAACTGTGAAATTCCCTTCAAGTTCTATATCTACCCCCGTGTCGACGATGTATTCCATCGCCATTTCGAGATTATTTGCAGTAAGAACGATTTTCTTGTACTGTGCGGAGATGAGAATATTCTCCAGTATAGGTGTCATATTAGAAACGGTGCTTGCATGACTGACAACATCAATTGCTTCTTTCAGAACCTTGGTATCGATAGTAAAACGCATGAAAAAAGTGGTTAATTATGATGAAAATTCTCTTCATTGATTCCCTCGAGGATTTCACTCAAGAGAAATTAATAATTGTTTTATATCTATATTTCCCATACAGAGTACAAAAAACTCGGAAAAAATCAAATAGAAATATTTATTTTTTGTATTTTTTCAAAAAATCACTATAGTACCCGGGATTTTAACTCCTTACCACCCTCTTGAGCATGAATCGAATTTTCGAGAAAAGCTCCGGTGGAATCGTTTATAGAAAGCAAAAAGGCAAGATTGAAATACTCCTTCTCGAATGGGAAAATGCCAAACGAGAACGTGAATTCGTCATACCGAAGGGTCATATGGAAAACTCCGAAACAGCCAAAGATACCGCCATTCGTGAAATAGCCGAAGAAACCGGTTTGGCTGTCCAAGATCTTGAGATTATAAAATTTATGTCCAAGATTAATTATAGTTTCATAGCGACATACAAAGAATGATGTCCAGTTATAGAAAAAGATGTCTATCTCTTTCTCGTGAAATACAACGGAACAAGTGAACCTATCCCTCAAAAAGAAGAACGATTCCTCGGATTTCGATGGTTTAGCATCGAAGAACTGAAGACTGCAAATATTAAACCCGATATACATGGGTTTGTGAAGAAAAACTTGCAATATATGTAGAGAAATTTTTAGCTTTAAACTTTTAACTTTAAGCTCTATGGACATAACTTCTCGAGATAATCAGATCGTTATAACTTCTGATAAAAAAGAAATTATTTTCTCAAATCCTACCTCTATTGTACTTGATGGTATGATAATCGATTTTCATGGTGAATACGAGAAATCCGGTTTTATGACAACTTTTCACGAAGTAGAAGGGAAACCTCTTTTTAGTCTCCGTGTTGAAGGAAAAAATATCGCATATATTCCTACAGATGTGCTTGAAATTACTGAAAATGTCGTGGATTTCCTCGGAAATATCGATATCCTCATAATTCCTGGAAACAAGAATTCGACAAAGATTTTTGAAAATCTCGAAGCACGAATGGTTGTTCCTTATGGTGAAGAAACTCCTCTTTTTCTTTCCTCTCTCGGACAA
>Ga0210020_1002939_pt1 | contig 13424 bp, 12 predicted proteins | sample CryGeymeta201514_FD_183980 | JGI IMG/M metagenome (GOLD analysis project Ga0210020, IMG submission 183980) | Groundwater microbial communities from Crystal Geyser aquifers in Utah, USA - Crystal Geyser metaG 2015-14 (SPAdes) (version 2) | ecosystem: Environmental > Aquatic > Deep subsurface >... | reverse complement strand
TGGGCCATAAGAATCTAAGGCAATGATTAAACCAGTCAGGGAAAGCATTGAAACCGCAGCTATTGCCAGACCATACATTCCAGCTAAAGCAAAACTAATTAAAATTCCAACTGAAATGAGAATTACTGGCAGAATGGTCGATTTCATTCCAACCGCTAAACCAGCAATGATATTTGGAGCATGGCCTGACTGAGAAGCGAGAGCAATAGATTTTACAGAAGAATATTTTTTTGAGGTGAAGAAATCGGTAATCAAAAAGATACCAGCAACAATTAAAAGGCCAATTACAGCTGGTAGATAAAGCGAGATTAAAGAAAGATTTAAAGAAAGAGCGGTTTGAGAAATTATTGAATAAAAACCAGCTGCCGATAAAATTCCAGCAATAATTACTCCTCGAAAAAGGATAGAAATGAGGGATTGATTTTTTCCCAATTTAACAAAAAAAGTAGCAATAATTGAAGCCAAAATGGCTAAAGAAGCCAAAATCAAAGGTAAAAAAACTGCCTGAGGAAAATTTGGAAAGATTAGTCCTCCCAAAACCATGGCCGCTACAATTGTTACCACATAGGTCTCAAAAAGGTCAGCTGCCATACCAGCGCAATCTCCAACGTTATCTCCAACCTGATCAGCAATAACGGCCGGATTTCTTGGATCATCTTCGGGAATTCCCTTTTCAATCTTTCCAACTAAATCAGCTCCGACATCAGCCGCCTTAGTGTAAATTCCTCCACCTAATCTAGCAAAAACCGAGATCAGAGAACCCCCAAAACCAAGGGCAATTAAAGCTTTTAAATCTTGTGCGATGAAATAAAAGCCCGATACAGATAGTAATCCCAGTCCGACAACTAAAAATCCAGTAACCGAGCCGCCTTTAAAAGATAAATTAAAAGCTTCTTTCAATCCTAATTTAGATGCCTCAGCTACCTTCAAATTGGCCTGGGTAGAAACCATCATTCCAATAAATCCAGCCAGAGCAGAAAAGGAAGCCCCAATTAAAAAACCGAGGCCGGACATACCCCCTAAAGTTATCCAAATAATAAAAAATAAAAGAAGAGCGACCAGGCCTGCCGTTTTATATTGCCTTTTCAAAAAGGCAATCGCTCCTTCCCGAATGGCTAAAGAAATTTCAATCTGCTTCCCTGAACCTGAAGGAGCCTTTCTAACTTCGCGAATTAGAAAGTAGGCGAAAACTAAAGAGAAGATTGAAACAATAATTGGGAGATACAACATATTGAAATTCAAATATTTAAATTTAAAACGGTTTTGAATTTTGAATTTAGGATTTTGGTATTTTTTTGGATTTTATGTTTTGGATTTTGGATTTTTCTACTTCTTCTTTCTCTCCCTCGGTTTTTTCCGGACTTTTGACATCGATTTTCCATCCCGTCAATTTTGCTGCTAATCTGACATTTTGGCCATCTTTGCCAATGGCCAGGGACAATTGGTCTTCGGGGGTAATGGCCAGGGCTTTGTTTTTTGGCAGGCGCTTCACTTCTAAAACTTTGGCTGGCGATAAAGAATTAGCAATGTATTTTTCCGGGTCTTCGGAGTACTCAATGATATCAATTTTTTCTCCTCCCAACTCATTAATTACTGCCTGAACCCTAGTCCCTCGTTGGCCGACACAAGCGCCAATCGGATCAATTCCTTCTTCTTTTGAAACAACGGCAATCTTTGTCCGGGAACCAGCTTCTCTGGCAATTGATTTTATCTCAACCTGGCCAGAAGAAATTTCCGGAACCTCCAATTCAAAAAGTTTTGAAATCAATTTTGGATAAGCTCGGGATAAAAAAATTACTGGCCCTTTTGGGGTTTCCTCAACTTTTAAAATAAAAATTTTTAATCTCTGACCCGGTCGATAAAATTCTCCTGGGACCTGTTCTTCTTTAGGCAATATTCCTAAGGTTTTGCCAATGTCAAAAAAAACATTTCTGCTTTCAATTCTTTGAACAATCCCAGAAATAATTTGGCCCTCTTTTGATTTATATTCTGAAAGAATACTCTCTCTTTCAGCCTCTCTGATTTTTTGCAAAATGACTTGTTTAGCTGTCTGGGCAGCAATTCGGCCATAATCTTCTCGAACCTCTAGTCCAATTTCCAATTCCTCACCAGCTTTTATCTTTGGCTTTATTTTTTTCGCCTCTTCTATCATTATATGTTTTTCTGGATTAAAGTGTATTTTTTCCTTGCCCTCTTCTTCCACTTTTTTCTCCTTTAATTTTTCCAATTCTTCCTCAGAATAAATCATTGATTTCGCAACCACCGATTTTACTTGCCAAAAGCGAAGTTCTCCTGATTGAGAATCAAGCTTAGCTTTAATTACCTGTCCCTTTTTCCCATAATCTTTTTTATAGGCAGCAGCTATTGCCATCTCAATAGTTTCCCAAACTTTTTCTGGAGAAATTCCCTTCTCTTCAGCAATCTGAGCAATAGCCGATGCAAAACTTTTTATTTCCATTTTAATAAAAGTGTCCGTTTTGACGGACTATCTATACTTTATCAGAGTTTTGAATTTTCGTCAATCGTTTGATTATTCTCTTTATTCTTAAATCAAAGCGGGGAATGTCATCGTCAAAAATTAGACGATTTCTAATGAGCTCTTTTTTCTCTAAAGAAAGTTCCTTAATTGGGCTCAATCTTTTAATAAAAATTGGTAAAAGCGAGATTAAGGGCAAAAGTCCAATGGTTTCAACTTCGCCAAAATAGGCCGTCAGGATGATGGCGCAAAGTAAAAAGAAAATGGTGCCAATGGAAGCATTCCAAATGAGGGCTAATAAAATCAAAGGAATCAAAGAATACCCTAAAATTCCGGGAGACAAAGCCAAAAGGGCGCCAATAAAAGTTCCAATCCCTCTCCCCCCAGCAAACTTTAAAAAGATGCTCCAATTATGGCCGGTGACTGCTGCTACTCCACAAAGAGCTTGAGTTTGGATTGGTAAGCCAAATTTTTGAGCTAACCAAACTGCTAAAAAGCCCTTTCCGACATCACCAATTCCGGTTAAAAATCCCTGCCATTTGCCAACACTTTTAAAAACATTTGAGCCCGAGGTTTTTCTCCAACCAATTTCTAAAATATTTTTGCCAGTCGAAAAATGAGTAATTAGATAACCGAAAGGAATAGAGCCCAAAAGATAACCCAAAATTATATAAAAAATAGAATAGAGCATATGTTTAAGATATGTTTAAGGTTGAACCTTAAACAGAGAGGCAGCCGGCAAGTAAAGTTCCCGGCCCTGAATTTGCTCCAATAATCGGAGGAGCTAAAGAAGTAAAAAGAACTTCTGCCCCTAGTTCTTTTTCTACTTTTTCTTTTAATTTGTAGGCTAAATCAATATTATCTGTATAATTTATTCCTAAGCGAATTTTTTGCTTTTTTGCCTCGTGTTTTAACTGGTGAAAAAGGGCTTCGAGGATATCTCTAGTCCAAAAATTAAAACCAGTTAAACCAACTTTTCCCTTTTTTATTCCAATCATTGGCTGAACCCCCAAACTTTTTAAAATCCCAAAAGCTTTTCCTTGCCAGTGAGACATTCTGCCGATTTTTTCTACCCAATAGGTTGTTTCCAGAAAGCCAAAAAGTTTAGCTTTTTCTCTAAGATTTCCGAGGGTTTTGACAATTTCCTCTAAGTTTTTCCCTTCTCGAATTAGTTCTCCAGCTCTTAATGCTAAAAGTCCTTCCGGAGCTGAAGCCAGTAAGGAATCAAAAATTTCAATTTTTGAGGGATCGGGCATTAATTCCTTCGCCTGTCGAGCTGAACTGTAAGTAGCAGATAATTTAGAACTTAAAGTAACAACTAACACTTTTTCAAAATTCTCAAGAAGTTTTTTATAAGCTTTTAAATAATCACCAGGAGAAGGAGCTGAGGTTTTGGGATGAGCCTTGGTTTCTTTCATCAATTGATAGAGATTTTTTTCTGGAAATTTTTCCCATTCGGGAAAATATAGCTTCATTTTAACGACTTCGATTTGAAATTCCGCCAATATCTTCTCAGGCAAAGAGCAAATGTCATCAACAACTAAACCAATTTTTTGTTTATTATTTTCCATTTTGAATTTTGAATTTACAATGGTATATTTCCGTGCTTTCTGGCAACTTTGCCTTCTCTTTTATTCGAAAGCGACTCCAAACATTTAATTAAAATACTTCTGGTATCTTTTGGATGAATTACCATATCAATCTGTCCCAATTTTGCTGCCTGCCAGGGATTAAGAAAAATTTCTCTTAATTGGGCAATTTTTTCTTTTTCCAGTCTTTTTGGATCTTTGCTTTCGGCAATTTCTTTTTTATAAATAATTTTTACCGCTTGTTCTGGACCCATAACCGCAATTTGTGCCGAAGGCCAGGCAATAACTTTGTCATAACCTAACTGGCGGGAAGCAAGAGCAATGTAAGCTCCTCCAAAAGCCTTTCTTAAAATTAAACTAATTTTTGGAACAGTAGCTTCGGCAAAGGCATATAAAACTTTTGCTCCGTGACGAATAATTCCCCGATGTTCCTGGTCACTTCCGGGTAAATATCCCGGGGTATCAACCAGATTTATTAAAGGAATATTAAAGCAATCACAAAATCTAACAAATCGGCTGACCTTATCTGAGGAATCAATATCTAAGGTGCCAGCCATCAATTTTGTTTGATTAGCTACAATTCCAACTACCTGACCAGAGAGCCTAGCTAATCCAATAATAACATTGGTAGCAAAACCAGCCTGGACTTCAAAAAAAGAATTTTTATCAAAAATCTCCTCAATCACTTCTCGCATCTCATAACCCTTTTCTTCCTCCTTTGGAATGATTTCCAGAAGTTTTAAATTTTCTTCTCTTTCAAAAAATTCGGCAAATAGGCCTTTTTGCCGCGGAGGGTCTCCGAGATTGTTTTGGGGCAAGAAGGAAAGGAGTTTTTTCACTCCCGAGAAACAATCTTGTTCTGATTTAAAAACAAAATGGGCGCAGCCCGATTTTAGACTATGAACAGCCGTTCCCCCTAATTCATCAAAAGAAATTTTTTCTCCGGTAACCGATTTAATTACTTCCGGTCCCGTAATATACATCTGAGAAATTCCCTCAACCATAAAAACAAAATCGGATAGCCCCGGAGAATAGGAAGCCCCGCCAGCCGAGGGACCAGCAATCACCGTGATTTGAGGCACAACTCCCGAAGATTTAATCATCGCCCGGAAAATAGCGGCATAACCATCTAAGCTTGATATTCCTTCCTGGATTCTCGCTCCCCCTGAATCAATTATTCCAATACAGGGACAGCCAGTTTTTTGAGCGAGTTCAATAACTTTAACAATTTTCTGACCGTGAAGCTCTCCCAGAGAGCCTCCCATCTTTGAAAAGTCCTGGCTATAAAGATAAACCGGACGGCCATTTATCTTTCCCCATCCGGTGATGACAGCGTCGCCAGGAATTTTCTTTTGGTCCAATCCAAAAATATCAAAACGGCTTTCAACAAAAGGGTCTAATTCGATGAAACTCTCGGGGTCCAAAAGCAACTCAATCCTTTCTCTGGCCGTCAGTTTTCCTTTCTGATGTTGTCTTTCAGCGAATTCCGGTTTTTCCAGCTCCCCCCTTTTTGCCGCTAATTTTTCAATTTCCTTTTTGAAGTTCATACAAATTATTCGCTAATTGTAGCCAATTGTTGTTTTATTCCTTCGACAATTTGTTTTAAAATCTTTTCATTGTTTACCTCTCTTCCTAATTCTATTTTAAGCGATGTGGCTTCATCTTCCAACTCTTTGGGAAATTTATCAATGTTAGTATTTAATCCAATGCCTATTACCGATGATTTTACCTCTTTACCAATAATATTTTCGGTTAAAATTCCACAAATTTTCTTGCCCCGTAGCGAGCTTGCTCTGGTGCTAGGTTTTTCATTTAATAAAACATCATTCGGTAATTTAATTAAAGGTTCTAAATTAAAATTATCTTTAATTACTTTTGCAGAAATCCAGGCGGCTAAAATAGTTAAGGTTTGCAAATCTTCAATCTTGCTTTTTGGTAAAATAATTGAAAAATAAAGACCACCTTGAGGAGAAAACCAGGGAACTTTTTCTTTGCCGTAGCCAGCAGTTTGTTTTTCAGCGACCACAACCAGCCAGGGCTTAGCTTCTTTGCTTGATAATTCCTTAGCTTTTTGATTTGTAGATTTGAGCTGAGAAAAATATTTAATTTCCATATAGTTATTTTAAAACTATTAAAACATCACCAATATTTACCGATTGGTTTTCTTTAACCCTAATCTCCTTGACCAGGCCATTGTTTTCTGAAATTATTTCATTTTCCATTTTCATTGCCGATAAAATCAGAACTTTTTGATCACTTTTGACAAATTCTCCTTCTTTAACAAAAATTTTTGAAACGACACCGGTAACTGGAGCCTTAATTTCTTTTTTAGAAAAATTTCTTTTTGGGAGGGAAGTTTTAGCAATTGAAGTTTTTTCTTCCTCCTCTCTTCCAAAGGAGAATTCTTTTCCCCCAACTTTAATTTTAATTTTTCCCTCCTCCTCAGAAATTTCAATATCGTAAGGTTTGCCTTTTATATTTATTCTTAATCGCATAGTTATTCAAGCATTTTTAACCTTTCGGACATTACCCAATTGGAAGGGGTTTCTTTCTCTGCCGGAATTTTTTCTGATTTTTTTACGGCTTGATAAATTTGGAAAACAATCTCGGCAATTTCTTTTTCTTCCATTTCTCTAATTTTTGGAATTCTTTTTCCAGGAGGCTGAGGCAATATTTTTTCCAATATTCTGCTTCTTTCAATAAAATCAGTAGTAAAATTCCCTGCCAAAAAATCCTTATTTTCTAAAAGAGCTTTAAAAAAGGGAATGGTGGTTGGCACCCCAAAAATCTCCATTTCTTCCAGGGCTCGTTTTAATTTCGAGATCGCTTCTTCCCTGGTTTTATCTAAGGAAATTACTTTTGCCAAGAGAGAATCGAAATAAGGATAAATTTCCTGGCCTTCGTGCAAAAAAGTGTGTAAAAAAATTCCCTGGCCTCCGGGAGAAAGATATTTTTCGATTTTGCCGGAAACGGGTTGAAAATTTTTTTGAGGATCTTCAGAATTTATCCTGGCTTCAATTGCCCAGCCCGAAAAAGTAATGTCCGACTGAGAAAAAGGAATTTTCTCACCCTGAGCAATTTTTATTTGTTGCTCAACAATATCAATACCAGTTATTGCTTCTGTTACCGGATGCTCAACCTGAAGTCGGGGATTAACCTCCAAAAAATAAAAATTTTTATCATTATCAACCAGAAATTCAACCGTGGCTACTCCCCGATATCTTAATTCCTGACCAAATTTGACTGCCAGGTTCCCCATCTCTTCTCTTTTTTTCTCGTCTAAAAAAGGAGAGGGAGCCTCTTCGAGCAATTTTTGAAATCTTCTTTGAATTGTGCATTCTCTTTCTCCTAAATGTAAAAATTTTTCTCCATCTCCTAAAATTTGAAATTCGATGTGCCTGGCTTCGGGTAGATATTTTTCAAGGAAAAAATCAGTATCTTGAAAGGCAAGACCCATTTGCCTCTGGATTCCCAAAGAAATTGAAAAAATTTGCCCAAAACTAATTTCCCCATTAATTATTCTGATGCCAATCCCTCCTCCTCCCCGCCTGGCTTTTAGCACAAATGGCGGTCTAATTTTCGAAGCCCATTTAAAAAGGTCATCCTTTGTTTTAATTGAGCTATCACTGGCTAACAAAGTGGGGATGCCAACCTTTTGGGCAATTCTTTTTGCCTCAATTTTATCTTCTAATTTCCTTAAGGTTTTGAAATGAGGCCCGATGAATCTAAAATTTTGCTTTTGACAAAATTTGGCAAATCGCCAATTTTCAGCCAGAAATCCATAGCCAGGATGAATGGCATCTGCCCGGGCTTTTTTGGCAATTTCAATAATCCTTCTTTGGTCTAAATAACCCTGGACCCCTTCCTTTTCTAAAGGGTAATATTCGTCGGCTAAATTCGTTTCTAAAAAATTCTGCTCCTGGCCCGCTTGAGGGCAGAGGGCTACCGTTTTAATTCCCATTTCTTTACAGGTCCGAATTACTCGCAGAGCAATCTCCCCTCTATTTGCAATTAAGATTTTTTTAATCATCGAGATAAATTAAAAATTTATTGACCGAGCTTCCGCAAGAAGCGAAGGTGAAGAAGAGAATAAAATTCTCTTCGCCTAAAATTGGGCAAAGATATTTTCTCCAAAAATATCTTTTTCAAATGTTTCAATTTTGAAACATTTAAATGAATTGAAAATTCATTGATTATCCATAAGATTTCCCTGAGAGATTGACAATTTCTCTCATTATTTTATCAGTAATTTCTCTTAAATTTTGGCAGTTTTCGCTTTTTCTAAAATACATGGGTTGACCAATATTGAGACGGACTGGGATGGCAGGGGGTTTATTATTTTTGTATATTAAACCAAGGGGAATTACCGGGGCTCCACTTTTAACAGCTAACTCAGCCACTCCGGTTTTTCCCGGTAGGAGTTCCTTTTTTATATTTCTTTTTCCTTCTGGATAAATAATAATTATTCCGCCTTTTCTTAAAACTTCGAGGGCAATATCTAAAACTTTCCTTTTATCTTCCGCTTTTCGATTAATAGGAATGGTCTCAGTTAACCAGTAAAACCAACCCCATTGGAGAACCTGCCATTTACTCTCCAATTTACCAATAAAATGGACTTTCTCTAACTTATCTTTTATTGGAAAGGGGACAAAAAAATGGTCGAAATAACTTTGGTGATTTGGGGCTAAGATAAAATTAGTGTTTTGAGGAACATTATCTTTGCCTTTAACTTCTTCAATAAAGAATCTTTTGAGTATTGGGCTAAGTAAGTTTCTGGCAAGAATGGAAAATGCCCTTTTCATAATAGTTAAGAAAGTTTTTCCACTTCTTTCATAATCTCTTCAATTATTTCCTGGCAACTCTTAATCTCCCGAATGCCTCCGGCGCAAAGTCCGCAAAGCAGGGGAGTTTTCTCAATGTTGCCGGCGGCCACCTTTGAACCGGCAAACCTGTCAGCATTTACTTCTTCAGGAAAAGGATTTTTTTCCTCAAGCTCCTTAATTTTTTTCGCCAATTCATTTTCAATTACCCGGACTGGATGACCAGTAAACCTAGCGACGACCGTGATGTTTTCATCAGTGGCTTGAAGAACAGCTTTTTTATAATTTTCATGAACCTGGCATTCTTTGCTGGCTAAAAATCTTGTTCCCATTTGGACGCCATCCGCCCCAAGTAAAAAGGCAGCGGCAGCTGTTTTCCCATTATAGATTCCGCCAGCAGCAATCAAAGGAATTCCTTTCAAAAGAGCTTTAACCTGGGGAATTAAGCAAAAAGTGGTATTTTCTCCGATGTGGCCGCCGGATTCTAATCCCTCAACCACCACCGCATCAGCTCCGTTGTCTTCCATTTTTTTAGCTAATCTGACTAATCCAACAACCGGAATAACCATAATTCCTGCTGCCTGGAGATAGGAAAAAACAGGCAGGGGATTTCCGCCGCCAGTAAAAACCACCGACACCCGCTCTTTAATAATTACTTTTATTAATTCGGGAGCTTCGGGATTTTGCATTAAAATATTGATGCCAAAGGGTTTATCAGTTAAACTTCTGGTTCTTTTAATTTCTTCCTCAAGCCAAGCAGGAGAGAAAAAACCAGAGCCAATTATTCCCAGTCCGCCGGCATTGGAAACAGCTGAAACCAAATTCGACTCGGAAACTCCGGCCATTCCTCCCTGAATAATCGGGTATTTAATTCCTAAAAGTTGAGTTAGTTTATTATTAAACATTAAAGTAAATTTTTAATTTATTTTAAGGTGAAATGAACTTTCAGTTCATTAAACATATATCTCTTTAACCACTAAGGGTTCCTGTTTTAAAATTGCATTCGCCTCTCTAACCAATTCTTGAATTAATTTTTTAACCGAAACTATTTTATTTACTCGCCAAACATTTGAACCGGCAAAAACCAAACCATTTTCTATGTCGCCCTTCCTGGCATTTTCCAAAGCCTCCAAAATGCAATAACTTTTGTCGCAAACCATTCCGATACATCCCCGGCATTTTCTGGGGTCGGGTTTGGGCGCCTTTCCCGCTAAAATTTTTTTAACTAAAGGAGTTTTAATCGCCCTACCGGGCAAACCGACCGGCGAATGAATAATAACAACATCTTCTTTTTTTGCATTTAAATGGACTTCTTTAAAATTTTGGTGGACGTCGCATTCTTTAGTGGCAACAAAACGAGTAGCCATCTGGACTCCTTTAGCCCCGGCTCTTAGCATTTCAACAATGTCTCTGCCATTAAAAATGCCGCCAGCCGCAATCAAGGGAATCTTTACTGCTCTCACCACCTCTCTGACAATATCAATTGTTTTTCTAAAAGGATGGCCTTTGGGAAATCCCAAATGGCCGCCGGCATCTGCTCCCTCAATAACAATGGCAGCTGCTCCCATGTTTTCCCCTTTTTTGGCAACCCTAAGAGATGAAGCCATGGAAAATATGGGGATATTATATTTTCTTCCCAATTCAAAAATGTCTTCTCTAAATCCTGCTCCTTGAATAATCAAATCGACTTTTTCCTCCATAGCTGCTTTTACCAGCTCAAGAAAATGGCCGACCACGCCCATAATGTTTATTCCAATCACTCCTTTGGGTCCGGCAATTTTTCTGGCCTGCCTGAGCTCCGATTTAACTTCATTGGGGTCACTCATACCAGAAACAGCGATGATACCTATTGCTCCTTGCTTAGCCACATTTCCAGCTAAATTGTGTAACGACACCCTGACAGCCATACCACCTTGAATAATTGGAATTTTAGCAAAAATGTTTCCTATTCTTAAAGGGGGCAGTTTAGTTTGAGCTATAGGTTTTCCTTCTTTCTCTTCAAGATATTTCGTTTTAAATTCATCTTTATCTACCACGACCACACTGAATCTCACTTCGCATTTTCTTTCCTCTTCAACGAAAGCTTCGCCTTTAAAGTTAGCAATTTTAAATCCGTAAAATCCTAAAAGTTCAACTTGGTATTTTATTTTATCGCCAGGGAAAACTGGTTTGTAAAACTGAGCGCTTCTGACCTGGTAAGCTAAAAGGTGATTTTTTTTATGGCCCTCTCCCATCTTCTTTCTTAAAAGAATTGTTCCGGTCTGGGCGATTCCTTCAACAACTAAGACGCCCGGCATTATGGGAAAATCAACAAAATGACCTTTAAAATAGTAATCATCGATTGCCGTCTGATAAAATCCGGAAATGGTATTCTCTCCAATTTCCTCAACGCCATCAACAAATAAAAATGGCTCCTGATAAGGAATAATTTCTTTAATTTGCTCTTTGTTAAGCTCCATAGATATAGTTTCTGGTTAGGGGCAGCCGAAGAAGATAAATCTTCTTCTTCACACTTCGCTAGCGCTCGTGTAATTGATTATTTAAACCATTACTAAAAGTGATTTGATATAAATGATTGTTCCCTGCTTTGAAGGAAACTGAACTGCCGTTTAAATAAAGTCTCCACATTCGCACAAATTCTTCAGTTTGTTTCTCGCCACCCAATGGTTTAATTAAGGCCTTCCTTATTTTATCAATATTTTCTTCAAATCCCTCTATCCATTTATCAAGGGTCAGCGCATAGTGCTGTCTCAAATCCTCGATTTCAAAAAAAACCAGGTCTTTTTGATTCATAATATTGCAAATTGCCGGAAGGGCAGGGATAAAACCACCGGGAAAAATGTATTTGGTAATCCAGGGGTCGGAAGGTTTATCTTCTAAAGAACCGATGGTCTGAAGGAGGCCGATTCCTTCTGGTTTTAATATTTTTTTTACGACATCGAAAAAAACCGGATGAAACTTTTTGCCAACATGCTCAAACATGCCAATAGAAACGAACTTATCGAATTTTCCTCTTGCCTCTCGGTAATCTTTTAAATAAACCTTAACAAAATCGGCTAAGTTTCTTTTTTTAATTTCCTCGATAATATGGTCATACTGTTTTTGGGAAAGGGTATAACCCTCACATTTTACTCCATAATTCTCGGCGGCATAAAACATCATCCCACCCCAGCCACAGCCTATATCGACTAAGGTTTCTCCTTGCTTTAATTGAAGTTTTTTAGAAACGTGCTCGTATTTATTCAATTGAGCTCTTTCCAGACTATCATCTTCTTTTTTGAAGTAGGCACAAGAGTAGGTCAGGGTTGGGTCAAGCCAGAGAGAATAAAAATCATTCCCGATGTCGTAATGATAACTGATATTCCTTTTTGAGTTGATAACGGTTCCCAGGGAAGAAATGTAATTGTAAAAAATCTTTAACTTTTCCTTAAGGGAAAGCTGAAAGTTAATACGACTCTGGCCATATCCCATTTTAATGAGCTCTTGAAGGTCGCCTTCAACAAGAATGTTTCCCTTCATAAACTCCTCACCAAATCCCAGACTGCCTCCGCCAAGAATTCTCTTTATCACTCCTTTATTTTTAAGAACTAATTTAAATTTTTTATCACCCGAGCCATACTTCTTTTTAATTCCATCCCAGAATTCTACTTCAAAAGAAGTCTCCGGGGAATTTAAACTCAGGGTTTTGAAAAGATTATCCAAGGTTGATTTCATGAAATTTAAATCATAAAGGCAATCCTCCATCAATATTGATTACTGCCCCGGTAATAAAGTCTGCTTCTTCAGAGGCTAAAAAGACCACCAGACTTGCCACTTCTTCCGGTTTACCAAAACGACCCAAAGGAGTAAATTTTTTAATTGTTTCTTTTAATTCCGGAGGAAGATTTTCAGTCAGTCTGGTTTCAATAAAGCCCGGGGCAACAGCATTGACAGTTACTCCAAATCTACCTACTTCTTTGGTCAGGGCTTTAGTAAAACCAATAATTCCAGCTTTAGCTGCAGCATAATTTACTTGGCCAAAATTTCCTCTTTGGCCAACCAAAGAAGAGATATTAACAATTTTTCCTTGATTAGCAATAATTAGGGGTAAAGCAGCTTTGCTGCAATTGAAAACTCCGGTCAAATCTATATCTATTACTCTCTGCCATTCCTCTTTAGTCATTTTGGCCAAGGTTCTATCCTGGGTGATGCCGGCATTGTTAACCAAAATATCCAATCTGCCAAACTCTTTCTGGATATCCTGAACCATTTTTTCTACCTCTTCAAATTTCGAAACGTCAGCTAAAAAATACCTGCCGCCGAGTTCCTGAGTTATCGTTTTCAGGGATTCTTCGGCTTGAGCAATATCATTTAAAGCCACTTTTGCTCCAGCCTCGGCAAATTTCTTGGCAATGGCCCAGCCCATACCTCCCGAAGCACCGGTGATTAAAACTACTTTATTTTCAAACATAATTTAAATTATATTGCACTTCCTCGACTTTTCTTCCGACTATTGGAATATTTTCAATTTTAATCTTTTTTAAGCATTCTGGCAAATTG